>Ga0105091_10000447_pt1 | contig 17236 bp, 17 predicted proteins | sample PPLLak1March2015_FD_87022 | JGI IMG/M metagenome (GOLD analysis project Ga0105091, IMG submission 87022) | Freshwater sediment microbial communities from Prairie Pothole Lake near Jamestown, North Dakota, USA - PPLs Lake P7 Core (1) Depth... | ecosystem: Environmental > Aquatic > Freshwater >... | reverse complement strand
GTAAACCTATAACAGACAATAATAGGGTTGACGATATTGCAAAGAAATTCAGGTCTAAATATGGCGAAGGGGATGTGAAAAAGTATTATACAAAATTTGATGTAGCCGTTGAAGTCCCGCTCTGACATGAGACGTTCTTGTCATATATTAGCCTTTAATCAAGTTTATTGATGTCTTTTATGTTTTTAGCTTCAAAAATAGCATATTTTTGAAGAAAAGTTTTAATAATTACGAAGAATCTAATAGAATTATGCAAAACATGATCGGAATGCTTGCATCTTCCTTTGGCATACCTCCTCAAGTAACTTCTACTGCAGTCAGTGGCCTAACACAAATTTTTCTTCAAAAATCTTCACCTAAGGCGGCTTCAGGTCTTTTATCTGCATTACCCAAGGAAGTGACGGATAAATTTAGCGATGACGATAAGCAGAATTTTACTACAAAAGAGACCAATAATATAAATCGATATGATTTATTGATACAGTTGTCAGGAGTAACAGGTATAAAAGATATAGATAAGTTAGATGATTTTGCGGATTCTGTTTTGGACAGCATCAAAAAGAATTCTAGAATTAACGTTAGCGATGGTCTTAGTGAAGAAGAATTGTTTTAGGCTATGAAGGACCTATCCAAAGACCACCTCAAGCAATCTTAATTATTTCCTTCCTTCATTCAGAATCTATAATGCTATGACGAAACGCTGAGCGATTATGAATATAACTAATGATTGACAACGTTTCCAATGAGATTAGACCATGAGAATCATAGTGGGTGTTACTACTTTAAAAGACAGCATACTTCTACAAGTATTTCAGTTTCGGAACTTTGGTGTGAATGACTTAGTCACTCTTTCAAGGTTAGGCTCAGGCAGATTTAGTCCTACTAGGTAAGAATCCCAATTTTCAGAAGAAGTAGATAGTGACGAATCATGTTTTATTTTCAACATTACCATTGTAGAGTTGATTGAAATTTCGAGAAAAGACAATAATTCTTCCGCCGTTTCCAACTCGATAATATCCTCTTGTTTTTGGCTATTTTTTATTTGATTAATCCATCGATGTTCTGAAGGAAAAGCATCCAGTGATCTTATTGGGCAGTTCAAGTTCTCACTATCATAAATTTCTGTATTTGAGGATGGGAAGCCCTCGTGTTTCATAAAGTAAAGAGAAATTTTTGATTGCGATTTATTACACAACGCAACGTTAATGGCCAGTATCTTCGGTAACGCCCTATGAAGAAGAACAAAGAATCTGTGTAAATAATACTTATTTCTTCGCTTTAGGTCCAATACTCTGTCCTCACTGCAGGAATGATTATAGATTTCATTTAAAGTTCCGTCTTCATACAGAAAGATGGGTATGGTATCTATTGTTAAACACTTATCACATAGTGATCCTCTTAATGAGATCAGTTGAGGTTGTTTAAGTTTAATGCTGGTTTCACCTTCACTTATTTTTTCGTCACCCTTATTTGAAACAGAACCAGGAATTGCAATGGAACCTGCAGGAACAGCTATAGATGATTGATGAAATGACGGACTTGAAAAGCTGGCCGATCTTTGAACGAAATGGCCCAAAGTACTGGGATAGTAAACCTGTTGTGAATAAGGTTTTGGATAATATGGTGACACGAACTGACTAGTGAGATCCCTGATTTGTACTGCCTTACTAAGGATATCAATAGTGTTATCCATAAAACTTTCTTGCCGATTGCCCCTATTAGTTGGTCTCCATACACTTACTTCATCATTAAATACCGCATTATTTTGGCTATAATTCGACTTCAGATTATAACTGCGGTACCCAACACTCGTTGCATTAATGGCTCCATAAGCATTATTCAAAGGCAAATCCATGCCGCGATGTCTCCTCTTTATATGAACTTCCATGTTAAACCTCCTTGAGGTTTTTTGTGCGCAGAACGGACAACTATAATTTTTAATCGTAGGGATCATCCTCCCCTCTGTATTTAGTTACCAGAGACCACTGCAATACAGATGCAGATGCTGCGAAGTGACTGCAGTCACTGCAGTGACCGCAAAAATCGTAAGTCCTGAGTGTGTCAAACGTTTTTGTCATAGGTATATATTTATTTACAAAACACTCTTATAATATTTTTCTCTATATGAATTTCTAGGCCAAATGTTATCATCATTTATTAAAGAACTATATTTCTAATCTACCTACCAGTCACTCACTCTACATCTAGTTTTTAACATTTTTTCAACACTTTTATAGATTTATTAAAAGGTATATTTAAATCGCTAGTGATATTCATAGTCCATGCCAATTTACTATTGTTATGCTTGTAAACAAAAGCTCGGGCAGCTATCATCTGAAGGAAAGTCATGACGACGTATAATAGCCCCAATTCTAAGGGCTACATTTAATAATCTCTATTTGGAAATAATTATAAAATCTATCTAATCCATATGTATTTATCCTTAAATTAAACAATGAAATATGAGTTATTTAGAAAGTATTATGATAAATAATGTAGTAAATTGATAATTAGTCAAATTGTATCTTCCTTATAACCATACCCCATTATAGTTTGACAGGCGTATAAACAACCTGTCTATTGCCATTTTCATCACCCTTTAGAGTGATCGAATGATAATCACCAAATTCTGTTTCCGTATGAGTTACAAGAAAGATCTGTTTGAAGCTTCTAGCCTGAGTAAGCATACTAACAAGGATCTTTCTTCTGGATGAATCCAAACTTGCCATCGGCTCATCCATTATTATAGAATTAATTATTGGTGACTTCCTCTCTGAGTTCTTGAAGGGCTTTATCCTTGCCATCAACTTGGATATTGCAATTCTTAATGCTAGTCCTAGAGCAGTTTCATCGCCTCCACTTAACTGATCTTTATTCTTTATTACATTGTCCTTGCTATCCATAAGTGTTATTTCTAATCCATGGGATTCCATACCTCCTCTCACTCTTCTTATGGTGGAAGAAATTTTATCTATAGCATAGCGGCCTTCTGTGAGCTGTGCCATGTAATCATTGGTAGCATGTCTTAATACTCCTACCATTTTTCCTTCCACTACATAATTTGAAATGAATCCGTCGATCTCACCTCGCAAATATTTTACATGTCGTAATTCATTCTCTTTATCAGACAAAATTCTTACTTTTTGTGAGAGCTTCTTTATGTTAGATTCCCTATTTTTTATGTCGTCTTTTAATGTCAAGGCTTGTTTAGTAAGTATGTCTAAGAATCTTCTCTTGGCGTCAAGACTATTTTCTATAGTTTTCCTTTTAATAATAATTTCATCAATAGTACTACAATGTAGATTTTTTAATAAATCATCCAGAGTAGTAACTGAAAGTTCTTGCAGATATTCTTGCAACTTACTCTTCAATTGGTCAATATCATTAACTATATTTTTCTTTAGATTTTCCAATTCTGATAACTCGTTTTGATACTTCTTGTACTGTATATCTTCTCTATCTATCTGTTCTTTGATTCGATGTATCTCCTTTCTATAATACTCTATTTCCAATCTTAGACTTGTTCTTTCTGAAATGACGTCGCTGACTGTGGAAAAACCCAAAAATGACAGGAAATCCTCGATTGATTTTGTATGATGTAGATCAAGTATGGAGCGGGCATTTTTTCTGTGATTTATAAGACTATCACAAAGTGTAAGCATATTTTGTAATATGACTTTAGTTTTGCTTCTGGTATCTAGCTTCTTGCGTACTTCATCATATTCATCTTTTGCTTGTTTAACCTGAATATTGACATTATCATAATCAGAGTCTATTTCACTTATTTCGTTACCTAATCCTGTTACCATCTTTTCTTTATCATCGATTGATTTGTTACAGACAGGACATTTCATCTGCTCTTCGATATACTTTATGCTATTCTTTTTTATGCCAGAAATGACTTCGTTAGATATTAGAATCTGATTCAAATACTCAATATTATCATGTAAAGTATTCTCATATTTTTCTAAACTTTTTATTTCGTTAGATATTTCTTGTAACTGACTATTCATTTGTTCTGGATGAGAAACAGGATCAAAATTTAAGGTAATAGAAGAACGCTCTATAACTTGTTTAATTTGATTTTCGTACGTTTTTATGCCCATAAATAATCTATCTAATTGCAATAGATTTTCATCATTTGGAAGACTTTCTAAAGCCTTTTGCACAACAGCTTTCTGATTGCCTAGATTCTCAATGGATAATTTTAAGGCGGCTATTCTCTCATCCTGACTTGCTATATAATTAGTCTTTTCTACTAAGGAACTATTAACTAATGCAAGCTCATTATTTTTATTTGTTATATCTATATCGTTGCTCTTAATCTTCTTTAGTATGTCCTCAGATGGCAAATTCGAAAGACTTTCAAGAGTTTTATGCAAGTCGGATTCAGATTCAATGCGTTCTTTTTCTTTCACTCCTAATTCATTTTCTCTTTTGATAAGTTCGGCCTTTTCAATAACAAAAACTCCAACCTCTCTTTTTAGTAAACTGATAGAGTCTTGAAGATCTGCGCTAAGTTTAGAGAGATCGTTTTTGACCCTATCGAATTCATCAAGCCCAAAAAGTGTAGTGATTAATCTTCTTAATTCTACTGGATCTGCTAATGCTAGTCTGTCTACATCCTTCTGTCTAACATATACCGTCTTTTCAATTATGGAAGCACTAACTCCTAACATCCGCTCAACTTCTTCGTTAACCGATCTGGGCCTGTTAACTATCACAATAAATCTATCCTCATCCTCATCCTCATCATCAATATCCAGTTCATTCACTTTTTTAGATAAGACAGCATCTTCATTAAAATCAATTTCACCTTTTTGAGTTCTTGATCTCTTGATCGTAAGTTTTCTTACTATTCGATATATAATTCCTCCAAGATCAAAGGTGACGTCAACCTTACAACCTGATTCACCAGCTTTAACAAGTGTTTTTCGTTGCTGATCTTCTATCAATTCGTCACCCAGAAGACCCCATAACATTGCTTGAATGAAGCTGGTCTTACCCATAGAGTTGTTACCAGTTATAAGGAATAGGCCTTCAGGAAACTCTGGATCATAAGAAGTATCAGGAAGCAGCACATTTGTATATGGTTTAAAGTTCTCAATTTCGATTCTCAGTATCTTCAAATATTAATTATTGCCTCTTTCTATCGCTGAAGTGTCATTAGTTTTCTCTGGGCTACGATTAAGTACTTTTGCAAATATCTTTGCGAGTAAATTTGGGTCCAAATTTTGCTTTTCTAGATCTTTGTTTCTCATAACAGTTACATATTCTTTGAATTCCTTTTGAGGATCTTCTATCAAGAATTCTATATTATCAACCAAAGATTGGTCGATGTTTTCTTGTCTGATATATTCAGGATAGTCTGGCCGATCTAGGATGAACTCAACAATATTGTAATCATTTGAGTCTAAGGCTAGCCTTCTCAGGGCTGATTCCACCTCGCCAATATTGAATGACGATCCATATGTTTTCTTACCCTTCAGAATAATTTTTACTCTTGCAGCAGTTGAATATTCGTATCGCGTATTAAGCCCATGAGTATCAAAAGTATTTGTAACTCTCTTTATTATCTGGGGATTGGTGTCCTCTGGATATATCTCAATTACATCCAAGATGATCCTTCTACTTGATTGAATTTTCTTAGTAGTGATCCTTGGATGTGCCTTTCCTTGTTCCAGTTCGACCATAAGATATCCCTTTTCAGCATTAATCTCACTGAAATTCCATAATTCGGTTGATCCCGAATACCAGGCATGATCCGTTACCTTACGCATTTTATGATCATCTCCCAGTGCGATGTATTGATAACTACCTTTTAGAAAATCTTCATGTAGCGTAGAGTTTTCGATCATACCGTGGGCCATAGCTATATTTATCAAATCAGGAGAAATAGAATTATTCTGAAGTTGAATCCAGTTTTTATATACGGATTGCATACCCAGGGTGGACAGCGCCCGAGACTCAATGGAAGGATGCGTAATTACCCTCAGATTCAGATTATTAATGTCAATGAATAATGGCTGTTGTACCCTTAATGAGTCTCTTACATCATAATGTGTGAATAAGTGGATATTATCGAAGGCAACTGGAAATGCAGTTAAAGTTGAACTACGATATTCCATATATCGTCCATGATTGCCATCTATTATAATCAGAGGAATATTTACATCATATAGTTGCTTGAATGTCATTGCAGCAACTTTTCGTGCGTACTCAGGGGGAGGACTAGGATCATAGCCCGCAGGGGTGTCAAAAAAGTCTCCGCAATGTAGTATGACATCTGGTTTATCTCTAGATTTGTCTACTATTTCATCGACGAACTTTATCCAAGCAGAGTAGAAGTCATCCTCCAATGGTCTTACTTCTTGGTTTACGATCCCAGATCGTGTTTGCTTTGGCCGACGGCCAAGATGAGTATCAGAAATATGTGCAATTTTCATGGCCGCATAACCTACGTTATAACATCTGTTTTGGATAATATAACGCTAGAGCAAATGGGAGTACAACCATCCATTTCATTAAAGCCTACTTGAATTGTTCCAACTGAGGGTGTTGGGTGTGTAGTGTGTATATCTACTGTCAATCTTATATCCATAGTAGCTGGGGTATTGCCTTGATTAGTTGACATTAATATTTAGAACAGCTTTTAATACCAAGCAAAATAAAGGTTGTCAGTAAACAATCAATTCCTAACATTAGGAATTCGTACAGCAGATCAGATTATAGGCTTCCGTAATAAAAGACATCGTCATTCCGAGGAGTGCTATCTGCCCACCCACATTACATGAATATTATCATCTAATATAACTACCATTATCCATTCTTTAGAATCATAGCCCACGATTGTTATGGCTTGATCTCCAATAGCTTGGTCGGTTTTCAAATATGGGATTTCGCTTTTCCGGTTTATATTATCCCATGAATCGCCATATATACGAATCCCAGCAATAATGGGGCGTCTTAAGTTAAGCTGTACCGGTATTTCGTTGACTGATGTCATAGGGTACACTAAGGCTCTAGTTTTCCCAGTCATTTTATCAAGTTCATCCCAACTAATCCCTTTTGGAAGATCGGCATCACCTGGCTCGTAAGGCCAATTCTTCTCAAGTGGTACCCCATAATTTTGTATGACCGTCACAGCTGTCATCAAATACATGCCTGTATCTCCTGAATAACCTAAGATACGCTTACCTTTCTCGTAAACATAACGCGCAGATACTAATTCTGGATGCTCTGCTAGGATAATATTGTCTCCTGCCAAGCTTCCTTTAATAACGGGTTGCTGCTGAGGAATCTCATGCCTTACATTATAGCTAACATATCTATGAAATAATTCTGGAGTTACATTTCCGTTATTATCGATTGAACCAGTTTCAGGAATGATTCTTCCTTGTCTATCCTTGGATGGCTTAAAACCTTTTAGACCCCGAATTATGTACTTTGTAAAATAGCTATTGCTATCTGAACTTACATCAATACTTTGTGAGGCATAAGATCTCGAATAAATTGCATATTCTCTATTTATCTCACGATCTGTGCTAGACACTGTTATTTTCAATGGTAGCATCTCACTCTATATTCATCACCTGTTGGTGACAAATGCGTTTGTTAGACTAGATAGTTGCAGTTGTTAATTAAGCAAGAACAGAGCTTTATATAAAATAGATAAGATAATAAACCATGAAAACAAGATCAAAGCTTTTTGTGCTGCTCGTGTCTCTTATATTAACATCTTTACTTGCCGCAAGTTTCATCTCTATAAATGTCCTTTCCGCAGCTATGATTAGAGAAATTAGAGCTCATTTAGAAGATGATTCAGCTGATCTTATGAATAAAATTTCCACGGATAACTCTAATAGAATTTCTGATATTACATTTCTAGGAGATTCAATGAATACATTTCTAAACGAATCTAGCACTGATCTAAAGAAATTAGATCTTCTTAGAAAATTTATGTCTATCCATAGTAGTTATCCATAGTAGTTATTCTTCCATTTCAATTTATAATAAAACAGGAATAAAAATTGCAGATAGCACAGGTATTGGCATAGATGAAAATGTATCAAACGAATTCTTTTTCAAAAAAGCGATTCAAGGACATATTTATAGAGACAGTACACAGTCAAATTATTTAAATTCCTCAAAAGAAAAAGAGATCCTTTTGTCTGGACCTTTATTTGATAAATCAAATAAGATAAATGAGGTTCTCGTATTAAGTTATCCACTAAATGATAAATTAATTGAAGCTCCCAGTACAAGCTCACAGAGCAATTTGAGAATTAACCTGCTCTCCGATGACGGCAAGATCATATATTCTAACTATGACAATACATCTTTATCAGACGCTGGTACTGCAAGTAGTTTTGATGATCACCCAGTATATACTCTGATAAAAGATTCTAGCAATATGGTTGAAAGCTCAATATTCAAAGATATTGGATCCCCTTCTGGAAGTTCAATATTTGTCGCAGCAAAAGAAAATAGTAATCGCCAGAATCCTGATTCTACTGAAAATAAATGGCTTTTGGTCACATCTTTGGATGTACAAGATGCATTTAAAGAAGTGTTGAACTTAAGAAATATGTTTATTTTTATAACCGTGATAGTTTTAGCGATTTCAATATTTGCTATCTATGTTGTAGTGGATAGAATCATTTCTAGACCTCTAAGAAAGCTCAAGGATGGGGCAATAGAGATAGGTGAGGGTAACTTAGACTTTGTAATTACACCCTCTTCTACTGTTGATGAAATTGAAGAATTATCTTCTCAATTTGAAAAAATGAGAGGAAGAGTAAAGACGCGTACGGAAGAACTCATGAGAAAAGACAAACAGCTTGAAACAGCGAACGAACAACTGAAAGAAAAAGAGAGCGTGTTACAAAAAGCTAATGAAGAATTAAAATATTTTGATAGACAAAAAGATGAATTCATTAGCGTCGCATCACATGAATTGAGAACGCCTATACAACCAATACTTAGTTTATCTGAAACCCTCCATTTAAGGATTAGAAATTATGAGAATAAGGAAATTTTAGATGTCATTATTAGAAATGCGAAAAGATTGCAACACCTCACAGAAGACCTCTTGGACGTTACAAGAATTGACAGCCAAACACTAAAACTAAAGAAAGAGAAGTTCATTTTAACTGATCTAATATCAGGTATTATAGAAGAATATAAAAATAAAATCGGCGTCGATAAAAGCAATATAAAATTATTGTATAATCCTATTCAGTATAATAATATCATTATAAAAGCAGACAGACATAGGATTGCTCAAGTTATTTCTAATCTAACAGATAACGCTATTAAGTTTACAAAAGAAGGAGGCATTATATCTATTAATATAGAAAAGGAGAATGATAATTGGATTATAATTAGTGTAAAAGATACTGGCATTGGTATAGATCCTGAAATAATGCCACGATTATTTACAAAATTTACGTCAAAATCTCTCAAAGGTACCGGTTTGGGACTATTTATTTCCAGAGGTATAATCGAAGCTCATGGCGGTAGGATATGGGCAGAAAACAATATTGACGGAATTGGAGCTATATTCAGTTTTAGTCTTCCATTGTTGGACCAGCTAGTGACAAATTAGAACAGCTGAACTGTTACCGTAACCGTTTGATTTAGTCTACCTATTATTAATGAACAAGTAAATATTCAAGATATGAACGTAGAATAGAGCTCCAGATTTGTAGGCACTCATCCTAACAAGTTAAGGCGATCACCTTGTAACGAAGGTAATAATAATAACCATAATGATGAATATATTTTTCATAAGAAATACATAAGAGTATCCAAAAGCTAATGCACAATAGCACTACTTGTTTACTCTACGAACAAATCAAGCATCTAAACGAAGGTATCTAGTCTTTTCATTAATAGGCGTATTTATAATTTCAACCATTATTATTATTATTTTAAATTCAGAAGAGAGATCTTTATTTGCAAACCTACCTGCGACTTTGGCAGCCGGTTTCGCTTTGGGTTTATGCTTGCTTATAACCTATAGGCACAGACCTGATAACCTACATGACAAAACCCATACATTTCTTACTATAGGTATTGGATTATGGTTTATCGCTGAAATAATTTATACATATTATCAATTAGGACTAATGATTGAGACCCCATTTCCTTCTTTAGCTGATCTTCTCTATCTGGCTGGTTATGTATTCTTCGGTTTTTATTTCTATAGTATATTGAAATTGTTGAGCAAAACAATACAGCGAGATGTTATAATTCTCGTGTCTATTGCTGCTATGGTATCGGTAGTATATATACTGAATTTATCATTTGGTATAGAACAATTCCTGGTAGCACAGGAGGATATGTTAAGAACAACACTAGGCATCACTTATTTTGTTTTAGATGGCATATTATTTGTACCCGCAATTCTAGTTCTCTGGACCGTAAGAAAAGGAGATCTCGCTCATACCCATTGGATTTTAATATCGTTGTTTATAATATTCAATGCTATAGGTGATATTGGTTTTGGGCATAGCGCAGAGTTAGGAACAGTCGGAGAAGAGGGATGGATATGGGATATATTTTTTAATGCCGGATATCTCACTCTTGCATGTGCTTTATTTTGGCAAAGTAAGTATTTTTATTCTTCTTCTACTATTATTCACGAAAATAAGTTCTCTATAAGTAAGACTCTAATAAAAACTCTTTGATATGTAAATACTGTAGTATACAAATTATCAACCTGTCCAACCGATCTCTTCGAATTAGCTATTCGTCAAGTCTAGTTATACACAAAGGCTTTACACCTAATTAGACAGTTAATACAATGATGAAGCTAATACAAGCATGCATAAGCAAAGGCATATTGAAGATTCACCCTCAATTTGAAGTTATTATTTCAGAGTGCACAGAATAAAGGTAATAACTCGTACGTATTAGATAAGAATAAGTCAGTGTTTTGTATATCCTAAAGGAATGTAGCCTCAGAAAGGTTTGTTTTGTCGTAATAACATGATTAAATGAGGACGACGTGTGTCATTTTCTGAGAAATAGTATTATTTTTAGATTAAAAACATGAAACAATCAATCATTGATTGCAACAATAATCCTTATCATCACATCTACAATACATTGGCTCTTTCAAGCAAAATTTGCATATAACTGCGCCACAACCACTACACATGTTATTCTATAAAGTACAACCCAGTACTTGCAGTCATTCATATAAACTATAATGACTGAAGATATAAAAAATATAGCTACGATGTAATGATAAACACGAAGTCTTTTTAAGCGATAAATAACATTATAGTAATAATGTGCTTCGACTATATATTCCCAGAACTAGAAAAGGATCTAATAAAGCCAATAAAGCAGAAGAAAAATATTGAAACAGAAAAATTGGAAGAAAAACCATTGATTGTGACTACCTAGTCACATCGATTCCAGTACTATCTTTTTAAAAACTTTGTCATGAGTAGCTATCGCTTTGAATTATAACAGAAACTCTGGAGGAAGAAACCCATTAACATATCTGTTGTTTCTTCTGTACTGATAGTCACTATTTCATTAACGAGAAGTGATTCAGTAGAGTTTATCGTAATATCTATATCTTCAACCAGATTTCCAGTTGGAATGTGCCAAAACCAAACCCGATAGACGCAATAATTAGATAAAGTGTTTCTTGTTAAATCTTTCTTGAGATCTGACATCGAACGATATTGTCTTGCATCTTAATCATGAGCCCTGAAAGTCTAGCTGAAAGGTCATTCTTCATAGATTTTAAAAAGAATAGAATCAATAAACATCTATTTTTGATATTCTAACTTATATTTTATAATAAATTTATAGGGCATGTTTTGTTGTCCTACTCTGTCATGCATTTAAGATCAAACAAAATATTATCCATCATTATGTATTTATGCCTTTGAATAGTTTCTATTGAAGGTAAAGAATTCGAATGGAATTCCCTCCAAGTCTCAATGGTAATAAAACAACTAATAAGTATAGTAAACCCCGCTCTTTAGATCTGATCGATCTACGAATAATATCTATGCTTTGCAAAGACTCGAATACACCATTTGTTGAAATTGCTAGAAATATTGGTATTTCAGATGCAACTGTTCATTTGCGAGTAAAAAGGTTGATGGTTGAAGGGATAATACGAAAATTTACTATTGCCCTTAACTATGATGTGATAGGATACGATCATCTCGCCTTCTTGGGAATAAATACAAAGCCAGGATTTGCAGACATGGTTATATCAAAACTTTCATTGTTAGATCCTGTCTTAGAAATACACGAAATGTATGGAAGATTTGACCTAATGTTGAAGATACGTGCTAAGAACCTGGAAGGAATGAGAAATATTATTGAGAATAGAATAAGCAACCTGCCTCATATCGTCAAAGTAGAACTCTTGACTGTACTAAAGTCAACTAAGGAAGAGCAAATTATTCCTCTAGATGCAGAGATTGATGAATTACAAAAAAATCTTGTCTGATATTCTGAATATGTCAAATAAGACATTCAATCCTGAATGACAAGCTTCTTCAAAAATAATATGAACTGTCAAAATTGAAGAATAGCTCCATAGCAACTTTACATTTATGAATGTATATCTATATTTCTGTCAGAAAAAATGGCGGTTATGATCTTCTTTTTGATGTAGATCCAAATTTCTCTTCGTTTTCAAGTACTTGATTGTTATCTACATTGTGGTCTTAAAGTATAACATGTTATCCACTATACTTTTTTTCCCTTACTAACTTATTAGGTGGAAAATTCACTGTGTAGGTATGCCTACAATAGTACATTTTGAAATTCCCTCAGACGATGTTGAAAGATCAAAAAAATTTTATAGTGACTTGTTTGGCTGGAATATTGAAAAAGTATCGCCAGAAAAGTTGCCAGAAGGAGTCGAATATTGGGCGATAACCACTACAGATCATAATGGAGATAATGCTGTCGCAGGCGGGATGATGAAGAGAATGATGCCAGAACAACAGGGAATAACAAATTATATTGATGTCAAATCAGTTGAGGAGTATTCTTCCAAGGTAGAAAAACTTGGGGGCAAAGTTAGAATGGCGAAAATGGCTGTGCCTAGTATGGGCTATTTGGCAGTATGTTCAGATACAGAAAATAATACATTTGGTTTATGGGAAAACGATACTACAGCCAAATGAATACCCTATAAGTTTTTGCACTTCCCCACCACCACCAGGATATCTATCTCTGTCTTTTGTATGTAAACCATTATTTAAATTGGAATTAATTATTTTCTGTTAATTCTATTTTCCTTTTGTATTGATTAAGATACAATTCAGATATGATTTCCTCAGTCAAGTAAGCAAGCTTCAATAAGCACTAGTAATCAATGACTTTCTTACATATCAAACTTTTTTTAAGGCTGCATTTATTTCATCAGCAATATCCTTGTATATAATAGCCTCTAATGTATCACGGTTCATCTCGCATTCTTCACTCATCCTTATATACTTCAAAAATTCCTGAGTTAAATCCTGTTTGATATTTGTATACTCACGTTTAGTTCGTTCATCCTGATTCACATACTCGCGCTTAATCTGGTCTTTATCGAAGCCTATTAGCAAGTTCACGTAACCTCATTTCCCTTTCTTCATGATTTAGTGACATAACTAAACTCCTCCAGGCATTAGAATATTTAGGCTTATATCATTGAGATATTGACAGATAAACACAGATCTTGATGCAATATGCCTGATTGTATTAGCAGTCCTCATGCAGTTTTTATGTCCTACTCTCAAACGACCATTATACTGTAATAAGAGAGCTTCATTATATAATAGAAAATGACAAAATGACAAAATGATTTATTCATTCAATTTTTTACCAACGATACATATATACTCATTATCTAACTTGACTTTTCCTGTATTATTATCAGCATATTTTTTTGCTATATTAGTAATTGCTTTCAATATCTCTTCTTCTTTTTTGTGTGTCTGATTTGCTAATATTGTTTGTAGAGGACCAGCAGTTTCAATTACATAGGTTGTAAATTCATTAGGTGAGTAAAAATCAAAAGATATACGGTCCAGGGGTTCCCGGTGGAGGCAACAGGCTCTTAGTTTCTTTCATTACGGTACTCATCATTGTGGCAATTAAAGTATCTTCATTTGGCGAAGCCCAAACAGCAGCTGCGAATGACCACCTTCTACTAATGATCTGTAAATATTAGATAAACCAGCATTAAGATCTGGTAAAAACATCAATCCCCATCTGCATAGTGCTGCATCAAACGTTGAAGGTGGTAAGTCAATTATTTCTGTATCGCCTTCTTTAAATTCAATCACATCTTGTAGACCTAAAGAGATAGCTCTTTGTTTAGCGATAGATAACATCTGTGATGAAATATCTGCAGCTAGTATGTGGCCACTCTTACCTACTTGGTTTGCAGCGGTAAGGCTGGTTCGCCTATACCTGTTGCAATGTCCAGAACTCTGGAACCTGGTTTAATCTCTGCAAGTTCTATTAATCGTATACTAACTTTTTTAGCGCTTCTTTCGATTGTTTTCCGCCACTTTTGCCAACCAGCAGCTACACTATTCCAGCTCTGACATTCTGCTTCCTTGTATTGTTTTGAATCAAGAGGTGTCAATTAATTTCTTCTTGGATTGAATATCTATGATATAAAATCATTTTTTGCAATTGGAGATATTGTCTATCATGAAGCACATTAGTCAATACTTCAAAGAAACGAACTTGTGGTGTATACCATTACAAAATACTATTAAATGTCCAAAGTTATACCAGAACAAGTACTTCGTTCTGTAATCAAATACATCAATACTGGGAATCTAAATTCTTTAATGTTGTCGTACTTTAGCTAGCCAACTAATCAGGTTCTTGTGGTTCTGACCTGAAATGTTTTCTATCCTTCTATATGTTAGCGGGCTTACATAATTATAGCACATATTTGTGGTAATATAGGTTATTCAAATGGATGTCCTAGATTTTGCTGAAGTTGTTCTTCTTTCAGCATCAGGCGTCTTATCTCCTGGTCCACTATTTCTCATGAATCTTGTTTATGGAACAAAACAAGGTTATCGAGCAGGTCTAAAAATTGCATCTGGTCATGCCATAATGGAATTTCCTTTAATTATTATACCGACGATTAGTTTTTTTGAATTGACTAATACCCAAGTTGTTACCTCTAACCTTAATGTACTGGGTTTGGTAGGTGGAACTTCCATAATCATATTTGCAATCATACAAATCGTCAATACTGCAAGAAAAGAGAAACGTAAGAATCTATTCAATAACAGTAATCATAGAGCCTCATTCATAGCTGACAAGCCAGTATTATTAGGTATTATCTTCAGTGCATTAAATCCATTTTTCATAGCTTGGTGGCTAATAGTGGGATTAAAATTGATTTCAGATTCAATTTCTCTTTTTGGTGTCATTACTGGAAGTATCTTGCTTTTTTCGCTTCATATATGGATGGATTACGTTTGGCTCATACTTACATCATATCTTATTTCTAAAGGGGTATCCGTAATTAAGACAAGATACTATTATTTTTTGCTTGTGGGATTGAATATCATCTTGACATTTTACGGAACGTATATGATAGTATCAAGTATATTACTCTTTATGTAAATGATAATATACCGGAAGAACAGTAATATATATAGCTAGTATTCACAACAAATCAAAATCAGAAACATTTGAGCTTAGACGCGAAAAACAATGGGTTTAATAACATAGGGATCAGACAACGAATAATAGAAGCTATATTGGGTCTAAGTACCCATTATTTTACTAAGATGGCTAAAAGATCCCGAACACGGTGTCAGACAGGATATTTACGACCAATATCACAAGAAATGCGATATTCGTAAAAATGATATCTTATTCGTAAGAGACGGTACATATCTAATTGGGACAACTACTTTCGTAACACAATATGATGTAGATATACTGTTTCAGAGTCATATTTATAAGATAAGAGTTCTGAAGCCTGAAATTATTTCTCCTCCCTATCTGCTGTTGGCATTATTGAATATTCCGGTAGTTAAAAAACAGATTCGCGCAAAACAATTTACTCAAGATATAATAGATATGTTGGGCAAAAGAATTCTTGTATTGGTATTACTCGTACCAAAGTCTTCGAAGTTAAAAGATGATATATCACAATCTGTTAAGACTATCATTGAGCAGCGCTCAGAGCTTAGAAATCAGGCAAGACAAATTGTGATTGATATAATAGATAAGAAGACCATAACTGAAGAAGAAAAAGAGCTTCTAGAGCAACTATGACCCGATAGTTAACAGGCTAGTTCAGGGCCCATTGAGTTAATAGAACCCAGCAAATAATACTTTGGCTGTATCAAAATCGTCGGTGCCAATCCCAGCCAAAATAGCTCATTATTACCCCAATAGCACATCTTCCGTTATTCCCATCAGAATACCGCTTTGTAATCTGCGTAAACTTTTTTCTGTATTCACGTAAAATTTGAGAAACAGTCAGTTCTTGGTTCAGTAGTTGCTGCTGTTGGCTTCATGTACTAAAAATATGGTTGATAAACTATTTAGAATCTTTCTATTCATTGTCAGCTAGAAGCTCTCATTCAATTGCAGAATTGATTCTGGATATGCTATATAATCATTATACTTATTCTATTGTAATATGTGGTACAAAATTCGTCAGCAATTGTTTGCTATATAATCTAATAAAATTAAATCAGCTATTGTAAATGGCAAATTTATCTAGTGATGATGGGTTATGCGTAGAAATTCGTACATTAGCAGCTTAACCGAAATCCAAGTATTATCTTACATACTTAGATCTGTTTCTGAGGACAAGAATGAAAATGAAATTGCAGAAAGATTTGATGGAGATATGGGACTAGTAAAAATTTGGCTAAATGCTTTGAAGCAAATGCATTTCATAATTATGAACTATTTTGATGAGCTAGTAATTACACAAGATGGTATAGGTTATCTTCAAAAGTTTAATTCACATCGGTAGGTCAGCTATGTCATGCTACTACAGGCTAGGTCATTATTCTCATAAGTAGTAGCGAATACTATCTTCTGAATTTGATTCGATGAGTCCAAATCTTAATTCATTATTTCGCTCTAGGTAGTCTGCTATTTCGTGAAACGTGAAATCAGAGTCATTTAAATCTATTAACAAGTTTTTGTCGATCCCTGCATATCTTAATGCAATTAGTGCACCCAACGATTTTCCAGAAGCCTGAGAATC
>Ga0105091_10000445_pt1 | contig 17304 bp, 11 predicted proteins | sample PPLLak1March2015_FD_87022 | JGI IMG/M metagenome (GOLD analysis project Ga0105091, IMG submission 87022) | Freshwater sediment microbial communities from Prairie Pothole Lake near Jamestown, North Dakota, USA - PPLs Lake P7 Core (1) Depth... | ecosystem: Environmental > Aquatic > Freshwater >... | reverse complement strand
GATATTGTCCGGCAGTTTTCGCTCTTCAACACCATACTCATAAATATTGAAACTGACCACGTCGCAGTATTTCGCCGCGGCTCGTATCGCCAGGTCGTTGACCCACGCGAACCGGCAGCCAAGATACAACTGATTCGGCGCAACTTTTTTCAGCTCATCACGAACAACCGCAAAATATGTCTCTGCGCATTTTGTATAGAATGCCGACAGGTCAGCGAATGCCTTTGTTTTGGCCCAGTTCTGCTTATTGGGCGGGGTGAATTTGTCCTGCAATATCGAATCAAATGCGGCAAAATTAGTATCCCAAGCTGAATTTAGTTTTTCTATCGTCTGATATTTTGCCTTCAAGTCATTGACAAGCACCTTTTTGGCCTCCTGTCCCGCCGGGCAAGCCAGTGCCGCAAGGCCCAATGACGTTTCATCGCCCCAGGACATCTCGTTATCGACAAAGTACCCGACACACCACGGGTCATTCGCTGATTTGCCTGTTTCCCTTTCCATTCCCTTGCGGACGGCCTGCCTGAAACCTTCGTCGAACACATCGTAAAATTTTCCCCAGTATCCTGAAGACCCCTCGATTTTTTTCGCGTCGTAACGAATGTTGGCCGTGTAGGGTGTCCTTCGCATCAGGTAAACCGATTCACTCGACCAGTTCGCGATTGTGTTTAGTCCCCAGCTTCGTAATCGTTTGTGCGCGTTCTCGCTGCTTATCCGCTGCCAGTCATCACCGTATTTTCGCATCAGATTGGCCATAGAAAAGTCGTATGTCTTATAAGGCGAATGCTGCTGATAGTAACCGTGAGGCGCCCATGAGCCAGTGCCGTAAAATTTTCCAAAAGGCGAATTGGTTTCCGGCAGGTCCGCGAAATATTTCTCGCGGTCGCTTACCGGCGTCGATGCCCCCATCCGCACGCAGTCAATGCCGTGCGACCAGAACAGGTTTCCATTCGGGTCAACAAGCCACCATTTTCCCTCGTGTTTTTCCGCGCGGAAAAAACCGGTCGATTTGAGTTTTGGCCCCGCTTTGTATCCGCCGAAGCCGTCCCACCCTTTGGGGTCTTGTCTTTCCGCGAGCTCTTTTTCTTCGGTCAATTTACGCTGCTGCAATTCCTCGAGCGAATGTATCTTGCCAGGCCAGTCACCATGCATGAACTGGCCGAACTGGTCGATAAAAGGAATAAAGGTATCAGCAGTGAGCGGCCGGAACTCTTTGCTGTCTGTAATCATTTGAACCTCAAAACTCTGCGGCGTTTTTGAGCTGTCGGCAAAAACGTAAATCTGTTTAATTTTTGACGGGTCGATTCCGCCTTTGTCGCCGGGAGCACCGCGCATACCAATCAACTTAATTGGTTTGTCGAAACGCCACGGCCCGAGCATCAAAAACGTTGATAGTTTTCGCGTCTCGCCGGGTTTCAGCATAACGCTCTGCAGATTGCTGTTTGACCACATATCCGCGTTGGAATTATCAACCCGCAAATATAATCGCAACGGCTCGAAGCCGGCATTTTTTAATTCCACAGATACTTCAGAGTATTGCGAAAGATTCCACTCGCCCGTCTTTGGTTTGAAGATTACGCCCGGATATTCTTTGTTTGGTTCTGTTTCAACAAGCACGTAATGCGGATCTGCGAAGGAGATTTTCGCCGCGACCGGCTGGATTTCCACATCGTTGATGTCCTTGTGAGGATAATAAAGAATATCCGTCGTGATTAAGGGTTTGGCAGCACTGAAAAAAATAACAGTCGATATAAACAATACCGACACCGTGAGTACCGTTATCCTCTTCATTTTCAAATCCCCTAATAATTACTCTGCGTCGATTTTTTGTATGCGGGTAAGATGCCGGCCGCCTTCGAACGGGGTATTTAGCCAAAGCTCTACAATTTCTATCGCCTCTTCGATAGCAATCATGCGCTCGCCCATAGATAGGATATTGGCGTCATTGTGCGCCCGGCTCAGCCGCGCGGAACGCAGGTCCCAGCACAATGCGCAGCGCACCCCTTTTACCCTGTTGGCCACCATCGCCTCGCCGTTACCAGAGCCGCCGAAGATGATACCGCGTTCGTATTTACCCGCGGCAACTGCCTTGGCTGCCGGTCTCATAATGTCTGGATAGTCACAGGGCTTCTCAGAATCGGTTCCGAAATCGTCAACGGTATGTCCCTTATCGATGAGCCATTTTTTAATCTGCTCTTTATATTTAAAACCCGCCTGGTCTGCTGCGACTGCTATCTTCATATCATTTTCCTTTCGCCAAACAATTATACCGATACTGCTGCCGCACAACAAAATTTTTCTTCGGTTTTATTAACGCCCGCTGAATATAGTAATTATATTATAAATGGAGAGAATCTCCCGCTCTTTTTGGCTGCAGGCTTTTTTCGCCGATGGGTTGAATAAGCCTGTGAAAGCGTCGAGCCTCATCCGGCGGCTTTCCTAAACTGGGCGGCTGAATATATTTGTTAAGAGAGACGATGCCCTATTGAAGAAAGTGAGGGCGAGAAATTTGGGCCTCCGTCTCTCTTTTCTTTTTTTTATTGTCCCCATAAACAAAACATTTCAAATAATCTGCAATTTTTGCGTAAATATTTTTGGATTATCAGAACTAGGGAATATACTTTAATTGGAGGATGGCAATACTGTCCCCGCCATTCGGTCTTGAGTATGCCGACCGAATGGCGGGGCCACCGAGGCACGAGGCCTTAAAGATGACGATTAAGAAGGCGAAACTGATACCCAGGGAGACCGCCCGAAGCTTTCAAACAACTAAGGACATGTGTCTCCCTTCGTTATTGCGGTTTTTTCCTTATCCTGTTTTCTTATTAAAGCAAGGGCCTCAAATATTCTGCCTGAAAGCTGCGGCGAGATTTGAGGGACTTTTTCAAATTCTCCTTTTTCTTTGGGTTTTGATTTCCTGTCACCATGTAAAAAATTAATGATATCAAGGCATGCCTTGCGGGCTGTCTCCTGCTGTTTATCGGACGCCATCAATTCGACTAATTTTTTCGCGGCAGCAGGCGCTTCTAAAGTCAGTATAAGCTCGCTTTCCTCTTTCGCCGCGTTCATCCTCATCTTATATTCGGCTGCAAAATAGCCCCCTCTTTTCCACCTGTTATAAGTCTTGCGGCGGACTTTCCTTTTTTCAAGTACCTCCCCCTCTTTTAATTCTCGCTTAAATATATCATCAAGAACCGCTAACTGCTTTTTCGTTATACATCTTGCCCTCATTTTTCTCCTCCCTAAACAATATCTTTGAAAATTTATATTGATGAATTAACAAGACAATTTGGATTTAAACATCCGTAGGATTTTGGAATGTCTTTCGTTCTAAATTCGATAAAATCTATCGAAGCGGGCAAGGGGCTCCAATGTAATTACTGCCCAAAACGCCGCGCCAAATGGAATTGGCAATTGAGCGGTCTGCGATATTGACGACTCCGTCGCAGTTCAAATCGCAATCCTTAAGAGTAAATTTCCCGGCCGAGCCGTTTCGCCAGAAGGCGTTGATAATCGACCTGTCTGCTATATTTACCACGCCGTCATTATTAGTATCCCCGAGCAGGGCAATGGCAAATTCCTTCTCAGCATGGCCAATATTGCCGTATTGATCTCCAGTAACATCAACAATTAATTTAAATGTCTGGCCGGAATTGGAGACTAAGTTGGTCGAATGGAAGCCACGTGCGATAATCGTGATTAATTCAGGTCCCAACAAGGGGGTACTCAAGGCTATTGGTTCATCGTTGACATCATCAGGCAATTCGAATGACCATTCATAGGAATAACTGCTGTTATTGCAGGGATCATCAATATTAACAACTTCAGCAGTTATATAAGAATTGAAACTGTCGGGGAGATTTTGATACATCCAGTTTGAGTCTAAAACCAAGTTAAATTGAATCGAATTGTCCCAGGCTAACCTCGGATAATTTAAACCCTCCCTGATTGTCCAGATATTAATGAAATCCCAGCCGGCAAAACTCGCCTGCTGTTTCATTTGACTATCCGTCAGCGGCTCTCCTAAATTATTATCACGTCCACTGATATCAAGAAAATAGGAATTTTTGATTCCAATCGCCTGATACCAATTGTATCCAACCAGAGCGCCATTTTCAGGTGAATTAATCCCGACCGTGTCATTTCCAGCAGAATAAGAATTATTGATATTGCCGCCATTATTATATCCCACAAGCCCGCCGATTCCCCATGAATTATCGCCTACTTTAATTTTACATAAAGAATAGCAGTTATTTATACCCAAACCGTAGGCACCCAGAACTCCCGTTAAACCACCAACATAATCAGAATCATTTCCGAGGGTAATAGTACCTGCTGTCCAGCAATTGTTGATATTACTATGACTACAATACCCCGTTAAACCGCCTATACCTGAACTCCAGTCACATATGATTGTTCCTATAGAATAACAATTAATAATATTACCATCAAAAAAACCTGCTAATCCGGCATCGTATATTGATAAGCCTGGAATGTTCATTATTAAAAAATTTTCAATTGCAAGATTTTTTATTTCCCCTTTCGAAACTTTGCCGAAGAGACTTAAATAATTATTATTGTTGCCGCTTGTGATTATCGTGAGATTTTTTATTTTATGCCGCGAGCCATCGAATACACCGGTAAATGATGTCCCATCATAACCACCATTTGTATTGTCCATATCTGGAGCAATAATAGCTGAAGAGAAAATAAAATTGCCCGGCAAATTCGGATTAAGGTCAATATCATTTTTGAGGACAAAATATTTCCCATAATCTTCATCATACCACCTAAGAATCAGCAAATCCCAAATTGAGGCAATTTGATAGGGATCTTCAATAGTGCCCGAGCCGCCGGAGTATTTTGGTAATGGAACAAGCAATCTCAATCGAGGATAACTAACACCTTCAGCTATAGACCATATATTTGTGAAATCCCAGGTTACGAAATTGCTTTTTTGTTTAAGCTGAGCTGCGGTTAATGGAGTACCAAGCCCATTGTTCGGACCGGCAGAAACTAAAAAATAACAATTACTGACGATGCTTGTTTTTCCTCTATCATCGGGCTTGTTTGCTCCAACTAATGCGCCAATGGCTGAGCCATTTGAACTGCTTACTGAACCAGTCGAATAGCAAAAGCTTATGTTTCCCCATATATTATATCCAACGAGACCGCCCATATATATTGCCACAATACCACCCGATACAGAACAGGCCGAATAACAATTAGTAATTGTACTTTGGTTATTTCCCGTGAGTCCTCCAAAATATGAACCATAACTGCAGCTAATAAACCCTGTCGAATAGCTGTTGCTTATTTTTGCATAATTACTTCCAGTTAATCCGCCAATGGTATGGGAACCATTTCCGCAATAGATCGTTGCTTTTGAATAACAGTTGTTGATAATGCCGTAACTATTTCCCGTTAAACCTCCCGCAGATGTTAGTAATTTGCCTATTTGAATGTAAGTCTTTGCATAACAATTATCTATAATCCCATCGCTTTTCCCAACTAGGCCTCCAATATAAGACCCATCATTAACATCTATTATTATAGATACATTTTCAATTCCAAGATTTTTTATTATGCCGCCGCTGAGTGAGCCGAACAAACCCAAATAACTTCTTCTAACACCTCCTGTATTTATTTTCAAATTATAGATTTTATGTAATGCACCATCAAAGGTTCCAGTAAATGGTAAAGTCGATACTGGTGCGATTACAGCCGATGTAAAAGTCCCGTAAGAACCTATATTAATATCTGCTGTCATGATAAAGTATTTATTGTAATCGTTTGAATCGTGAGCCAATGTCATTAGATCGGCCGCATTTGCGATTTGATATGGATCACCGGGCTCGCCTGTTCCTCCGGAGTATTTGGCGAATGAGCAAACTGAAAATGAGGTTATCAGAAGAAGCGTAAATATAATCCGCTTCATAATCTTTCCTCCTGAAAAGTTTTAAAAGCTTATTTTTCATTTCCCTACTCAGATTGTTTATTATACAAAAATTGGATTAGTTTGTAAATCCGATTTTTTGACAAATACTCTCTGCCATTTTGGTAATGGCCTGGGCACGTCGGCCCCGATTCGTTTCGATGTTTGATATAGCTTTTTCAATAATTTCTTTCTGCTGTTTCGAGACGAAAAACACAAGAGGAACCGCGAACTGCTCAACATGCGGCATAATGTGTATGTCCGGCAATTTCAGATTAATCAGCCGGTCAATCTGTTTGGCTGTTAAAGGAATCAATTTAGAAAGTTGTGCTGACGAAATCTGTCCCGTGATTTTTTTGAGCAATTCGATTTTCTTGGAGGGACAATCACAGCCGCAAAGACGATTGAGGGACATCAGCAAAATAGAAGTCTGCTCATCATTAACATCCCAGATGATGCAATTGGCTCTTTTTTCGCCAAGCTTTTCAATTGCCCTTAATCGCTGATGACCATTAATGATCTGGAAACAATCTTTTTTATCCGGATGAGGCCTGACAGTAATCGGCTCATATAATCCGGTCATCTCGATATTTTTAAGAAGCTTGCGGAATTTGGCTTTGCTCATCGCATTTGGATTATCAGGATGCCCAATAAGTTTCCGTATTGGTATCGATTTGATTTTTTCAGGCATCAAGTTCGACATCTTTATTTCTCCACAAGTAATACACCGGCCGGTATGCCAGTTTGCTAAGTATAAATCTTGTCCTTTCGATTCCGGCTTCCATATTGCGCCTCCTGCCGTAGCTTTTAATAAACCTTTTTATTTCATCTTCAATAAAACAAATTTTATCGCCTCTTTTTTTCTCTGCGCTCTCAGCGTGCTCTGCGGTAAGTATAACCAGCTTTTGCAGAACAACTTCCGCATCTATTAAATCATCTTCATCTATACCAATTGAGCCAAATGCCTCAATTAACCGCAGGCTGGATAAAGAGACCGGCGCATCGTATCTTGTCATTCCCGCCTTTTCGAAAAATGGATTGGCAAGGCCCATTACCGCAAGAGCTTCGATAAAAGGGACATTTATCAGCGGCATTGTTTGACTGACAAGCATGGCCGCAAGACCAATCGAGCGAAACCGCGGCTCTATAATTACCCTGCTGATTGTGCGGAAATTTTTGTTGATAAGCTTTATTTGTGTGATTCTATCCATTCCTATGAAAAGTCCGCCTGTCGCGGCATTACGCATCTGCGCCCCTGCTGTCGGCATCGAATAAACAATCACTCCGCACACTCTGTGCACGTCAGTGTTATCGTCCGCGTGAGTCCGTGTTTTTGCATCTATTGTCTGTGTCAGTCCGTGTCTCGTGTTTAAGTCAGTGCCAGTCCGTGCTATGTATATTCCCGCATACGGCCCTAACCGTTCTGCCCTATAATGATACCTAGATAGCTCCTCATAATCTTTTCTCTTTCCAGGCACAATCTCAATATCTTTTAATAATGTGCATTGCATAATTCTGATTCGATGCTATTGATTTATTTTTCCTTTTTCCTTTTTACTTTGCCTATATATGACTTTCGTTTCTCCTCCAAATCGTTTCGTAACAATCACGTCGGGCTGCAAATCGGGAAGGATATCCTCATGGCTCGAGGCAAGAAAGAATGTCACGCCATTATGTTTTGCGAACCTTCGGACATTGTATGCGACGACACCGGCGGTGATTCTGTCAAGATTACTGCAGAATTCATCTGCAAATATGATTTTCTTGCCTGACGCAAATGCCGAAGCGATGCGAAACCTGTATTTTTGTCCCTCACTCAAATATGCAGGTGCGGTAAGCATATAAAAAACATCGCTCAATCCCGCGTAGCTTAATAGTGACATCGCGTCAATGATGCCTTTATTGGCAATACAATCGATTGCTGCTTTATCAGCAGATAACGCAATATTCTCGATATTGATTCGCCGCTGGGGAGGAAAACAAGCTTGCAGCTGATTAAGCAAAACGCTTTTACCCGCGCCCGAAGGTCCGGTGATATATACAATGTCACCATCATTGACGTGGATATTGCACGAATGGGTAATTTGATGATTTTTTAAAGTATCCATTCCCACGCCGAACATTCGCATTAAATTTGTTACACTTTTTGTTTTCGCCGGCTCCAATTCGAATTTTTTGCTTACACACAACTGCTGCATTGTTCAATCCTCCCCTGAATTGTTTGATTTGTTTTTATTAGCTGTTTAATTTTCTTAATCGTCTCGCGTATTTTGTAATATGACGTTTTATGATTATGAGCAATACGGCACATCGGTAACGCCATCATAAAATGCTCCCGGGCAATGTTAATTTGCTCATCATTAAACAAGTAACGATTCCTCATGCAAAATAGATAATGGCTTTTAAAAAGGCGGCCAAGGAGCTTTTGCACTCTTCTTGAGACATTCGCCTCGTGAATATCATTCAACTGGGCAATCTGCCTTATCTGGGCATTATTAAGGAACATGTCCATTAAGGCGCGGTCTCTTTTGGATAATAAACTTAGCCTGGTTTGCAGAAGGTTCAAATTATAAGGGTTAAAAAGATTACTTGAATTCGACTCCTCAAAATTAATCTCCTGATATGTCCTGCTTCGAACCATTTTTCTCCTCCTCGATTTACACAGAATACGAATTTTTCTACTAAATCAACAATGAACAACGAACAATGAACTACGAACCATGAACTATCTTAAAGACTCCGTCCCTCTTGGGTGCAAATCAAAGTTTGATTTATACCAAACTATTGGATAATGTTATATGCACGGGCAACAGTTGTCAAGGAAAAAGTTTGCCAAAAATATAATATATATATATTTTTAACATTTTGCTTAACTAATCTTTGATATTCGTCTAAAAAGCGTGTTTTTCCCTTTCAGTTCATTAGTTTTTTTAAGCTTCATAGGCATTTTGTAATTCAAAAATGGTCTATTTTCTTATAGCAGTGCGCCTAAATGCAGTGTAAAAGCGATTGAAGAAAAAGAATTTTGCTGCATTGGCCAGAAAAATTCAGGAGCGGTTTATGCAAAAAAGAACAAGGAGAAAATTTCAATGAATAATCATGAAAATCAAAATTTCACTATTCCGCCGCCGGCAAACTCAGCCAAAAGTTCTCATACCGGAGTAGGTGTGGCGGTGACAAGTCTTACTTTAGGTGTTATTTCCCTCTTTTTTTCCCTTTTTGTATTTGGAGTTATATTCGGCTTGCTGGGCCTTATCTTTGGTATTGTTCATCTTGCCAGGAAAATGCCTTTATATAAATCAATGGCAGTTTGGGGGCTTATCCTCTCAATTCTTGGAATTACCGCAGGTGTCTTTTTCGGCGCATATTACGTAATCCGTGTCCATCAAACACTTACGGCAATGAAAGAATTAGAGGCACAAAAAGGTATAACAGGAGTGCAGCCCGAAGGATATATCGGTTCCGCAGCTCCTGATATTAATTTAGTAGATTTGGAAGGCAATGAAATCGCGGTATCGAATTTAAAAGGAAAACGTGTCATTTTGAATTTCTGGGCAACCTGGTGCCCCCCCTGCACGAAGGAAACTCCTCACTTTATAACTCTGGCTGACGAAATAAAATCCGAGAATCTCGTAATCATCGGAATAAGTTCAGAGAATAAAGTTATTCTTAAGAAATACATAGAAAAAAACGGGATAAATTACCCGATTGCATCTGCTGAAAAATTGCCTTTGCCGTATGCGGCTATTTCTTCTATTCCGACAACTTTCTTTATTGACAGGAAGGGAATAATCCAGAATGTGCTTGTCGGATATCATGATTACGAAACATTAAAAGAAAATGCCACCGCGGAAGATTATCAGGGCCAAGAAAAAACCGCTCCTGCGGAACCGCAAAAAGAGCTTAAAGAACCCAAAATAAAACGGGTTTTCAAAGCCCAATGGAATTTAAATATCCCCGGTGCGGCCGCAATTTGTGCGGGTAACTGGAATAGCAATTCAAATCAAAATATCCTTGCCATAGATAGTAATAAAATGCTCCACGTTATTGATATAGAAGGACGAATCGCAAAGAACATCGCGATGCCCGCGGCATTTAAGAGAATTGAAATAGGCAAAAATAAACAGAAAGGCTGCATGCTTTTAGGTTATTCAAACTGGTCGGATAAAGTGACAGTTGTCGATTGCAATGGAGTCATATTATGGGAGTTTAAAGCCAAAGATGGAGTAAACGGGGCACATTGGGGAGACCTTAACGGGGATAATAACGATGAAATGATTGTGGGCATGAACGGCTCGGGCGGCCTTTGTGCCCTAAGCTGTGATGGAAAGCAGATGTGGAAAGTCTCCGATATAGGCAATGTCTGGAACCAGGCAGTAGTGGCCGCAAGCAATCCGCAAAATCGTCTTGTATTTGCGACCGAAGCTGGCGGTTCAATAAAGATTTATGACAGCAGCGGTAAATTAATAAGGTCTTTGCGGCCTATGGGGAAATATTTTGCGCAAATGACAGCGGCAGTCCTAGACTGCAATGACAAAATCCAGGTGACCGCAATAGGAGCAGATGGAGATATAATCGCCCTGGACCCGCAAGGCCGGGTTATCTGGCAAACCACAACTTTGAAAAAACGTTCATGGAGAACGACTAATTTTGCCTGTGGTGACATAGATGGTGACGGCTGTAAAGAATGGGCATTTATCGGCTCAAACGGTGACCTGATTATCGCAAACTGCCATGGAACAAAAGTTGCCTCTTTACCCGCCCAAAATGAAATTGAAAATTTCCTTATTTATTCAAGTCCCGCCGGCGCTGGATTAGTAACTATGGCCAAAGGTAATATTACTTCATATTCCCTCATCAAAGCAGATAATGATAAACTTTAGTTTTCATCTCAATTCTTCATTCTAAATTCTTAATTCACAATTATAGTAGGTATTCAAGATATTTAAATTAAGCCGATTGCTTATCCTCATATTTAAATGCCTATCAATATAATGCCGTCAGAGAGATAAAGGTGTATCAGAAAAAAGAAGAGTTGGTTTATCTAATATTATCTACTTAGAAGAAGGAGAGCCAATGAAAACTTCAGTTGTAATTGCGTTAGCAGTATCGATATCAATTTTCCCGATGTATACAAATGCGCTGGCGCAATTTGGCCCGGACCAGCCGGAAGTCCTTACCAGGGGGGCTGTGCATGAGGCGTTTGCCGAGCCGGTCAATTTTCAGGTTGAGGCCGGGCTGATAGTTCAAAGCCAACCGCCTGAATTTATTCAGGAAGTCCCGCCCATTCAAAGACCTGTAGGCGGAAATTACGTATGGATTCCGGGCTACTGGGCGTGGGAGCCCGATAGAAACAATTATATATGGACAAGCGCCTGCTGGCGGATCGCTCCGCCGAATTGCTCGTGGGTTCCGGGCTACTGGATTCAGGTTTCCGGAGGATGGCAGTGGGTAGCGGGTTTCTGGACAGCAGGTGATATTCGTGACATTCAGTATCTTCCCCCGCCTCCTTCATACATTTATCAGGGACCTCCGGGACCGCCTCCTTCACCTGATAATATCTGGGTGCCTCCGGTTCCATACTGGCAGACAGACCACTATACAGTAAGGCCGGGCTATTGGCTTCCAGCAAATCCCGACTGGATATGGATACCTTCTTCTTATATCTGGACACCCCGCGGGTATGTCTTCATTGAAGGTCGATGGGACTATCCGCTCGAACACCGCGGCGTTTTGTTTGCACCGGTTTATTTTCCGCCATCGATATATGGGCGGCGAGGATATAGTTATACACCCAGCATTGTCGTGGACATTGGCTTATTGAGGGTGAACTTATTTACTTACCCGCGATATTGTCATTATTACTTTGGTGATTATTACGATGCATCGTATATTAGTATCGGCATCTTTCCCCGATATGAATTCGAACACAGGCATAGTTGGTATGATCCCATTTACACGCATGAACGATGGAGACACCGTGATGACCGCCGTTGGGAAGAAAATTACCGGCGTGATTATGAACGGCGGCGCTCAGACAGAGACCTTCGTCCCCCAAGGACATATCGTGAGATAGAAAGCCGCCGGGCGGATACTCGATTGCCTCAAGAGCAGAGAAGAAATTTCCAGATTGCTCAGCCTTTGACAGCAGTCGCTTCGAGCAGAGAGGCGCCTGTCAGGTTCCAGCAAATCGATAATACAGAACAGCAGAATATTGCCAAGCGCTCCGGCAGCGTGCAATCGTTTACTCAAGACCGCAGTAAATATGAATCCAGCAAAGACCGGCAAGCAGCACCGCCGTCGCTGCCAAGCGAACTTAAAACTCCTGCACAACAGCCTTCAGAGCAAACTGCACAACGCAGACCGCCGACTCCTCCGCAGCAGGAGCGAACCGGGCGAGAACGTGCCGGCCAGAGAGAAGAGCAAACAAGGCCGGGCGAGCGCCAGCAACCGGGGGCTCAGCCTCAGCCAAGACCTGGTGAGCGCGAGCCGCAAACTACTCAACCATCGCAGCGAATGACAGGTGAGCCGAATGAACGACCAACTCAGCCGGGACAGCAAACTTCACCACAGCGTCAGCCGCCGGCAACACGCCCTCAACAACAAAGGCCGGGCGAGCACCAGCAACCGCAGACACAACCTCAAGAGAAACCTTCTGAGCGAATGACACCAGGTGAGCCTAATACACGCGGAACACAGACCGGGCAGCAAACCGCACCTGAACAGCGTCAGCCGCCGGCAACACGGCCTCAAGAACGAACAGGCGAGCGCAGGAGCCCTGAGACTCAGCCACAAGAGCGAACTACAAGAGAGCCTAATGCATCCTCGACGCAGTCTCCGCAGCAGCAAAGACCGGGCCAGCGTCCATCCGGGCAGCAAACAGAGCGTCCGCCTGAACGAATTACACCAGGTGTGCGTCAGCCGCCTGCTACGCAGCCTCAAGAGCGGACGTCACCGAGCGACCATAATCAGCCCCAGGCACAGCCTCGAGAGCAGGCACCCGGACAGGGCCAGCAACCTCAAGAGCAAAGACATGGGCAGCGTGCTCGCCGTGAAACACCCCCCGGACAGATTAAAGACGCAAATCAAAATCAGGGCCAGAGCGGCACAGAGCGGCAGGGACAGGATGCTGAACGCAGAAATCCATCTGCAGATGAAAGGGCACAGGGCCAAGGCGGCGAAGAACGAGCCGAACAAGCAGAGCCAAACAAATGAGCTGATAATTATAAATAATTTTTTAAGCTCATTTGATTAGTATAAAACAGTCCGGCTTTTTTAAGGCCGGACTGTTTGTTTTTAGAAAAGGGTCAAACCCCTTTTTTATCTTCAATTCACTGAAACAATCTTCATTGGTCCAAGCAATCCGGATTCCAGCAATGGAGAATCTTTATTATAGAATTTCCAGCTTGTAAATGTGTAGCGTCCCGCTGAAGGTCTGGGCTTGTGTTCTGTCATCCAGTCAGGAATTATTTTTAGCGGCCGGCCAACTGAAGTTCTTGCAACAGTCTGGTCCCAGAATTGCTCACTATCCCACACGCAGTCATCCGGCTGCTGCTCATCTCCAATGAGGCGATTGGGCCAAAGATTGGTCACTGCTATTTCAATTTTGTTTTTGCCAGGCTGCGCTGCCTTAGTTATTTCAACTCTGTAAGGCGGCTTCCATGCGATACCCATTTTTTGTCCATTAACTCGCACTTCGGCCAGATTTTTAACTTCGCCCAAGTCAACAAAGAGCCGCTCTCCATTTTTAATCTTCGGCAATTCAATTTCTTTTTGATAAACGGCCGTGCCGGAATAATATTTAATTCCTTCTTCAGGCCGTTTTGTCCAGTCTGCCAATTTTTCAAATGTCACCTGTGCCGGTCCACCCCAGCACGGATCAAATTCCACTAGCCAATCGCCTGTAATCTCCTCAACAGTTTTAAAGTCATCCCAATTATTTCCTTCCTGTCTGCTTTTTCCCGCCTTGCGGAAGACGATAAATACCGATCCGCGCGGGTCAAATTTAAGCGGCAGTGTCGTTAACCCATCAGCGGTGCTGAATTTCTTCGCCTCGCGAATCTCACCACTGGCCGCATCCCATAATTCAGGAATCCTGCCTTCGATACGGAATGTGCATTCCGCAATACGCTCATTGGAATCCTGATTAGATACAAAGTAAATATCTGCCTGTCCAATCCGCCTGTGAATCCATAAAATTTTTCCCGCATCTGCCTTGAAGTCCGGCTTGATATTCATCGATTGCAATACGCTTTCAACCGATTTTTTTGAAATGACCTTATTAGCGTCCCAGATTTCAGCCGCAATGGTTTGAATTTCCTTATCGCAAGCCGGATAATCCTGAAGGCTCGGAGATGTTGCTGGTTTTGGGCCGATTATTACTGCCCCTGCATTTACAAGTTCACGGATTTTACGTGCGACCGCCGGCAGCATCGTATTGCGGTTGGGCAAAACCAGTAAACGATATTTCATTCCCGAAGGCAAAATCAAATTGCCATCCTGAACTTTCATATATTTCAATAAATATTCCTCGCTTACAATGTCCCCATCGTAGCCTGAAGGTATTCTTGGCACTGATGGCCCCCCGCCTTCGCCTAAGAAACATATATCGCAGGCGAAACTGCCTTCCTGCAGCAGATACTGGCATCTTGCAAGATAATTAAGCCAGGCGTTTGCCTGTCCCCACCACGTCTGGGTCCTGCCGAAATGTGTCCCCCAAAAGCCCATTGTCATTCCCGGCCGGGCATTCAGCCACGGCTGATGTGCGGATGTATGTAAAATAAGCTGATTGATGCCGAGACAAAATGCCCGGTCCCCTGTTACTTTAAGTGAATACGGGTCCTGCTGCCATTTCGCGTTTTGCGGCTGGCCGGTAAACGCCTCCGCGCCGATAATCCGGATGCCCGCGATATGCGCACCTGATGCGACAGGCTTAAGAGTTTCCCAGCCCCACGGCGCGGGACTTTGCCAGAATTCTGCGGCGACCTCATCACCTATTGTCCCCACTTTCATCGTATCGAATGGCCCAAAATAAGGTTCGATACCGATTTTCAGGCCTGGATATTGATGCACGCGATTTGCCATCTGGCCGTAATAGTTGTCCGCGAAAAGCTCGGCAATCGTGCGTTTCCAGTCGTAACGGAAACGTGCGGTCTCGTCTGTGCTTTCGACAACCTTCCTTGCCAGTGTCGCCAGCCAGGGCACCGGGTCATATCCCCTTCTATTTTTAAATTCCTCTCTGAAACTTGGCGACCAGTTTTGGTCCTCTGCCTCGTAACTATCTATTAAAACACCTTTAAACGATTTGCCCAATGCGGGCCCTGCGTTTTCCAAAACTTTCGCTACATATCCATCGAAGTGCGCATCGGCCCCTGCTTTATCGAGCTTGTCGCATTCCAGCCCCCATGCTCCCGGCGGTGCGGGATTGCATCCCTTGCCAGTTGTAGTCCGGCCGAATCGAATTATCTTCCATTTACCCTCAGGCGCATCCCATTTTAATCTGCCGTTGGGCTCTACTCCGGCGGTCAGGTCGATTATCTCTGAAACCTTTACAAGGTTTTTCTCATAGGGGATTGCCAAAGTCGCGATATCAACATAAAAATTCCAGTTTATGTTAGCAGGTTTGGCCAAATTGGCATCGAATGTCCCCGGTCCATTAAAATCAACTTCACACCATATAACTTTTTGCATAGACTTTTCAGGCTTAATCCAGGGACCGCCGCTCGATGACCAGCCGGGGCAATTATGGAATCCAAGCTCAAGACCAAGCCTGTCCGTTTCAGAGGCCGCGAATTTCATCAACTCCCACCATTGCTCGCTCTGGAATTTTACCCAACCATCGATGGGCAACTGCCCCACGTGGAAGAGAATTGCCCCGCCGAGGCCTGCGCTTTTATACGCCTCCAAATCGGCCGTGATTCCCTCTTTGCTGACACAGCCCTGCATCCAGTGCCACCACGTCTTTGGCTTGGCAGAATCCGGCGGCACCTTAAAATTATCCTCAAGCTGGTCCGCCTTAATCTGAGATGCAGAGATTAAAATTAATGACGCAAATAGCACTGAAATCTTCTTGAACATAAAAGCTCCTTCTCTTTTTACTTTTTTCTTTTTACTTTTTACTTTTTACTTTGCTTTAAGTGTTCCACCAGCAGTTGCCCTTGCCTTCTATGGCTATCGCCGCACGCTTATTTATATCATCCATTTGCTCTTTAGACAACGCCTTAAAATTCATGGCCGCCTCAAACGCCGCATCCTGCTCATTTGGAAAACTCATCCCAAGAAGCGCAACATCCGGGTCGATAGTCAGAGTGTAATGAAGGCATTCGGCAGGATTCATATGCGGCAATGTATGCGCCAGACCAATGCCTCCGCCTGAACTGACCTTGCCGCGGGGCCGATTCTTCAGAGGATTACTGTAACCTTCCGTATCGCCAAGCAGTTTACCTGCCCCGAATGTCTTGAAACAGGCTGTGCCTACATTAAAACTTTTTGCCAGCGGCAGGATTTTATCAATATATCTATTATCGCAGTAAGGACCAATGGCGAACATCACTACATCGCACAATCCCGAATTTATTGCCTTCTCAAGGACATCAGGATTATGGCTTGAGATACCCATGAAGCGAAGCTTGCCTTCTTTGCGGCATTTATCTAATTGCTCGAACGCCCCGCCTTGGGCCAATGCCTTTTCCAATCCTGCCATTTCGGATAATGCGTGCAGGACGAAAAGATCAACCATTTCCATACCGAGTCGCTCTAAGCTCGCATCGACCTGCTGTGCAATCGGTTTATCATGATGGTCAATCTTATCTATTACAAATATCCCCTCTCTCCGGCCGGCAAGTGCCTTACCCACAATCTCTTCACTATATCCATCCTCATATCCCGGCGCCGTATCAATGATGTTTAGCCCCGCATCCAACGCCCGCCGGACTGTAGCTGCGCATTTATCAATCGCAACCTTCCTGTCGGCAATATCCCCGATTCCCAACTGCGTCGCAACAAATCCCGTCCTGCCCAGCGCCCGCCTTGGTTTAAACGAATATTTTTTATCCTTTGCTGCCATACTTTTTCTTTCTTTTGAAGAATTATCTGTACTTTCAAGGCTTAATTACTGTGTACCTGAATGTCATTTGTTCCTTGTCTTCTTTTTGACTCATTATCTGAATTATAAATATCTTATTCGGTTCGTCTATTGTTCGAGCCAACACTATCTGTCCAACTTTAACATAAAGTGATTGAAGACTGATCATTCTCAAAGACGTATCACCGCGTCCCGGAGTGAATAAACCATAGAATTTTGCCTTAAGCGGTTTGCAGGCTATTTCTTCGATACTGTTAATATCACAAGGTGAGAATTCCCAATATGGTGT
>Ga0105091_10000444_pt1 | contig 17306 bp, 18 predicted proteins | sample PPLLak1March2015_FD_87022 | JGI IMG/M metagenome (GOLD analysis project Ga0105091, IMG submission 87022) | Freshwater sediment microbial communities from Prairie Pothole Lake near Jamestown, North Dakota, USA - PPLs Lake P7 Core (1) Depth... | ecosystem: Environmental > Aquatic > Freshwater >... | reverse complement strand
GCTTGCGGCAGGTCGATGATGACCGGCCCGTCGCTGCCGACCAGGACGTTGTACTCGGACAGATCGCCATGGACCACTCCGGCGCAAAGCATGCGCACCACTTCGGTGAGCAGTGCATGGTGGTACGCCCGCGCCAGTTCCTCCGTCAGCACCACATCATTGAGCCGTGGCGCGGCATTGCCGTTGATGTCGGTTACCAGTTCCATGAGCAGCACGCCCTCGTGGAAGTTATAAGGCTTCGGCACCCGCACGCCGGCAGCGGCGAGGCGGTACAGGGCATCAACCTCGGCGTTCTGCCACGCCTCTTCTTGCGATTTGCGGCCATAGCGCGAGCCTTTCTCCATGGCGCGCGCCTGACGGCTGTTCTTGACCTTGCGGCCCTCGGTGTAATCCACGCTCTGGCGGAAGCTGCGTTTGTTGGCTTCCTTGTACACCTTGGCGCAACGAATCTCCTCGCCGCAGCGCACCACGAAGACCATTGCCTCCTTACCGCTCATGAGTTGGCGGACGACGTCATCGACCAGGCCGTCTTCAACCAGTGGCTGGAGTCTTTTGGGGATTTTCATGCTTGCTGACTGCCTCTCTGCTGGATGACCAGTCCCTTGAGGAAATTACGCAGCAGTTGATCGCCGCATGCCCGGTAGTTTTTGTGGCCTTTTTGCCTGAACAAGGCGCTCAACTCGGGTTTGGACACGCCGAATCCCGCCAGTTCCAGAACCTTGTGCATATCCTCTTCCTTCAGTTCAAACGCCACGCGCAGCTTTTTCAGAATGGCGTTATTGGTCAGGCGCCGTTCCTGCTTCTTGTCCGGCTCCGGCCGCGGCTCCATCTTCCCCCTTCGGTGAATGATCAAGCCATCCAGAAATGACACCAGCACATCATCACCACATTCGACAAAACCTTCTTCCTCCTCTTTCTTGAGGAAACTCGTGACATCGGCTTGTTCCACGTCGCGCTCAGCCAGCTTGATCATCGCCACTACTTTCGCGTCGCTCAAGTCCAGCGCATAGCGCACACTGCGCAACACGTCATTATTGATCATTGTTTTTTCCTGTTATGTCTTGTGCTTGCATATCGGCGTGGTAGCTGGACCTCACCATCGGGCCGCTGGCGGTATTCTTGAAACCCATTTCCTTGGCCGCACGGGAGAAGGCGTCGAACTGTTCTGGCGTCACGAAGCGCGTGACCGGCAGATGGTGGCGCGAGGGCTGCAGGTACTGGCCGATGGTCAGCATATCCACGTCGTGGGCGCGCAGGTCGCGCATCACGGCGAGGATTTCCTCATCCGTTTCGCCCAGCCCGACCATCAGGCCGGATTTGGTGGGGATGGCGGGGTGCTTCTGCTTGAATGCCTGTAGTAGTTGCAACGAATGGGCATAATCGGCACCGGGACGGGCCTGTTTGTAAAGGCGCGGCACCGTTTCCAGATTGTGGTTGAACACGTCCGGTGCTTGCTTGCCGAGAATCTCCAGGGCGACATCCAAGCGCCCGCGGAAATCGGGCACCAGGGTTTCAATGCGGGTGTGCGGCGAGGCGGCACGCACCGCGCCGATGCAGGCGGCGAAATGCCCAGCACCGCCGTCGCGCAGGTCGTCGCGGTCGACGCTGGTGACGACCACGTATTTCAGTTTCATGGCGGCAATGGTGCGCGCCAGTTGTGCCGGCTCGTTGGCGTCCGGCGGCAGGGGCTTGCCATGGCCCACGTCGCAGAACGGGCAGCGCCGCGTGCACAGGTCGCCGAGGATCATGAAGGTTGCAGTGCCGTGACTGAAGCACTCGCCGATGTTGGGGCAGGAGGCTTCCTCGCACACCGTGTGCAGGCCGTGCTCGCGCAGGATGCTCTTGATTTCGCCGAACTTTCCGCCCGACGCCACCTTGCTGCGTATCCAGACGGGCTTGCGCAATGGCTCCTGGGGCACGATCTTGATCGGAATGCGCGACGTCTTGGCGGCGCCTTTGTGAAGTTTTGGGTCTGCCATGAAAACCTTGATTTAAACCACGGAGAGCACGGAGGACACGGAGGTTTGCGTGAATGAATCTCCGTGCTCTCCGTGTCCTCCGTGGTTAATTTGCTTTTCAGTATATCCCAACTGCAATAACAGATGCCGCGCCAGCTCATCGGCCAGCGTATCCGCATCGGCGTTCACGCCCTGGTCGCGGGTCTGTGTCACCTCAAGCCCGGCATAGCCGCAGGGATTGATGTTGGCGTAAGGCGTGAGGTCCATGTCCACATTAAGACACAGACCGTGGTAGCTGCAATTGTTCCTGATGCGTAAACCCAGTGCGGCAATCTTGGCATCGTTCACGTAGACGCCGGGCGCCTTGTCGCGTCGTGCGGCCACCACGCCGTGGACAGCGAGCAGGTCGATCACGGCCTGCTCCATGCGGCGTACCAGGTTCTTGACGCCGATGCCGTGCCGCTTGAGGTCCAGCAGGATGTACGCCACGACCTGACCCGGCCCGTGGTAAGTGATCTGGCCGCCACGGTCGATCTTCACCACCGGGATTTCACTCGTCCGCAGCTGGTGTTCCGGCTTGCCGGCCAGGCCCTGGGTGTAAACCGGAGGATGCTCCAGCAGCCAGATTTCGTCCGGCGTTTCCGGCCCGCGCTGGGCGGTGAAGTCCTGCATGGCCTGGAAGGTGGGCTGGTATTCCACGAGGCCGAGGTGCCGGGTAATGGGCAATGGGTAATGGGTAATGAGCGGCATCGCGGGTTCGGCCCATTCCTCATCACCCATCACTCATTACCCCCTACAGCGCCATCACCACCAGCGGATGGGCGCTGATTTCGCGGTAAAGATCATCCAGCTGCTGTTTCGACGTGGCGTTGATGGTGCAGGTGAGAGACAGATATTTGTTGCCGCTGCTGGCTTTCATGCTTACGCTGGCCGCATCGAAATCCGGCGCGTGGCGCAGCACGACTTCCACCATGGTCGCGGCGAAAGCGTCCTCCATCCGCCCCATGATCTTGATGGGGAAGGCACACGGGAATTCCAGCAGGGTTTCGCCCGTATCCTGATTATTCATATCGTAGGTTGTCGCATTACGGTGGCTTTGTAATCTTGATAAAACTGGTCCATCTTGCGGAACAGCGGCCCCGGCTCTCCCGTGCCGACCGGATTGCCATCGAGGCGGGTGATGGCCTGCACTTCGCGGGTGGAGGAAGTCAGCCAGATTTCATCAGCACTTCGCAGCGTGCTTTCGGCCACCGGCGCCACGCGCGCGGGAATGCCGTGCGCGGCGGCAAGCTCCAGCACCACGTCGTAGGTGATCCCCGGCAGCATCAGGTGATCCTTGGGCGGAGCAAACAGGACGCCATCCTTGACGACAAAAATATTGCTGGCCGCGCCTTCGCTGAGGAAACCTTCGCGCAACATGACGGTTTCAGCGGCGCCGGCCTCTACCGCCAGTTGGCGCAGCAGGACGTTGGGCAGCAGGGAAATGGCCTTGATGTCGCAGCGCAGCCAGCGGTTATCCGGCGCGGTGATGGCAGACACGCCATGTTCCCGCAGTGCTTGGGCGGCTGGCGTCAGCGGGCTGCTCATCATGAATACGGTGGGCGGCGTGTCCGCAGGGGGAAAAGCATGATCGCGCCGGGCTACGCCGCGCGTGATGTGCAGGTAAAGGTATTGATCCTCGCCCGCGTTGCGCGCGACTAGTTCCCGCACCAGTTCATGCCACTCGGCATCCGAATGGGGGTTAGCAAGGCGGATGCCCTCCATACTATGCTGTAGCCGCTGCAAATGCTCGGCAAGGCGGAAAGGATGGCGCGAATAAACCGGGATCACCTCGTACACGCCATCGCCGAAGATGAAGCCGCGGTCCAGCACCGGCACGCGGGCGTCTTCCAGCGGCAGGAAGGCGCCGTTCAAATAGACTATTTGAACCACAGCTTCACGCTATCCAGCGCGCGCCCGAAGATATTGCCCACCGCCACGTTCTCCAGCGCCACCAGCGGATAACTGCCAAAGGGCTTGTCGTCCAGCGTAAGCTGAAGCGTACCCACCACCTGGCCAGCAGAAACCGGAGCAAGCAACGGCTGCTTGCTGGTCACCGTGGCTTTGAGCCGACTGTAGTAGCCTTTGGGCAGGGTGATTAGAAGTTCCTGACTGACACCCGCCTTGAGCGTTTTTTCGCTGCCTTTCCATATCGGCAGGGTGGAAATGGTCTGGTTTTTGGCATAAATACGTTTGCTTTCGAAAAACTGGAAGCCGTAATTCAGCAGCTTCTGGCTTTCCGTGGCGCGCACGTTGTCGGAAGAAGCGCCCAGCACCACCGAGATCAGCCGCATCGGCTCGCGCTTCGCCGTGGCGATGAGGCAGAAGCCAGCGGATTCGGTGTGCCCGGTCTTCATGCCGTCCACGCTGGGGTCGAGCCACAGTAGGCGGTTGCGGTTGGGCTGGGTGATGTTGTTGTAACGATATTCCTTCATCGAGTAGAACTTGTAGTCCTCGGGGAAATCGCGAATGATCGCCGCGGCCAGCAGCGAGAGATCGTAGGCCGAGGTGTAGTGCTGCGGGTGCGGCAGGCCGGTGGAATTCATGTAATGGGTATTTTTCATCCCCAGTCGCGCCGCCTGCTGGTTCATCATCTGGGCGAACACTTCCTCGCTGCCCGCAATACCCTCCGCCAGCGTAATGCAGGCGTCGTTGCCGGACTGGATGATCATGCCGTGGATCAGTTCGTTTACAGTGACGGGCCGGTCCATCTCGATGAACATGCGCGAGCCTTCGGTGCGCCAGGCTTTCTCCGAAACCGGCAGCACCTGGTCCATCTTGATGCGCCCCTGCCTGAGGGCGGTGAAGGTCAGGTAGGCCGTCATCAGCTTGGTCAGCGAGGCCGGCTCAACGCGATCATTGATGCCTTGCTGTACCAGCAGACGCCCACTGGGGAAGTCGGCGAGCAGGTAGGCGCGGGCGGCGATAGGTGGTGCGGAAGGGAGAGGCAGGGCCTGTTCGGCAGCAGCGCTGAACGAAAAGAGCATGGTGAATAGCAACAGCAGATGTTTCATGGGGCTTCCTAAATCGGGGATGCGGAATTATAGCAGACCGCCTGGACCCGTCCCGGTTCCCCAGAACGTAGGTTTCTGCTAGCGGGCGATGACGGCGGAGATGTTTGCGGCCTGGCCGATCTGGCTGGCGATCTGAGTGGCTTCCGAACGGCTGGCATAAGGGCCGAGGCGCACGCGGAACAGGCCACCGGCATCCATGATATGCAGGTTTTCGACCAACTGCCCCAGGCCCAATTTCATCTTGCTGCTGAAGTTCTCTGCATTTTCACGCGAACTGAAGGCGCCGAGTTGCAGGAAGACGCTGCCGTCCATTCCCGTTGTGGGCGGCACTGCTGGCGTGGCGGCGATTTTCTCTGCGACCGGCGCCAAGGGCTGCGCGATGGCAACGGGGATGACCTCGGCGCTATTATCGGCGGGTTTGGCTGACGCCATGCGGTAATTGGAGGGATCGAGGCTTTCCACCTCGACCTGGTTGGTGCCGCCGCTCAGCACGCCCAGCTTGTAAGCGGCGGTGTAGGAAAGGTCGATAAGGCGGTTGCTGTGGAACGGTCCGCGGTCGTTGATGCGCACCACCACCGATCGGCCGTTGCCGAGATTGCTCACCCGGGCATAGCTGGGAATGGGCAGGGTGGGATGGGCGGCGCTCATGGCGTACATATCGTAAGTTTCACCCACGGCGGTTTTCTTGCCGTGGTAACGGCGGCCATACCAGGAAGCAATGCCGCGCGCCTTGTAGGGGCCAAGACGGGTGGCGGGCGTGTAGGTCTGTCCCAGAACAGTATAGGGTCGGCTGGCGTATTTGTTCAATGGTTCAGCCCTGGGCTCGGCGTCCGGTATGGCGTCGAGATTGGCGGGTGGATTGTCGCCCGGGCCATCGTCAAGATAATAGCCGCCGCCCTTGATCGGCTTGGCGGCGGCGGATGTGGGGCGCTCGGCGCGAGGCGTGACCGAAGAACAGCCGGCCAACAGAAAAGCTGCCACGGCGGCGAGGAGGAAACCGATTTTATGGGGAAAGGTCATTTTGCTTTTGCCGGGTAAATCCTGAATAATCATAACGAATTTTATCGAATCTGGTGCAATGAGCAACGTCCAAGTATATCAGCAACGCCGTCAGCGCCTGGCGGGCGCCATGGGTGCCGGGGTCGCGGTTATCCCCACGTCACCGGAGCGTGCCCGCAACCGCGACAGCCATTACCCCTACCGCTTCGACAGCTACTTCCACTATTTGACGGGCTTTACGGAGCCTGAAGCGGTGCTGGTGTTGATGGCCGGCAATCCATCCAGGAGCATTTTATTCTGCCGCGAAAAGAATATCGAGCGCGAAATCTGGGACGGCTTCCGCCACGGCCCCGAGGGCGCAAAAGAGGTTTTTGGCTTTGACGAAGCTTACCCCATCGCCCAACTCGACGAAATGTTGCCCAAACTGCTGGCCGACCAGCCCAGCCTGTTCTTTCACCTCGGCGCCGACAGCGCCTGGGATGCCCGCGCCGTCGGCTGGCTCAACAGCGTGCGCGAGCAGGTGCGCAGCGGCATCAGCGCGCCGGGCGCGATCCAGGACGTGCGCGCGCTGCTGGACGAAATGCGCCTCGTCAAGGATGCCGGGGAAATCGCCATCATGCGCCGTGCCGGCGAGATTTCCACTGCCGCCCACATCCGCGCGATGCAGCAAACGCGACCGGGTCGCCACGAGTTCGAGATTGAGGCGGAACTATTGCACGAGTTCCGCCGCCACGGCGCCCAGGCGCCAGCCTATGCCTCCATCGTGGCAGGCGGCGCCAACGCCTGCGTGCTGCATTACGTGTTCAACGACGCGCCGCTCAAGGACGGCGAGTTGCTACTGATCGACGCCGGCTGCGAGCTGGACGGCTACGCTGCCGACATTACCCGCACCTTCCCGGTGAACGGCAAGTTCAGTTCAGCGCAGAAGGATGTGTACGAACTGGTGCTGGCGGCCCAAGCTGCTGCGGTGTTCCACGTGAAACCGGGCAACCACTGGAACCAGCCCCACGAGGCGGCACTCAAGGTGTTGGCGCAGGGATTCATCGACTTCGGCCTGTGCCATGGCAGCCTCGATGAAGTGCTGGAAAAGGAAAGCTACAAGCAGTATTACATGCACCGCACCGGCCACTGGCTGGGCATGGACGTACACGATGTGGGTGAATACAAGCAGGGCGGCGAGTGGCGTTCGCTCAAGCCGGGCATGGTGCTGACCGTGGAGCCGGGCTGCTATATCCGTCCGGCCGACAATGTACCGGAGCATTTCTGGAATATCGGCATCCGCATCGAGGACGATGTGGTGGTGACACAAGAGTGTTGCGAAATGCTCACCTTGGCTGCCCCCAAAACGGTGGCGGAGATCGAGACCCTGATGGAACAAAACCATGCTTAGCCACGTAGATGTGCTCATCATCGGCGGTGGGCCCGCGGGCGCAGCCCTGGCGCTGGCGCTGCGGGACAGTGGCCGCAAGGTGATGGTGCTGGAAGCCCAGAGCGATTTTTTCCGCCCAGCCGACCCCCGGGCCCTGGCCTTGTCGTATGGCGCAAAAATCCTGCTGCAGCGCCTTGGGGTATGGGACGGCATTGCGGACGCAACCCCGATAGCGACCATACACATTTCCCAGTGCGGCGGGTTCGGACGGGCGCTGCTGACGGCCGGCGAAAGCGGCGTGGACGCGCTAGGTTATGTGGTCAACTACTCCGCCCTCAGCACTGCCCTGCACCAGGCGCTGGGCCAGGCTAACCCGCTCTATCTGACGGGCGCTACGGTGAGTGGCGTGAAATCCACGCCCGGATTCGGTATGGCATCGTTCGAGCATGGCGGACAGGAGCATGAGGTGACTGCCAGCCTGTTGGTGCTTGCCGATGGTGGGCGCAGCCTGGGCCAGGTGTCCGGTGTGGAGCGGCATGTGGTGGATTACGACCAGACCGCCGTAATCTGCCATGTCACGGTGGAACGACCGCGCCCGCATGTCGCTTTCGAGCGCTTCACGCCGTTCGGGCCGATGGCGCTGCTGCCATCTGGCGCGGGATATGACCTGGTGTGGACAGTCCGGCCGGATGAAGCGGATAGTCTGCTGCAGTTCGACGACGGCACTTTTCTCGCCAGACTGCACGAACGCTTCGGCGATCGCCTCGGCGTGTTCACCAGCGTCGGCAAACGCGCCAGCTTTCCCCTCAGCCTCAAATACGCGCGGCCAGTCACGGCGCAACGCATGGCCCTGATCGGCAATGCGGCCCAGGCCATGCATCCAGTGGCAGGACAAGGCTTCAATCTCGGCCTGCGCGATGCGTGGGAACTGGGAGAGGCAATCATCAACACCCCTCATGCCGAGATCGGTAACCCGGCCATGCTGCAGCGCTATCGCCAGGGGCGCAGCCGCGATACCGGTGGCAGCATCCTGTTCACCGACCTGCTGGTGCGGCTGTTTTCCAACGACTATGTGGGTGTCAGCCAGGGGCGCGGCCTCGGGCTGGTGGTGCTGGACCTGCTGCCGGGGGCGAAACGCCTGGTGGCGCGCAAAATGATTTTTGGAGCAAAGGGCTGATGGATTTTGATATTGTAATTGTAGGAGCAGGCTTGGTGGGCGCCTCGCTCGCCGTGGCGCTCAAGGACAGTGGACTCAAACTGGCACTGATCGAGGGCCGCGCACCGGCGTCCCTGCCGCGGGACGAAAGCTGGGACGCCCGCATTTATGCCATCAATCCGGCCAACGCCCGTTTTCTCGACCAATCCGGTGTGTGGCGCGATCTCGATCAGGGCCGTATTGCCCCCGTGCATGAAATGCACATATGGGGCGACGATGCGGCGGCGCGCCTCGATTTCACCGCCTATCAAGCCGGGGTGGCAGAACTGGCCTTCATCGCCGAGAGCCGCCTGATACAGGATGGCTTGTGGCAGGCATTGCAGGAACAGTCCAATGTGGAAATATTTTGTCCTGCCGCCTGCACCGCGCTGGAAGTTGGCGATGATGCCGCCATTCTCACCCTGCGGGATGGGCGCATGCTGCGCAGCAAGCTGGTGGTCGGGGCGGATGGACGCGAATCCTGGGTGCGCGCCAACGCTGGTATCGAGGCCAAGCCGCGCGCCTATGGACAAGAAGGTGTGGTGGCCAACTTCACGACGGAAAGGCCGCATCGCAATTGCGCCTACCAGTGGTTCCGCGAAGACGGCATCCTGGCTTATTTGCCCCTGCCGGACAATAAAATTTCCATCGTCTGGTCCGCCGATGAACCACTGGCGCAGGAACTGCTGGCGCTACCGGGTGACGAATTCTGTCGCCGCGTGCAGGAGGCGGGCAAGAATACCCTCGGCGAACTACAGCTGATTACTTCCCCAGCTGCTTTCTCCCTGCGCCTGCTCAACCTGGAACACCTGGTCAAGCCCCGCGTGGCGCTGATCGGCGATGCTGCCCACAACGTTCATCCGCTCTCCGGGCAAGGTGTCAATCTCGGCTTCAAGGACGCCTGGCAACTTGCTCAGGTACTGCTGCAGCGTGAGGCGCAGCGCGATTGCGGCGATTATTCCCTGCTGCGGCGCTACGAGCGGGCGCGCAAGGAAGACATCCTGGCCATGCAACTGGTCACCGACGGACTGCACAAGCTTTTCAACAATCCCGACCCCCTGCTGCGCACCCTGCGTAATACCGGCCTGAACCTGACCAACCATCTCGACGGCCTGAAAAATCGCCTGATGCGCCATGCCATCGTGGAACTCGGTTAAACTCTCACAGTCTCTAAATACTTATCTCAAACTCAGGAAATCACATGTTCACATTTAAAAGCCTTGCCGCCCCGCTGCTTCTCGCCTTGTTGACCGCCACGGCTCATGCTGGCGAAGCAGAAATCAGGAAAACCGTTGAGGCTAAATTCCCCGGCGCCAAGGTGCAGTCGGTCAGCAAGACCCCTTACTCCGGCCTCTACGAAGTGGTGCTGGAAGGGCCGCAACTAGCCTATGCTGACGAAAAGGCCAACTACCTGTTCATGGGCTCGGTGCTGGACATGAACAATCAGAAAAATCTCACCGAGGAGCGCTTCCAGAAACTGACTGCGGTGAAATTCGACACCCTGCCACTAGAATCCGCCATCAAGGTGGTGAAGGGCAACGGTAGCCGCAAGATTGCTGTGTTTGCCGATGCTGATTGCCCCTACTGCAAGAAATTCGAAGCCGAACTGCAAAACGTGAAGGACATCACGGTTTACAACTTCCTCTTCCCGCTCGACCAACTGCATCCCGACGCGGGCAAGAAATCGAAAAAGATCTGGTGTGCGCCGGATCGCGCCAAGGCGTGGGAAGACTGGATGCTGCGCAACACCCTGCCGAAGAATGACGGCAATTGTGACAACCCATTGGCCAAAACGGCGGAGCTGGGCAAGAAGCTCGGCATCCAGGGTACGCCTGCCGTCATCTTCGCCGACGGCCGCCGCGTTCCGGGCATGATTCCTGCCGACAAACTGGAACAAATGCTGAGCGGCAAAAACGGGAAGTAAGTCATGCTGAGGTTATTAGGATGAAAGAATTCTGGAATGAACGCTTTGGCGGGGAGGATTATTTCTACGGCACCACACCCAACGCCTTCCTGGCATCGCAAGCCCCTCTGCTGAAGCCGGGCCAGTTCGCCCTTTCGGTCGCCGATGGCGAGGGGCGCAATGGTGTGTGGCTGGCCGAGCAGGGGCTGGATGTGCTGGCGGTGGATTTTTCCGAAAAGGCGTTGCAAAAATCGCGCAAACTGGCCGAGGCCAGAGGCGTTGCCCTGCAAACCGAGTTGGCCGACCTGCATACATGGAACTGGGGCGAGAATCGCTTCGACGTGATCGTGGCGATCTTCATCCAGTTCGCCTCATCGCAACAGCGCCCGGACCTGCACCTTGCCATTCAGCGTGCCCTTAAACCTGGCGGCCTTTTGTTGTTGCAAGGCTACACGCCGAAACAACTGGAATTCAAGACCGGCGGGCCATCCAATCGCGATAATCTGTACACCGCTGCTGACCTGAAACAGGATTTTTCCACCATGGAAATACTGCAACTGCGCGAGCACGAGATGCTTATCAGCGAAGGCCCAGGCCATAGCGGCATGTCGGCGCTGGTGGATCTGGTGGCGAGGAAAGCTGCATGATCGGCCTGGATCAGGGAACATTCATGTATGAAAATCCGGCAGCGGAAGACATCCGCGCCCTGTTGAAAAAAGTTCGCACCATCGCCGTGGTGGGTTTGTCGCCCCAACCCGCGCGGCCCAGCTATTTCGTGGCCAAGGCGATGCAGGGTTTTGGCTTCCGCATCGTTCCGGTTCGCCCGGCCGTGTCCGAAGTGCTGGGGGAAAAGGCCTACGCTACTCTTGCAGACGTGCCGGGGCCAATCGACCTGGTGGACGTGTTCCGTGCCGCCGAGCATGTGGATGCCATCGTGGACGAATGCCTGCGGCTGAAAATCCCCGCCATCTGGATACAGGAGGACATCAGAAACGAGGCTGCGGCGCAAAGGGCCAGGGACGCGGGCATGACGGTGGTCATGGACCGCTGCATTTACAAGGATTATGTCGAGTTGTTTGCCTGAATAATGAAACTTGAATTCACTAAAATGCATGGCCTGGGCAATGATTTCGTCGTGATAGATGCCTTCTCCCAGCACATTTCCCTGAGCGGCGAGCAGTTCCGTTTTCTCGCCGACCGCCACTTCGGCGTCGGCTGCGACCAGATTCTGCTGGTGGAAAAGCCCAGCCGCCCCGATGCCGATTTTCGCTACCGCATCTTCAATGCCGACGGCGGCGAAGTGGAGCAGTGTGGCAACGGCGCGCGCTGCTTCGTGCGTTTCGTCCACGACAAGGGGCTGACCGATAAAACCGAAATTCGCGTCGAAACCGCCTCGGGCATCATAGAACCGCGCCTCGAGGCGGACGGCCAGGTGACCGTCAATATGGGCGCACCGCGCTTCGAACCCAAGGAAATCCCCTTTCTTGCCGAACAGCGAGCGCTAACTTATTCGCTCCCGGTGGGGGACAAGATCATCGACATCAGCGCTATTTCCATGGGCAACCCGCATGCTATTCAAGTCTTGGACCATATCGATTACGCCCCGGTCGCCGAGCAGGGGGCGCTGATCGAGAGTCATCCGGCTTTCCCGGCACGGGTCAATGCCGGATTCATGCAGGTGGTGGACAGGACGCATATTAAACTACGCGTCTACGAGCGCGGCTCGGGCGAAACCCTGGCTTGCGGCACCGGCGCTTGCGCAGCCGTGGTGGCCGGCATCACGCGTCAATTGCTCGATGCACAGGTAAAAGTCAGCACCCGTGGCGGAGAGCTCACCATCCGCTGGGAAGGCGAAGGAAAGCCGGTATGGATGACCGGCCCGGCAGTGACTGTATTCGAAGGCGAAATCAACCTGTAAACGATATTCCACCGCAAAGGACGCAAAGGTTCGCAAGGTAAAGCAACGAGTTACCGAGTCGGATTAGACCTCCGTCGGGTAAAAGACGCCCAGGTTTCCGAACCCCCTTGCGTTCCATGGCGTTCTTTGCGGTTAAACTATTCTTACTGGCATAAACCCCTAAGGACCCAAACATGAATTTGAACGCAGAGGCAGTAGCCGAATTCCTCACTGAACACCCGGAGTTTTTCGAAGACAAGCCCGGTTTGCTGGATGCCATCGTGATTCCGCATCCCCACGGCGGGCGGGCGATTTCGCTCGCCGAGCGGCAACAGCTGCAGCTGCGCGAGAAGAACAAGCTGCTGGAATCGAAGTTGCGTGAACTGCTGCAATTCGGCGAGGAAAATGACGCGATCGGCGAGAAAGTTCACCGCTTCAGTCTCGCCCTGCTCTCCGCTCGCACCCTCGAATCCCTGCTGCCCACCATCACCCTCAGCCTGCGCGATGATTTCGCCGTGCCCCACGTTGCGCTGCGCGTCTGGGCCATACCAGCGCAAGCCACCGACCAGACGGAGTTTGCCGATGTCAGCAGCGACCTCAAGACGCTTGCGGACGGGCTGGTACGGCCCTATTGCGACACCGTGGCGCCCTTTGAGGTGGCTTCCTGGTTCGGCGAAGCGGCGGAACTGCTGAAATCTTTCGCCGTGGTGGCGCTGCGCGCGGAAAATGTGTTTGGCCTGCTGGTCATGGCTAGTGAGGACGCCCAGCGCTTCTACCCGGAGATGGGCACCCTGTACCTCAAGCGCATCGGCGAACTGGTCAGCGTCGCCCTGATGCCCTACATCTCCGAGGGCAAGGACGCCGCCTGATGGCCGAGAAGGAGGGAGAGGAGAGCGGCAACACCGAGTTGCTGCGGCAGTACCTCTCCCATCTTCAGCACGAACGCCGCCTGTCGCCCCTGACCGGCAAGAATTACGCCCGCGACATCGACGAACTGCTCCGCCTTGCGGACGCGACCCCGCTGGCCGAGCTGCAAATCCACCACATCCGCCGCTTCATCGCCCAGCTTCACGCCCGTGGCCTCGGCAGCAGCACCCTGGCGCGCATGCTCTCGGCTTGGCGCGGCTTCTACTCCTATCTCGGTCATGCCCACGGCTTCATTCACAACCCCTGCGCCGGCCTCAAGGCGCCGAAAGCGGCCAAGACCCTGCCCCAGGCGCTCTCCCCCGAGCAGGCTGCGCATCTGATGGAAGTGCCTCCGGACGACACGCTTGCTGTGCGCGACCGCGCCATACTGGAACTGCTCTATTCCTCGGGGCTGCGTCTGGCCGAACTGGTGGGGGCGAACCTGGAGCATTTCGATTTTGCGGCAGGAGAAGTGCGCGTCACCGGCAAGGGCGACAAGACGCGTATCGTCCCGCTCGGGAGATTGGCGGTGGAAGCGCTACAAGCCTGGCTGATACAGCGGGCGCTGATGGTGCAAAGCGGCGAACGAGCGCTGTTCGTAGGAAAATCCGGCTCCCGACTCACGCCACGCGCCGTGCAGCTGCGCCTCAAACAATGGGGCATCAAGCTCGGTATCAACGTCAACATCCATCCCCACGTGCTGCGCCATTCCTTCGCCACCCATGTCCTGCAATCCAGCGGCGACCTGAGGGCGGTGCAGGAAATGCTCGGCCACGCCAACATCTCGACGACGCAGATATATACCCATCTGGACTTCCAGCACCTCGCCAAGGTGTATGACGCGGCTCATCCGCGCGCGCGGAAAAAACCTTGAGCAGCAAGAAATTTCGCTGATTGTCAGCGTGAACCGTTGGTGTCTGCTATTGGAAAACCTGCCCCGGTGCCACCAAACTCCAGACCCAACCGTTGCCAGACGGTTGTGATCAGCCCCGCCTGATTGAGTGTGTAGAAATGCAGCCCCGGTGCGCCGCCCTGCAGCAGGCGGTCGCACATGGCCGTCACCACGTCCAGCCCGCAGGCGCGGATTGAAGCTGTGTCGTCGCCATAGCCTTGCATCTTGAGGCGCAGCCAGCGCGGGATTTCTGCCCCGCAGGCGTCGGAAAAGCGCGCCAGTTGCGTGAAATTGCTGATCGGCATGATGCCTGGCACGATCGGGATGTTGATGCCCATGGCGTCGCATTCGTCGCGGAAATTGAAGTAGGCGTCTGCGTTGTAGAAATATTGCGTAATTGCTGCGTTGGCGCCGGCATCGACCTTGCGCTTGAAATTGGCGAGATCGATCTGCGCCGATGGGGCCTGGGGGTGAAATTCGGGGTAGGCCGCCACTTCGATGTGGAAATAGTCACCAGTCTCCGCGCGGATGAATGCCACCAGTTCGTTGGCGTAGCGAAATTCGCCCACGTCCTGCGTGCCGGAGGGCAAGTCGCCACGCAGCGCGACGATGTGTTTGATACCATGGCTCTTGTATTCGTTGAGGATGGCGCGGATGTTCTCCTGCGTTGAACCGATACAGGACAAGTGCGGTGCGGCCTTGTGGCCTTCCTGCTGAATTTCGATCACGGTTTCCAGCGTGCGGTCGCGCGTGGAGCCGCCAGCGCCGAAGGTCACCGAGAAGAATTCAGGATTGAGCTGGGCCAGTTGCTGGCGCGTGGCGCGCAGCTTGTCCATGCCCTCGGAGGTTTTAGGGGGAAAGAATTCAAAGCTCAGGATGGGTTTACTATTCATATTTTTTCACCGCCAAGGACGCAAAGGTTCGCCAAGGAACGCAATCAATTTTACTTTGCGTACCTTCGCGTCCTTTGCGGTTAACAATCAATAACGATAGTGATTTGGCTTGTACGGCCCATTCTTCGGCACGCCGATATAGCCAGCCTGCTCTTCTGACAGCTCGGTGAGATTCACGCCGATCTTCTTCAGATGCAGACGCGCCACTTTTTCGTCCAGATGCTTGGGCAGCACGTACACGCCGACAGGGTATTTGTCGGGGTTGTTGAACAGGTCGATCTGCGCCATCACCTGGTTGGTGAAGGAGGCGGACATGACGAAGCTGGGGTGGCCGGTGGCACAGCCCAGGTTCACCAGGCGGCCTTCGGCCAGCACGATGAGTTTCTTGCCGTCGGGGAAGACAACGTGATCCACCTGGGGCTTGATGTTGTCCCACTCGTACTTGCGCAGGGAGGCGATGTCGATTTCGGAATCGAAGTGGCCGATGTTGCACACGATGGCTTCATTCTTCATCTTGGCCATGTGGTCGTGATTGATGACGCTGAGGTTGCCGGTGGCGGTCACGAAGATGTCGCCCTGGTCGGCCACATCGTCCATGCGCACCACGCGGTAGCCTTCCATGGCCGCCTGCAGGGCGCAGATCGGGTCGATTTCGGTGACCCACACGGTGGCACCCATGCCGCGGAAAGCCTGCGCGCAGCCCTTGCCCACGTCGCCGTAGCCAAGCACGATGCAGATTTTGCCCGCGACCATCACGTCGGTGGCGCGCTTGATGCCGTCCAACAGGGACTCGCGGCAGCCGTACAGGTTGTCGAATTTGGACTTGGTGACCGAGTCGTTGACGTTGATGGCAGGGAAAGCCAGGCGGCCTTCGGCGTGCATCTGGTAAAGGCGGTGGACACCGGTGGTTGTTTCCTCGGTCACGCCGCGAATTGCAGCCAGACGGGTGGAGTACCAGCAGGGGTGGGTCTTGAGGCGCTGGTTGATCGCAGCGAAAAGGGCGGTTTCTTCCTCGTTGGTGGGCTTGGCAACGACCGAGGCGTCCTTCTCGGCACGGGTGCCAAGATGCAGCAGCAGGGTTGCATCGCCGCCGTCATCGAGAATCATGTTGGGCATGCCGCCATCGTGCCATTCGAAAATGCGGTGGGTGAAGTCCCAATATTCATCCAGGTTCTCGCCCTTGTAGGCGAACACGGGGATATTGTCTGCGGCAATAGCCGCAGCAGCCTGATCCTGCGTCGAGTAGATGTTGCACGATGCCCAGCGCACTTCAGCACCCAGCGCGGTCAGCGTCTCGATCAGCACGGCGGTCTGGATGGTCATGTGCAGGGAGCCGGCGATGCGCGTGCCCTTGAGCGGTTGCGTGGCGGCGAATTCCTCGCGCACCGCCATCAGGCCGGGCATCTCGATTTCCGCAATGGAAATTTCCTTGCGCCCCCAGGCGGCAAGGGTCATGTCGGCGACTACGTAATCGGTAAAGGTGCTCATGGTGTTCTCCATTCAAGTTTCTGAATGGGCGCAGTTGTTGCGGTAATCCCGCGCCGAGCCTGGCCCCTTTACGGGGTCGCAGCGCCCCTCGGAGGGGATTGTTCAATATTTAAAACTTACGTTCGGAACCACGGAGACCACGGAGAAAGGCAACCCCCCTCACCCCCTTGTCAGGGGGCTTTTACTCCGTGTTCTCCGTGAACTCCGTGGTTAATCGCTTTACAGCCCGGCGTCAGAACGCAACACGTCTGCCTTGTCCGTATTCTCCCAGCTGAATTCCGGCTCGTCGCGGCCAAAGTGGCCGTAGGCGGCGGTTTTGGCGTAGATCGGGCGCAGCAGGTCGAGCGCGAGGACGATGCCTTTGGGACGCAAGTCGAAATGTTGCTGTATCAGGGCAACGATCTTATCGTCGCTGATCTTGCCGGTGCCGAAGGTGTTCACCATCAGGGAAACCGGCCGGGCAACGCCAATGGCGTAGGCTATCTGGACTTCGCATTTCTTTGCCAGGCCGGCGGCGACGATGTTCTTCGCTACGTAGCGGCCGGCATAAGCGGCGGAACGGTCCACCTTGGAGGGATCCTTGCCGGAGAACGCGCCGCCGCCATGGTGTGCTGCGCCACCATAGGTGTCGACGATGATCTTGCGTCCGGTCAGGCCGCTGTCGCCCATCGGGCCACCGATGACGAAGCGCCCGGTGGGGTTGATAAAGTATTTGGTGTCGTGCGTCAGCATGTGGTCGGGGATCACCGGCTT
>Ga0105091_10000443_pt1 | contig 17311 bp, 9 predicted proteins | sample PPLLak1March2015_FD_87022 | JGI IMG/M metagenome (GOLD analysis project Ga0105091, IMG submission 87022) | Freshwater sediment microbial communities from Prairie Pothole Lake near Jamestown, North Dakota, USA - PPLs Lake P7 Core (1) Depth... | ecosystem: Environmental > Aquatic > Freshwater >... | reverse complement strand
TTCATTTTACAGTAACAGCGGACCAGCGGCAAAAAACTGAAGGATTTAAAGAAGTGTGTCGGTCTATTAAGGATATTTGCCAAGGAGAAGGCGCATTTCATGTTACTGTGGGTGATATCAGCCCGGGGATTGCGGCAAACCGGCAGGTGATAGACGAATGTTTCGGGCCATCGGCGGTATGGTACCCCATAATCGGCAACCATGAAGCAGATAATCCAAGCGCGATGGAATGGCTTCGAAACGAATATGATAACGGGCAGGGGATTCGAATTCCGCTTAAAAATTTTACAAATCAGGATGGTCCGAAAGGAACTGTTAGAACAAATTATTCATGGGACTGCGGCAATGCACATTTTATATGTCTTAATGAATACTGGGACGGCAAAGAAAACGAGGGAAGCGGAAAAAGCCTGAGCGGCAGTGACACCAAAAAGAAGGGAGAAGTAGTTGCGGAATTGATTAATTGGCTTGAGAATGATTTAAAGAAAAGCGAGAAGCCATTTATTTTTGTTTTTGGCCATGAGCCGGCTTTTGCATATAACAGACATGTGGGGGGCTCTCTGGATAAAAACAAGGGACAAAGAGACGCTTTTTGGATGCTGCTGGAAACTTACGGAGTTACTGCCTACATTTGCGGTCACACTCATTATTATTCTGCACACGAGGGCAATGACAAGGGAGCGGGTATTGTGTGGCAGTTGAACGCGGGCAATGCAGGACTGGATAACGGCGACGGCAATACGTTTTTTGATATAATTGTGCACGACAATACAGCAAAAGTTGATGTTTATCGTGATTTAAAAAAGGGACCATTCCGGAAGACTGAAACAATCCAACTTGTCCCCCGAAATGGGATATGGTCATCTAATCCGGCGCAAAATACGATTCAGCGATAACGATAAAGCTTTATCCGCTGGATTTCGAAAGTATCAGGAGAGAGGCGGAGATGCCTACCCTGATGATCTTCATCACCATTTAGCCAAAGGTCAGTGACCCAGCGGCCTTTTTCAAAATGACCTTTTTGAATCCAGCCAATACCCGCGATGGGGTCTCCAGGAGAATTCGGCTCAAAGGTAATGACCTGGCTTTTACCGGAAATTATATATTCATCGGGGGCTATGGAGATAATGATGCTGGCTGCGAGCATGCCTTGAGTAACGGGTTTACCCCAGCCGGCATCTAATTTTACATTTAACTTATAATCATCGATTTTTACCTGCTGAGATTGATTATTAAAATCAACGATTACGCCTGTGATGGTTTCTTTTCCCTGATTTTCAAGAATCAGAGGAGATAATTGGTAAAGAACACCATATGCTTTGGAAAGCTGGGAATCAGGTTTAACAAAGCTTTCAATAGCAAAGGGTGAAAATCCCATGGCGTTATGGCGGCCGATTGCATAAAAAGCATTGGCGGGATTTTCTGAGCCCCTGCCGACCTCCGGGATAAAGACAGGATTGCCTGAACGGTCGTATTTTTCAATCCATTCGACAAAATTGGGGAAATAGATATCGGGGGCAAGAAAATCAATCTGAGGAGCACCTGCCCGCCAGATATCCATCAAATGAGGCAAAGGGCCTGCACTTGGGTACTGGCCGGGCTTGAAGCCGGGACGGATGAGGGCGGCATTGACAAACATTGGCAATGGATACTCGGCCTTGCCTGCAGCAGTGACATCATTTGTATAGCGTGCATAAAACCATGCCATGAAAATCTCCTCAGCTTCAATTCCATTACCGAAGACATCCTGCCATGTCCCTGAGGTTTTGAAGCCCGTATTTTTCCAGAGCTCATAAAATTCAGGTATGAGCTTATCTTTATGTGACTGCAGATAATCCATCAGCTCCGGGGGCACGGGCTTTTCAAATTGCTCGTTGGCAGCTGGGCTGTGGTCTCTAGCCTCTGGAATCATACCAATTTCATTTTCTACCTGAACCATTATGACAGTGCGTTTATGACTATCAAACCGGCGAAGGTGCCGCATCAGAGCGGCGAAGGCACGCGAGTCTGCATCGCGATTGGTTTTGCTGAACGGTGACAGGATTTCGATGGCTTTGCCGGAGGAATCCCGGGCACGCGGAAAACGCTGATAATCTTTTTTGACCCAGTACGGGGCGTAACATGCCATGCTGTTTTTCCAGCTTCCAAACCAGAGCAAAACGAGATGCAAGTTATTGCGGCGAGCATCCGTAATAAGCTCATCAAGTGTTTTAAAATCAAAAATACCTTCCCGGGGCTCAATCAAATCCCAGTAAACGGGCATAAGAACGGTATTGAGATTAGATGCGGCAAGACGGGGCCATACCGGTTTCATATTTTTTGCAGTGGAGGCGGCAGAGTTGCTCAATTCACCGGCAAGCATCAAGAAGGGAATGCCATCAACAATAAGCTGAGTCACATCTGCCTGCTTTTGAAGATGAGGCATGAGATTTTGTTTGGCGAAGGACATTTGACCAAAGACAAGAATTAATAACATAGACGCATTTATAATTTTTGCCATAAATATGTCCCTTAAATTTTTAAATTAACTCGAATTTAGCTGATAAATTTAAGCAATTTAGAACAAAAAAACAATCATTAAGCAATGCATTAATAAAAAGGAAGAACGTTGTAATTGAGCAATGTGCGCGGTAATATGCTTTCCAATAAATGAAAGCGTAATTTAGGCGGAGAATATAATGAGATTTAAGAATTTAGAATTGAGAATTGAGAATTCAAAATTGCACCTCTTACTTAATGATTTTAAAGCGGTATTTTTATTTTTTGTAATCTGTGTAACTGCTATTGAAGTTAAAGCTGCCGGGTTGGATGGAATTGAAAGATCGGTTGTGATGATGCGCGGCACAGGACAGGAATTTGATTTTGTGACACCATGGAAACCAAAGGGGATGGGTCAGGGAGTCGGCTCAGGCTTTATCATTGAAGGCAATAAAATACTGACAAATGCGCACAATGTAAGCAATAATAAATATCTTGAGCTGCAAAAACAGGAGGTTGCAAAAAGATATTCCGCGAAGGTGGCGTTCATTGGCCATGACTGCGATTTGGCCTTATTAACAGTAGATGACAACAGTTTTTTTGATAATACAGTTCCATTAGAGATTGCAGCGGAACTGCCGGGTGTAAATACGGCCGTTGAGACATATGGATTTCCAATGGGAGGCAGACGAATTTCAGTGACAAAGGGTATCGTCTCGAGAGTGCAAATGGATGTATATGCCCATACAGGTGCGGATTCACACCTTGTGATCCAAACGGATGCTGCGATTAATCCGGGTAATTCGGGAGGGCCTGTAATGCAGGAAGGCAAGCTGGTTGGTGTGGCCTTCCAGGGACTTCGCCAGGCCGAGAACATCGGGTATATGATACCAACAACCGTAATAAGACATTTTCTTGATGACATAAATGACGGTAAATACGATGGTTTTGGCTCACTTGGTGTAATGCTGTACCCTGGCCTTCATAATCCAGGCTACAGGGATTATTTGAAGGTGCCCGCAAATAAGCAGGGAATAGTCATAATCGAGACACTGATGCACAGCTCGGCGGAATCTGTTTTAAAATCAGGAGATGTTCTGACGCAGGTTGACCAGTATACAATAGACAACGACGGCAGAGTGGATATCTATGGGCTCAAGATGGATTTATCGGAGGCGATTGAGACAAGACAAATTGGAGAGAAGGTTGAGCTTTCATTTTATAGAGACGGCAAACTGATGAAGGGCTCGGTAACTGTTGCGCTAAACAGGCCAATTTTTGAAATTGCGCGGCAATACGATATAAACCCCAGATACGTATGCATGGCGGGACTTATTTTTGTGCCTGCGACAAGGAATTATCTTGAAAGCTGGGGACCTGAATGGATTAAAGACATACCTTTTTATCTGAGGTATATGTTCCGTAATTCGATGCAGCTAAACACCGACAGGGAAAGAAAAGAATACGTCGTTCTTTCAGAGATAATGCCGGATGAGATAAATGCATACGCGGATGAATTCAAAAGCGAGATTATCGAAAGCATAAACGGCTTGAAAATAAATGAGCTTTCGGATGTGCAGAAGGCAATAGAAAAACCTGATACAAATTTTTATACCATTAAATTTATGGGTAAGGACCGTCCGCTGATAATCGACGCAAAAGAGGCCCAGAAAAGACAATCGGAAATACTTGCAAAGTATGATATACCCAAACAGGCTATGCTTGGAGAATAGAATGAAAACAGAAAATCAGGTTATCAGAATATCAGGTAAACAGGATTACAAACGGACCTTTGTCTTTTTCGCGTTAATCTTTTGGTTTTTAATAATAATTTGCAGTTTGGCGAATGCGAGTGTTCGGGAGGAGATGAAGGAGTCTCTCGTTTATCTTGAGATTTCATCATACGGATACGACCAGTTAAGGCCATGGAAGAATACCGATGTCGAGCAGAAAAGCGGGGTTGGCTGCGCAACAGGGGCATATCATGTTATAACACCCGCCTGGAATGTGACAGACGCGAAACTAATCCGCGCAAAGGTATCTGGGCAAAATGATTATATCGGGGTAACTATAAAAACAATCGATTATGAGGTTGACCTTGCATTGCTTGAACTTGACGCAAAAATGATGAAAAAGCCGCTTAGGCCATTAAGGTTCGATGACAAATTCGAGCGAGGGGCGAAGCTGAATTATTACTGGTTAAATCCCGATGCCGAGATTACCACAGGACAGGGTTATATGGACAGGGCAGAATTACTGCGTTCAGCGGTCTCATACTCCCATTTACTGAATTTGATAGTTACCAATACGTCACAGGAAACCGGCATAGGGCAGGTTTTTTGCGAAGGCATGAGGGTGCTGGGAATTTCCTGCTGGAGCAAGGGGACAAATGAGGCCGGGCTGATACCTTCAGTGATAATCAAGAGCTTTCTTTCAAGGGCAAAGAATATTAATTACCCGGGTGTTCCAGTTACGGGTTTCGCAACTGAGGCGCTGCTGGACCCGGCAATGAGGAAGTATTTAAAACTGCCTTCTAATATCAGCAACGGGGTGCTGGTTACAAAAGTTTATAATATAGGGACAGGCAGCGATTTACTCAAAAAAAATGATGTTATCCTCGAAATAGAAGGCGAAGAAATAGACGCATATGGAAAATTTTTACACCACACATACGACCGCATAGGGTACCAGTATTTAATCTCAAATCAGAAAATCAGAGATAATATTAACTTTGATGTATGGCGTGACGGGAGCAGACAAGAGATTCGCCTGCAGGCGAAAAATTTTGATGTTGGTGAGATGTTTGTGCCCTTTTATGAATGGGGTCAGCAGCCGGAATATGTTGTCATCGGCGGATATGTATTTCAGAAATTGACAAGGGCATATCTGACAAACTGGGGCAAAGACTGGGAAGGCAAGGTCACGCCGCATCTGTTCCATTATTATAATGACATGGCGTTTAAGCCGACTTTGCAGCGAAGAGAGATTGTTATTTTAAGCTATGTTTTGCCATCTCAGATAAACCTCGGCTATACTGACCTTTCACAGGTTGTAGTCAGCAAATTTAACGGCATGCCTATCAGCCGGATAGGTGACATAATAAAGGCGCAGAAGCTAAACCCGGACGATAAATACGATGTTGTAGAATTTGAGCTGGATAATCCTAAATTGGTTATACCGCGCCAGCAAATACAGCAGGCTAACACGATAGTCTCAAATAATTACGGGATTACTAAACTTGTACATATAAATCATTAATAAAAGGATTTCAACCATGTGTCAGACATGCGGATGTTCGCCTTGTGATATATGCGGGGCTCCAATAGAAGACGCAGTATGCAGCGGCTGCGGAGAACCGGCGGAAGACTGCGTTTGCATACCGAAAAAGGAATAGCATACTAAGGTAATCAGGAAACCAGGTTATCAGGTAATCAAGTAATCAGGTTAAATCGATTTCCATCCACTCAAAAAGATTGACAATCTTCCCCCTGAAAGTTACCTTATCCGGCTTATGAAAGTTTTATTAAGCTGGTTACGGGATTACGTTGATATAGAAGTATCCGCACAGGAGGTCGCCCAGATTCTAAGCGACCGGGGATTTCCATATGAGGGTATCGAGCAGCTCGATAGTGATGCGATAATCGATGTCGAGGTCACCAGCAACAGGGGCGACTGCCTTGGATATATAGGCATTGCACGCGAAGTTGCCGCGGCAACGGGCAAGCAATTGAGAATGCCTAAAGTTGACCTGGAGGAATCATCTAAGCCGGCATCAGAATATGCAACTGTTGAAATCCTTGAGCCGCAGTTATGCCAGCGTTATACAGCGAGAATTATTGATGGTGTGAAGGTTGGGCCAACACCTGACTGGATGCGAAAGCGGCTCGAGGCAATCGGGATGAGAAGCATCAATAATGTTGTGGATGCGACCAATTACGCGATGATGGAGACGGGTCAGCCGCCGCACGCGTTTGATTATAAAAAGCTGTTCGGTCAAAAAATTATTGTCCGCAAGGCAAAACCCGGTGAGCAAATCATAAGTATAGACGGTTCTAAATGCGAATTAACACCGGAGATGCTTGTAATCGCCGACGCGACGTATCCTGTCGCAGTGGCTGGCGTTATGGGAGGCCTGGATACAGAGGTAAGCGGTGCATCAACGACGATACTGCTTGAGGATGCATACTTCTCACCTTTGAGCGTGCGGACGACATCCCGAAATTTGTCGCTGCCATCTGAGGCGTCGTTTCGTTTTATCAGAATCGTAGATATTGAAAAAATCGACTGGGCATCAAAGAGAACGACGCAATTGATGATACAGGTTTCAGGCGGCAAGGCGGCAAAGGGAGTGATAGACGCATATCCTGTTAAACCTAAAGCCAAACAGGCGATGCTGAGATTATCGCGGCTGAAAAAACTGCTCGGCATCGATGTGCCGAAAGATACAGTGATGCAGATTTTGAGCAGTCTGGGTTTTGAGCCGAATTTAAATGGCGAGCAGATAAACTGCAATGTGCCAAGCTGGCGAAGCGATGTTTACCGTGAGGCGGATTTGATTGAGGAGGTCGCCCGCGTTTACGGCTACGACAAGATACCGACAGAAAATGCGATAACAATTCAGGTTTCACCAACTGATACACGCAAAAAAACAATTGATGCAATATCGGCATACCTTACGGGCTGCGGATTCTACGAGACGGTGACAATCAGTTTTATTGATAAAAAAGACGCCGAGATTTTCGCTCAAAATGAAGATAAAAGGCATTTGTCGGTGAAGGATGTTACAAGGACAGGGACGAATCTGCTGCGGCAAAGCGTGCTGCCGTCATTATTTGGTGTGATAAAGACAAATCACAATATGGGTAATACCCCGTGTAGGCTATTTGAGATTGCAGATACATATATACCGTCTGAAAAAGAGTTACCAATCGAAAAAACACGATTGACTATAACCTGCGACAGCGATTTTAGGGATTTAAAAGGCGCAGTCGAAGGGCTTTTGAAAACTATAGCTAAAGATGCGAACATCAAATTTGAGCCGGCCGAGATTAGCTGGGCACAGGCAGGCGTTAAAGTAATTGTGAACAACAAAGAAGCGGGCATAATCGCAATGGCTTGTCAGGAGGTTTTGGACAGATTCGATTTTAAAAAGAGCACAATTTGCGGTGCGGAATTAGACATTGAAGAATTATTATCACTTAGGGCAGAGACGGTAAAGGTTAAACAATTATCTAAATTTCCCGCAATTAAGCGCGACCTGTCGTTAATCGTAAATGAAGATATTCCATGGGCGAATATTGAGGCGGCTGTAAACAAGAAGGCCCCTGGCGAACTTGAGGATTTGGAATTTGCGGATATATTCCGAGGCAAAAACATCCCGCAGGGCAAAAAGAGCGTGACACTTTCTTTGTGGTTTCGAGACGCGGATGGGACTCTCACTCACGAAACTGTTGATGGATTCCAGGTTGAAATATTAAAGTCGCTTACCGAATCTATTGGGGCTCAACTTCGAACCGTATAGCTATATCGCAGCGGCGGCTTTTTCAAGAACAGAAGAAATATTTCCCAACTCTTTAAGAAATGACCTGAATTCACCGACCGTTTCGATGTTGAATCTTGATTTTGACATCTGGAGTCCAATTTTAATAGAATAAGCGGTTGGAGGCAGGACAGCAAACATATCCTCATCAGTCAAATCATCGCCGGCGGCAAGGATGAAATCCCAGGCAGACTCTTTTAGCCATTTTTCAGTGATTCGGCCTTTACTGATGCCTGTATTTTTGACTTCGATTACTTTGTTACCTTCGAAGATGCCGACGCCGAGATTTTTTACAAGATTAGAAATAGCATCTTTAAGCTCTTTAACACGGAGGTCAGCCATTTGAGGATTGGCACGGCGATAATGCCAGGCGAGCGAAAAATCCTTTTCCTCGATAATAGCACCCGGCGTTCTATCGCAAAACATCTGCAGTACCGGGAAGACGGTTTTTTTCCAGTCACTGTTAAACTGCTCGAGCATTTCCCAGTCGCGGTCCGGCCGGCAATACCAGGCGCCGTGTTCGGCGATAAGTGATAGATTAAGCTGCCCAAATAATTCTTTTAGTGAAGACCTTGGCCGGCCGCTGATAATGACCACTTCATTGGCTTTATCTGAACTGAGTTTTTTCAGGATTGTGATAAGCTCATTATCAGGACCAGCAAGCTGAGGCCTGCCTGCAAAACCAACGAGCGTTCCATCATAATCGAGCATCAGTAAACGCCTGCCGGTTTTTTTGTAATTCTCAATTAGCTCCTTTTTGCTTTTTTCATTAAGAAGATTGACAGATAAATGCCGCTGGGTTTCTTTGACAGATTCGAGGGTATTTATAAAATCGTAAACCCACCTCGAAATTGTATATCGTGACAGACGCCATTGCATTGATTTGATACGGTTAACTTGCTCTTCAACTGGCATCTGGAGGGCGTCAAGAATTGCCTTGGCAACCTCGTTTTTATCCTGGGGATTAACAATAAGGGCTTCGCCCAGCTCGCTGGCAGCCCCTGCCATTTCGCTTAGAATAAGGACACCGGCGCTATTTGGGCTGGCGGCGACAAACTCTTTGGCTATCAGGTTCATTCCATCGCGCAAAGGCGTTAATAAAGCGACATCAGCAATGCTGTAAAGGGCGACAACCTGTTCGAATGGGGCGGAACGATACAAATACCATATCGGCATCCATCCGATTGAGCCGTTTTCACCATTGATTTTGGCAATAAGGCGCTCAAGATGCTCACGCATCCGGATGTAGGTTTCGACATTCTGGCGTGAGGGGACAGCTAATAATATTAATGTGACTTTTCCCTTGTAATCAGGATTTTCCTTGAGGAACAGCTCATATGCCTCAAGCCGCTCGATAATACCTTTGGTATAATCGAGGCGGTCAATTGATATTATGATTTTTCGATTTCCGATTCTCTCTCGAATTTCAGCGGCAATTTTTTGAACGGGGGCATCTTTGGAGGCATGCAAATATTTTTCATAATCGATACCCATGGGGAATACCTCGGCTTTTACCATGCGGTTATCGACATTCAGCATTCCCATCGAATGCTCATAGCCGCTAATTCTTGCGGCACTGATAAGAAAATGGGTTACATAATCGTATGTATGAAAGCCTATAAGATCGGCACCGAGGATGCCATCGAGAATCTCTTTTCGCCATGGAAGCAGACGGAAAAGCTCAAAAGATGGAAAAGGTATGTGAAGAAAGAAACCGATTTTAGCAAGGGGAAGCTTCTGCCGGATCATTTTTGGCAAGAGCATTAATTGATAATCATGAACCCATATATAATCGTTCGGATTTACGTGCTCTAGAAGTATATTGCAGAAATCCTCATTAGCCTTGTAATAAGCCTGCCAGTAACGGTCTTCATAAACTGCATTCGAAGGAAAATAATGAAAAAGGGGCCAAATAGTTTTATTAGAGAAGCCTTCGTAAAAATCCTCTACCAGCTGTTTTGAAAGCAATACTGGATAAATATTTTTTTCTTTAAGTATATTAACTATATCCTGCTTTTGTGAGTCATTAAGCTCATCAGGCGAAACACCTGGCCAGCCAATCCAATGGATTTTGAAATCGTTGGATATGGAGCTAAGACCTGTGGCAAGACCACCGACACTTTCCTGTAATTGAAAACCTGAATCGTTTGTTGTAACGGTGATGGGCAGACGATTGGCAATTATTACAAGATGTTTTTGCGTTTCGACACCCTGGTCAAAAACATTCTCTATCGATGCCATTTTCGCCCCGCCCTTCTTTATGATTTAAATCATTTTCCCGGAATTTCAAATCCGTAAAAATAAAAATATAGAAAAGAGAAAATTGGAGCAATAGGCAAATTCCTTATTTAAAAGGATTTAAGACTCTTTGAAAAACCTTATGCAGAAAAATGTAAGCAATAGCCGATTAGGCGCATAATGTCAGAATAGACAGAGGCTTAATTTCAAAGACTAATAAAGTCCGGAAAAAATGAATGAGGCAAGTTAGACGTGCTTGATTTTGCTTGCTTTTTTCTTTGAAAAAGCGTATAAAATATTACAGCAGGCACCCCTGCGGTGCATGGGTATAGAAGGCCAAATTTGAAAAAACCGATACCCTTAACTATGGGAAATCAGGCCTTGAGGCCCGAAAACGCCTTTAGAGAAAATTGGACTTTCGGACACAAGCAACGATTACCCACTTGAAATTAATGGGTCTTTTCAATTCGCTTTCTTACGGCAACTGTGGAGAATCCTGCTGTTGAGAGGACCTGAACAACAGGTCCTTTTTTTATTGCCTCGCAAGGTCTTATAACTATCTCTAACTTTTCATATTTTGCGTTAAGAGGGGGACTTTTTCTGACGATTTATGGTGAGGTGTAACTTTATACAGATACATTCTTTAAGGCCAAAAAAATTGAAGAAGATTCCAACTGTGAGAAGAGGTGAAAATGCTTAAGATTCGAAACTACACGGTGCTTCCCGCTATACCTGAGGTTTTAAAAGATCTTGAGGCAATAGCCGCAAACATGTTCTGGTCATGGAATCCTGAATTAATCGATTTGTTTTCACGGATTGACCCTGGATTATGGAACAACTGCGGGCATAATCCAATTAAGATGCTCGGCAACGTTTCACAGGAACGGCTAAACGCCCTTGCGGAAAATCAGGGGTTTTTGGCGGAATTGAAAAAGGCAAAGGAAAAGCTTCAATCATATCTTGAGGCGCATACATGGTTCAAATCCGTCTGCCCGAGAACGACTAAAATAACACTCGCTTATTTCAGCGCAGAATTCGGGATACATGAATGTCTGCCTATTTACGCGGGCGGACTTGGTATATTGGCAGGTGACCATCTCAAGAGCGCTTCGGATTTGGGAGTTCCGATAGTAGGCGTTGGCCTGATGTACCAAAAAGGTTATTTTCGGCAATATCTCAACGTCGATGGCTGGCAGCAGGAAGTTTATGTAGAGAATGATTTTTATAACATGCCTTTGGAACTGGTCAGGGGACACGATGGGCATCCGCTGACAATAAGCGTGGAATATCCGGGAAGAGAGGTATTCGCTCAGATTTGGTATGCAACTGTCGGGCGGGCCAGATTATATATGCTCGATACAAACCTTCAAAGCAACTCCGCTACAGACCGGATGATTACGACTACGGTTTACGGCGGCGATACGGAGATGAGAATCCGTCAGGAAATAATGCTGGGTATCGGCGGGATGAAGGCGTTGTATGCGATGGGTATAAAGCCGACGATTTGCCATCTAAATGAAGGCCACACAGCATTTTCGGCGCTTGAACGAATGCGGATATTGATGAACGAATCGAAAATATCATACGATGAGGCGTTTGAGGCGGTAAAGGCGGGGACGATTTTTACGGTGCATACACCGGTGCGTGCAGGTGTTGACGAATTCAGCACTGACCTTATGCATAAATATTTTGGTCATTACGCGTCGACACTGGGGATTGATGCAAGAAGACTGATTGGATTGGGAAGGATACTGCCGGAGGATGAGGGCGAATCGTTCAAGATGCCTGTGCTGGCGATAAGGGTAAGCAGTTATTCAAATGGCGTAAGCGAGCTGCACGGACAGGTGTCACGTGAGATGTGGTCTTGCCTGTGGAGGCATGTTCCGACAAATGAAGTGCCAATATCTTCAGTGACAAACGGCGTTCATACAAAAAGCTGGGTCTCGGAAGAAATGAGCCGGCTATATGAACGGTATCTTGGACAAAACTGGGCTGATGAAAAGCCTGAGTCGCAGATATGGTCGAATATTGACCAGATATCTGATGAGGAATTCTGGCGCTGTCACCAGAGATGCAAAGAACGGCTGATAGCATTTGCACGCAGGCGCCTAAAGGCCCAAATGGAACGAAGAGGAACATTCCACAGCGAGCTTAACCGGGCCGAAGAGGTGCTGGACCCTGAGGCATTGACCATTGGTTTTGCCAGACGCTTTGCGACATACAAAAGGGCTTCACTTCTATTCAAAGACCCTTCACGGCTTGCAAAGATGCTTACAGACACCAAAAGACCTATACAATTCATTTTCGCCGGCAAGGCCCATCCAAGAGATTCCGAGGGCAAGGAGCTTATACGGGAAATAGTGCATTTTTCAGCACAGCCGGATATCAGACGAAGGATAGTTTTCCTTGAAGATTATGATATCAATATCGCAAAGATGCTGGTCCAGGGGGTCGATGTGTGGCTAAATAACCCGCGCAGACCGCTGGAGGCAAGCGGAACTAGCGGAATGAAGGCGGCGCTTAACGGTGCGCTGAATATGAGCACCCTGGATGGCTGGTGGTGCGAAGGGTATAAGCCGGATAATGGATGGGCAATTGGCTCCGGCGAAACTTACGATGATGCAGGATATCAGGATATCGTCGAGGCTCAGGCGATGTATAATCTGTTTGAAAATGAGGTAATTCCTCTCTATTATACCCGCTCTGCCGATAACCTGCCCCGTGCGTGGATACACAGGGCGAGAAAATCTATGCGAAGACTGACGCCTCAATTCAGCACATCAAGAATGGTTATGGAATATACAGAGAGATGCTATCTGACGGCTCAGGCAAGATGGGATTACCTGACTCGCGACAATATGAGCAGGGCAAAGGCACTTGCGTCTTGGAAGTCAAATACTCATGGGGCATGGTCGGAGTTATACATCAAAGATGTCCATGTTGAGCTTGGCAATACCGATGGAGGCAGCGCACTGGATGCAAGGAATCCGCAGCTAAAAGTCGGCTCAAAATTAAAGGTCAATGCGGTAGTAAAGCTTGGAAGATTGAATCCTGATGACATTTCAGTAGAGCTTTATCACGGCCCTATCGATGCCCGCGGAAATATTGTCGAAGGTGAAGTAATCACGATGGATTACAATAAATCAACAGGTGTTGATAACGAGCATTTATTCTGCGGATTGACACCATGCTGCGCTTCAGGAAGAAGAGGCATAGCGGTGCGAATTGTGCCTAAACATAAAGACCTTGCCACAGCTCATGAGCTTGGACTTGTTTTGTGGGAATCGCATACAGAACAGGTAAACGGATAAATTTATTCGTTTTCCTTGTTTGTTAAAAGCTCGATGATTTCATTGGCAGATTGCGATTTCTGCAGTTTGTTTCTAAATGCCTCATCGAGCATCACCCTGCTTATCCTTGCCAGGGCCTGAATATGAGGACCAGTCTGATCAATTGGTGATAAAAGCAGGATAATAATATTTACAGGTTTGGCATCTACGCTATCAAAATCTACCGGCTGGCGGGCAATTCCAAATGCGATTACCAGTTCTTTTACGGCATTGCATTTACCGTGAGGAATAGCTATGCCTGAACCGATACCGGTGCTTCTAATCTGTTCACGATTAAGGACGGCCTGAAGGGCAACATCTTTACTGAGCAGCAATTTGGCTGTATCAAGCAAATTGACAAGCTCGACAATTACTGATTTTTTGTCATTCCCCTCAAGAGGGACTTTTATACAACCGGGCTGTAAAATCTGTGATAGAATCATTTTTAGCGTTCTAAATAATAGAGTAAATTATTAAAATAATCCGAATCAAAAATGATAACATCTAAAAACAGGTTTTGCAACAATCAAAAGCTATATTTTATCTGTTCCAATAAATATCCATCTATGCTTAATGTAATCTTTACATAAGGTCAAGCGGGGGCTAAAATGTTAAATCTATGGAAAACATAAAAATATATGATACGACTCTGCGGGACGGGATGCAGACTGAGGGAATCAGCTTCTCACTCGAAGATAAAATCGCAATCGCAAAGCAGCTTGATGAAATTGGAATAGATTACATCGAGGGCGGCTACCCTGCATCGGGCCCAAAGGACGCGCAGTTTTTTGAACAGGCAGCAGGCCTGAATTTCAAAAATTCAAAGATAACCGCTTTCGGCAATACAAGGAGAATAGATACAAAAGTCGAAGATGACGCTTCGCTGGGTGCGATTATCGGATGCAAGGCCCCCGCCGCTGCATTAGTGGGAAAAACATGGGACCTTCACGTTACGAATGTTCTTGGATGTTCACTTGATGAAAATATTGCCATATGCTCTGAATCTGTAAAATTTTTAAAACAGCGGGGATTGGAAATATTCTTTGACGCGGAGCATTTTTTTGACGGCTATAAGGAAAATCCGCAATATACCTTAAAAGTCATCAGTGCGGCCGCCCAGGCAGGGGCAGATGGGATTGTGCTGTGCGATACAAATGGAGGGACATTGCCGGATGACATTTATAAAATCACAAAAATTGTATGTGACCAGTTAAAGCCGCTGACAATCGGGATACATACGCATAATGACAGTGACTGTGCGGTGGCCGGGGCTATGGCCGCGGTCCACGCGGGAGCAACACAGGTCCAGGGGACAATCAACGGCCTTGGCGAAAGATGCGGCAATACAAATTTATGCACGATTATTCCAAATCTTGCTCTTAAGATGGGTTTCAAGGTTTTAAGCCCTGAAAAAATAAAGGCAATTACCGAAGTCTCACGTTTTATTTTCGAGATTTGCAATATAACTCCCGTATCCAACATGCCCTATGTGGGAGAAAGCGCTTTTGCGCATAAAGCCGGACTTCATGTCGACGCTTTACGCAAAAACAAACGCACATACGAGCACATCGACCCGAAACTTGTGGGAAATGAAAGGCGTTTTCTGATTAGCGAGCTAAGCGGCAAATCAAATATACTTGCGGAGCTGGAAAAAGCCAAAATTTCTGAAGACAAGAAGCTCGCGAGAAAAATTCTCGAAAAGGTTCAGAACCTTGAAAACGAAGGTTATCAATTCGAGGCCGCTGATGCGAGTTTTGATCTTCTTGTAAGAAAAATAATGGGGACATACAAGCCTTCATTCGAGCTTGTCCGATACAACACAAAAGTTGAGAAGTGTAATTCAGGCGAGCTGATTACTGAGGCGACCGTGAAGCTTAAAATAGGTGACCATGTTGAGCATGTGGTTGGTGAAGGGGATGGTCCTGTTAACGCTCTTGACGCGGCGCTGCGCAAAGCGCTTGGTAACTTTTATCCTGCTATTAAAGATATGCACCTTGTCGATTATAAAGTCCGAGTTGTTAACGGCAAAGAAGGAACGGCCGCACGTGTGCGTGTAATAATCGAATCCCGCGACAAGAAAAGCATCTGGGGGACAGTGGGCGTATCGGAAAATATAATTGAGGCATCATGGCAGGCGCTTGTCGATTCAGTGGAATACAAACTTCAAAAGGAAAGAATATAAGCTGAATGTCATGCTGAGCTCAGCGAAGCATCCGGGGTTCCGTATTTAAAAATGAGATTCTTCACTCTTTTCAGAATTTCAATTGAGTGTCTTTTCTACAGAATGTTTTGAATATCAAAAGGCAATGCGGGCCAAAGACCCACATTGCCTTTTTGATTTGCTCAAAGAATTACTATGCTGTTTTTAATTCCTGCTCCTGAGTCTGGTCTGATTTCCGTCTTTTCCTGCGATTAATAGTTCGTGAAATCTGCTCGATAGGAATAGTTCCGGCGGCAATTTCGAGGGCCTGTTCGGCTGTGGCGGCAAAGGCATCGGCACCTATTTCCTGCCATAAACCTTCCGCGCGATTGAATAATCCGCCTGAGACCATAAGCTGCATATTTGGATTGGCACTGACGTCTTTGATTCTATCAATAAGCTGGCGAACCGACGGGGCTTGTCTTGGAGTAGTGCCGTAGATAAGCAGAATATCGGGTGAAAATTCGTGAACAAAGGTAAGTATATCATCGTTTGTCAGGCCGCCGCCGAGGAACCGCACGTCCCAGCCGTCACTTTCAAAGAGGTCGGCGATAATCTGGCCGCCAAGTTCCTGAAGCTCATCCAGGGCGCAGCAAACCGTGATTTTCTTGTTCCTGGCCTGTCGTCGCGGCAGCTTATTTTGAAGCTGGTCAACTATGGTGCGATTGATTCTTGTCGCTAAGTGCTCCTGGGACGGGGAGATACGTTCGGCCCGCAACAGCTTTTCAATCTCAACCATGGCCGGCCAGATAACTTCCATATAGACAAGATTTGTCGGTGTGCCGCTTTGCAGAGTCTCTTCAATGACAAGACGGGAATTTCTCCTGTCGCCTCGTAAAAGAGAGTCCAGATACCGCTCAACGATTCCTTCTCTAGCCATTTTTTATCTCCAAATCTTAGTTTGCGTTTACCTATCTTGACACCAACGGACCTTCGAAAACCCATCTATGTTAATTTGGGTAATATATGAATCGGATATGCCCCTTAAAATTCTTTAGTTAATATGGGTAAGATAGGAAACGACGGTAAAGATTTTGGAGTTAAATTATGGTTCGAACTGCCCTTCCGTAATGATTTATCTGTTATTATCGGCCGGAAATAAATTATTCTAAACCACAGATTTCACTGATTTTCACTGTTAAAAATTAGCCGCAAAAAAGGGGCAAAATGAAAAAAGGCAGTGTTGTTTTTAGCTTAAAAACCGCTGTGGGTAGCTCCAAACGAACCTTTTACACCCCTTTGACAGGCTCAGGACAAATCAAAACATATCCCTAATTGACCCCAAACTATCCCGAATCTATACCGGTTTGACCACCTGTTCTCGATGCTGGATTGTTGATGCTTGATACTCGATAGGTACTGCGTGCTGAGTGCCGAGTAATGCGATCTCGGTACTACGCACTGGGCGCTAGGCACTGGGCACTAGGCCCTTGGTTGTTGCTCCACTCCCCCATGGTTTGCTCCTCTCGCCTCTGCTACCATCGTTGACTGCTGCCACCCTCGAGGAGTCGCCATGTTGACGAACGA
>Ga0105091_10000441_pt1 | contig 17324 bp, 16 predicted proteins | sample PPLLak1March2015_FD_87022 | JGI IMG/M metagenome (GOLD analysis project Ga0105091, IMG submission 87022) | Freshwater sediment microbial communities from Prairie Pothole Lake near Jamestown, North Dakota, USA - PPLs Lake P7 Core (1) Depth... | ecosystem: Environmental > Aquatic > Freshwater >... | reverse complement strand
GAAACTACCGAGCTCCAGGGGTTCACTGGGTGGCCCGCTTACTGCGCTCCGGGCTGAAGCCCGTTCGCTCCGTGCGCGGCTCTCTGCATCCGGCGGCGGTCCCGAGATGTGTATAAAGTGTAGGGCAGAGGCGGCAGAGGGAGGCAGAGGTTTTATCAGGCCGACTGGCGACGCGGCTTTGGACTGGCAAGGAGCACGCCGGATGCACATTCCAGACTTATCCGCTCCGCGGAGAGCCAAAGCGGCCTCGCCAGTCGGCCTGATAAAACCTCGGCCTCCCTCTGCCGCCGCACTCCATAAAGTCACTAGGCGGGACTTCTGACTTCTCCTGGAGCTACAATGTCCGCATTCACAGGAGGGCTTCATGTTTCGTATCAATCGTCGTCAGCTTCTGCAGACCGCTCTTGTGGCCGGGATTTCTTCCGGGTCGGCACGCTCCGAGGCTGTCCGGAAGCCTCTCCTCAAGCTGAGCTGTAACCTATTTACCTTCAATAGCGTGCTGACGAAAGGGGAGATGACGCTGGCGCAGGTCATCGACTATTGCGCTGAGCTTGGCTTTCAGGCGGTCGACCCGACGGGGTATTACTTTCCGGGATACCCGCAACCGCCCGCAGTTGCGTATATCAACCAAATCAAGCGGCAAGCGTTCCTTCTCGGACTGGACATCAGCGGAACCGGAGTCCGAAACAACTTTGCCGTCGCCGACGCGAGTAAGCGCAATGCCGACGTCGAGCACATCAAACAGTGGATCGAAGTTGCCGCACAGCTGGGCGCCCCGGTGCTCCGGGTGTTTGCGGGGCAGCAGGACAAAGGAATTCCGGAAGCCGAAATCGACAAGTGGGTCATCGAGAATCTGCGCAACTGTGCTGAGCAGGCCGGTCGCTTCGGCGTGATTCTGGCGCTTCAGAACCACCGGGACTTCATCGACACCTCCGAGCACCTCATTCGGATCCTCAAAGCGGTCGACTCTCCCTGGCTAGCGTCCCACCTCGATATCGGAGGCTTCCGAACCGCGGATCCATACACGGATATAGCCAACGCGATTCCCTATGCCGTGAACTGGCAGATCAAGGAGAATGTCTTCCTCAAGGATCAGGAGACGCCGACGGACTTGCCGCGGCTTTTCGGGATTATTCGAAAGCATGGCTACCGCGGCTACTTGCCGCTCGAGACGCTCGGCGCCGGCGATCCGCGCGAGAAGATGAAAGTGTTCCTGGCCCGGGTGCGCCAGGCGTTGGGGAAAGATTCAGAGCCGGGAGCAGGCGTTACAGAGCCCTGAGCGGCTCTGTAAAAGAGGCTGCGCCCACGGCTCTGTAACGCAGACCTGGTCCCTATCTTGGGTTCTATAGACGTGCGGTCCTCGGACCTCCAACGCTTACTTGCCGGCCGCCACCTGATTGGCCGTCGTAAAAACCGGCCGGATATCGACGGGCAGATCGCCGAATTTGTCCAAAGTCTGCTGCATGGCCGGTCGGATCACGGCCAATCGGTCGAGAAGTTCCTTGGCTTTCGCGTAGTCCCCTTGTGCCTGGATCGTCAGGATCTGGCCGGTCAGCTTGGTCGTTGCCGCCTTCATCTTCTTGACGTCCACGCGGAAGGTTCCGTTCGAGGGATCCTGCGCGATGGCGCCTTCATCCATCAGGAAATTAAACTGAAGGGCCATGCCCCGGCCATGGGCCTCGTTGATGCCGAAGCGGACGGATCGAAAGACCCCAGCCAGGTAGGTCGCGTAAATCGCCGGCTCGGAAAGCCGGTCGAGGTTCAAGAGCCGGTGATCGATCAGGTATTGAAGAGCGAATAAGCCTGAGATGTCGGCCTTGGCTTCTTCGAATGCTGAATAGAGCTCTTTCATCTCCTCGCGAACGCTGGTCTTCCGGCCGTTGACCTCGATATCGTGCGGCCCGAGTCCGTGCATAAGCTCGTGAGCGAGAATATGGGTGAAGAAGGCTTCGAAATTGACGAGCGAGCGCGGCTCCGAAGCCACCGCGATCTTCGAGATCGGTACCAGGATCTTCTGAAACTTGGCTTCCTGGACGTTCCGCAGCATGACGCGCTTGCTTCCCTTCTCGCGAATGACCCGCTCATCGTTCGGCAGGTTGAATGCCGCGGTCTGCACGCCTTTGCGGGCTTCGCCTCCCACAATGATCTCGTCGATCACTCGAATAGGCGCCAAGGCGCCAAGCTTAGGATTGCGATAACGGGGATCGATGGGGAGGTTGTTTTCAATCTCCTGAAGATGCTGGGTCAACAGAGCGAGCTTCCGGCTCTCGGCCTCATCCCGTAATCCGACGAAGGCTTCAAATGCCGCCTTGTACCCGAACAGCTCGTCCATGTACGTCTCATAAGGACCGATCGTCACGTCGATCGGGCTGTCGAGCTCCAGCCAGGCAACATCGCTTTCGTAGTAGTCGTTTGACTGGAACGCGGCGGCCCTCTTCTCCAGGTAGCTCTTGAGGCTCGGGGTTTGAGTCAGTCCGGCCGCCTGCTTGAGCAGCTCCGACGCCTCGCGCAATTCCTGCCGGTATTCATCGGAGTAAGGGACGGTCGTCAGGCGATTGCCGCCGCCCGGAGCTCGCCGGATGGTATAGAAAAAACCGGTCGCCTTTTGTCTCTCGGCTTCCGGCAGGGAATTCGCAAATGTGTCGAATTCCTCCTTGCTCATGTCCTCCGGGTAGTAGTTTGCGCCAGGCGGTCGCGTGGCTGGGACTCCCGAGACGAACGGCTCGCCTCCGTCCAGTTCCGACCAGGGGCCACGGTTGATCTGAAAATACTGCCAGATCTCCTGCCCTCGCGGGCTTTTATCCTTTTCGAGGCGGGCAGCCAGGGCCGGGTTGCCGGGCCAGACTTGACGGAGGTAGATCCGGTCCATGACTTGGGCGGCCTGAATGAGTTTGGCGAGGGCGGATTGTTCTGCCTTCGGCAGGCTGGTGAGGTCCACCTTCAATTCGATCGGGGCGAATCGGTCCATTTTTCGCTTCAAATTATCTTCTCCAGACGCGGGCAAGAGCATCAGGGAGGAACCGGCCACGAGACTGAGGCCGAACACAACAAGGAGCCGCTTTACGGCTATTCCGTCACGCTTGAGCATCAGTCATTTTAACACGAGCAGAAGGGTGCCTAACTCTAAGGGGCACAAGGATCAAGGAGACGATCGCTTCGGCGGCCTAATGGCCCCCTGGCGTTAAAGAATCAACCGATTCTCGCAGAGCAAGTCCTTCACCTTCCATCTGACGTAGATCTTGTGCTTCACTCCCGGAACAAAGAACTCGAGCGCTAGTTCCTTCGTCGTGGCTTCAACGACAGGACGTCCGCCGACCGTTCTCGGGAACAGGAGTTTGGCGCCTGCTCCGTCACCGGAGGGAGGCCGGTAATCCTCCAGTGCCACCCTCTGCTTGTCGGCGATCAAGTACGCGTCTTGTTTCAGAGAAGCGAGAGTGGCTTGGTGTAACTGACGGTCCACCTCCATCTTCAACTCTCGGTCGTTAGAGTCGAGGCTGACGGTCACAACTATGATGCCGCTGACGTCCATCGTAAGCGCCTTGTCAAACTCGACGTCCAGCTGCTTTCGCTGCCCGTCCGGCATTTGGTCGTATTTGTTCCTGATCTGGAAGAGCCGGACGAAAGCCTCCCGAATCGGCACGGCGGAGAACAGTCGCACGGTGTAAGAGTGAATGATCTCCTTCTCGCCGGCCACACCGACACCCCGGTCCATGCCTTGGGCGTTTTTGCTGGCAACAGCAGCGTTATCACCTATGGTGTAGCCTTTGTCCGTACCCTCGACCCTACCGATTCGTTCGGCGGCGGAAAAAGCCCTTCCGATCGCCATCTGCTTTGACCAGGCAGAGTTGGTCAGGATTTTGAGCGCATAGGCCTCATCCCATTTTTGGTACGGTTTTTGGCAGCCCTTTTGGCCAACTGAGAACGAGCCGCAGAGCGCAAACACAATGAACATCCAGACGAGTCGCGAGAATCGCATGACGTGTCCCCCTACGAATTGGACGTGATCGCCGGCAGTCGAGTTCAACTTGTTCCCAATGGCGGGCCTATTTCACCTCGGCTGTGCCGAGTTCTGGCTCACTCTTGGGTTCTGGTTCTTTTCCGAGCCGATGTCCGTTGTCTGACCGTGGCCCGGGTAAACGACAGTCTCATCGGGGAGCGAGGAATACAGCCTGCGGATCGATTTGACGATCTCCTCCCAACCTCCAGAACCAGCCAGGTCGGTTCGGCCGACGCTCCGGTAAAAAAGGACGTCGCCGGAAAACAGCATTTTGCCTGCATGGTAGCAAACGCTGCCGCGGGAATGACCCGGTGCGATGAAGGCGCGTATCAGCGTGTCACCGAGCCGGAAGACATCCCCGTTTTTGACGTATGTGATGGGCTGGCCGATGCTTCGGAGGTCGAAATCCATCATCCGCACAAGCTCCGGGTTACTCCGGATCTGCTCGACCTGTTTCGGCTCAAGCTTCTCAGCCCATTTCAGGTAGAGCGCACTGTCTTCGTATTCTTCCCTGGAAATGCAAATCTTTGCGTTCGGGAAGGCTTCAATCACCGCCGGCAAACCGAAGATGTGATCGCAGTGCGCGTGGGTGATGAAAACGTACCTCAGTTGCAGCCCTTTCTCCATGATGATCTGCGTAAGGGGCTCGATCGGTCCGGGGACATCGAAAAGCGCCGCCTCTCTCGTCGTGGAGGCATAGACCAGGAAGCAATTGGCCTTCATCGGTCCGACAACCTGCGACTGGACGATAAGGTCGGCCCCAAGCGCAACCGGCGCGCTGATCAGAGCAGCGGCAATAAGCACGAGAGAGGCAAGACAGGCCTTGCGCATCGGTATCTCCATTTCTGCCCGCATCTTGCTCCAACAGGCCCGGCCGGGACAACAGAAAAAGCCGAAGAGGCTTTGCGGCCGGAACCGCCGATTGCAGCCCCAGTTCCCTTCGCGTATATTACAAACTGACCTGCCGGGGTCTACTGCCCCTCGCGCGCCTGTAGCTCAGCTGGATAGAGCAACGGACTTCTAATCCGTAGGTCGCCCGTTCGAGTCGGGCCAGGCGCGCCATAAAATCAACAATGTACAGCCACGTCCGAGTGGTTTGTAAGTTGCTTGCTGCCCTTTTGTCACCCGTTTGTCACCCGCTAGCGTTACCTATCCGTGGCTCTGCCGTCGTTTGAGCGGCTCGACGCGGTCTCCAACTCATGTTCAGCAGACGCTCGACAAACGCAATCTCGGATTTCCCTACTCGTCTTTTTTGCCCAAGTTGCATCAGAAGGTATGGGGATTTACTGCTCGATGCTCCTTCATCTCGACAGACCGGCCGATCGGCTTTTGACTGAGAGACTTGAGTTGGTGGCCGGATGGATCGAAGACGACCAGCCGGATCGGTCTCTCTCGCTTCTGGTTGGCCGCCGGAAACTGCCGCTGCTGCGCTGCGTTCATCCCGGTGTTGCCGGCGGCTGGCTTCCGGCCGGTGCTCAGGGCTTCTATGCATACGTGGCACTCCAAGATGCCGTCGGGTCTGTGCGGAGCGGATTCCTCGCTTTCGATTTTGTCGTTGACGGAGAAACCATTCAGCGGGAGATTCTCCGGGTTTCGCCAACCGCGGTGGAATTGGCCGAACGATATCCACTGGATCTTGGGACCTACCCAGTGGACGGTCAATGCAATCCCTTCCCTCCGTCCGATCCTCCGCGGCTAATCATCTTTCCGAGTCTCGGCGCCGTCGGAGGAAGCTCGATCAATTCGCTCTTCAGGTTCCACATGTACCGGAACCAACTGGACTTTCCGGTCTTCGAGGAAGCCAACGACTGCGCTCTTTGGGGCGCACTTCGAGCCCGGGGACTCCACGCCCGGATCAGATGGATTGATGGGCACGACTGCTACGCGACCGGTGACCGACAGGGGCCGCCATGGGCTCGAATCACACTCCTCCGGAATCCTCTGGCTAGAATGCTCACAGCCTTCAACTATGGCCGACTTGTTCATCCTTACGAGTTTCCGTTCAATACTTTTGAACAGTACCTTGTCTCGACTCGATTTCGACGCCAAACCATGGCTTACGAGCTGTTGCGAATAGCGGGGCGAGCAAGCGCCGGGGCCGAAAAGAATGAAAGTGTGCTCTACCGAGAAGCGAAAACATCTCTGGAGCAGGATTACGCGCTTGCCGGCATCACCGAATGCTTCGAAGAAAGCATCTTTCTGATCTGTCTGCTCGCCGAACTACCAACCATCGGAATGTGGTGGCGGGTTCTTTCCACGCCCAGCGGGTTTCAAATCGACGATCTGAGCAAGGACATTCGACGCCGGGCCGAGAAGGCGTTGGAGGTGGATTTTGCGCTTTACAGTGAAGTGAAAGCGAAATTCAGCCGGCTGGTTGAAGCGTCCGGATTTGGCCGGGAGCTGAAATCCTACAAAGCCCAGTCGCGAAGGAGGCGCGAACTGCCCGACTCGTACAAGATGGCAGAGTGCCTGCGCTGGCGTCAGGTCATTACCGAAAGCAGACTGTCTCAAACAGCGGCGGCATCGAATTTCGAGGCGGGGCGCCAGCCGGTCCGACCAGTGAGTCAAGACGAGTGGCAGCGGGGGGACTCGTGATCGACGGTTCGAAGATCCTCCGCTCGGTGACCGATCTCCCAAAACACTGGAGACGGCGTTTTCGGCGCCGGCCGCGCCGTCGTCATTTTCACCTGGCGCTCGGTTTTTTTTACTGGACCCCAAGCTATGTGCTGGCACTCGCCAGCCTCTCCGCCTATGCCAAGGCACGCATCCCAGGGCTGCGCCTGAGTCTAGTGCCGATTCAGGCAGAGTCTTCGCCTTCGGACTTCGTTCGCGAGATTCTCGACCTCGATCCCGACCTGCTCGGGATCTCCGTCACGAGCCCTGTCTGGCCGCGGCTCGTGCCCTACCTCGCCGAGCTTGGTCGCCAATTTCCCGAGCTCCCGATCGTCATTGGCGGTTACCAGGCGATTCTGTCTCCCGCGGAGACGATTTCTCACCACGCGGTTCGATATGTCTGCCCGGGCGAGGGCGAACAGCCCCTGGTCGATCTGATCCTTCGGCTCCAAACCGGCGACCAGGCTGCGGTCTCCGGCCTCTGGGAAAAAACGGCGAACGGCGAGATCAGGAGCAGCGGACCGGTGTTGGCCGATCTCTCAAAGCTGCCGTTCCCGGACTATTCGCTTTATGCAGATCGCCAGGATCTGAGGTATTGGGGGCCTCACGGAATCGAATCGAGCCGGCTCCTGACGGTTCCTGTGCTCACCGGTCGCGGGTGTCCCCATCGATGCACTTACTGCAATAACACTTCGTTGCTGGACATCTACAAGAGGAAAGGCAAGTACCTCCGAAAGTACCGGGTGGAGAGTGTTATTGAAGGGCTAGTGAACTTGAAGCATCGGTACGGAGTCGAGTACTTCCAGTTTGCGGACGAGATGTTCCTGTCTGATATGGAGTATGCCCGCCAGTTTCTCCGCGCCTATCGGAAAGACGTGTGTCTGCCCTTTTCGATCTTTTCTCATGTTGAAAAGATGACGCCTGAGTTCTGTGAATTTGCCGCGGGCGCCGGCTGCCATTCCATGTGGTTCGGCGTCGAGAGCGGGTCGGAGTCGTACCGGCGACGATATTTGAACCGAACCATGACGAACGAGCAGATCCTGAGCGCTGCGCATAACGCCCGACGAGCGGGGATCAAACTCATGGTCTTCAACATGATCGGCATGCCGTTCGAAAGCAAGGGCGACATGCTGAGAACCATTGAGCTTACGAAACAAATCGACCCGGAAAGAGCGGTCTTTGGGCAATACGTCCCTTTGCCGGCCACACCCCTTTACGAGCTGGCACGAGAATCCGGCTTGCTGCCGGGGCCCGAGGAAGGCGGACAGATGTGGGAGCTTGGGCACCTAAACCTGAGGGAGCACCCGCTCGGGGCGACCCGCGCGGAGCTCGCACAGATCGTGGACGAGATATGGCGCTACCATGCGGAAAATAACCGGTTTGACTCTTAGTCGGAAAGCAGAGTTGGAAGAAACAACCGCCGTGTCACGGGGTTTCGATGCGGCTCGCCGCCCAGCGCCAAAAGCGCGCCACTCAACCGCCGTGCCGCCTGGCCGGACAAAAGCCGAGACGCTGGCCGCGCTGCGAGGAAGACTGGCAACGGCGGTTGTGCCTGACTTGCTGTATTTCACCGTCTCTGAGTGGCGCTCCGACTGTTCAGGGATCCTGTCCGGAATACTGGCAAAGTTCGCCGGGAGAGCTGTCGCCGTCCGCAGCTCCTCTTTCAGCGAGGATGGCAAGGAGTCGTCCCTGGCGGGGCATTTCCGATCATGTCTTGCGGTCAAGTGCGAAGCGAGCCAACTGGCACGCGCCATAGACGCGGTGAGCAGCAGCATGCGCGATGATCCGGGAGGCCAAATCGTCGTTCAGGAATTCGTGGGTGACGTTCGAGCGAGCGGCGTGGTCTTCACACGTCATCCGGGCACCGGCGCGCCGTACTACATCCTTGAGTACGACGATGAGACGGGCGCCACCGACATTGTCACGAGCGGCAGAAGGAGCTGTAAGCGCGAAATCATTGCGCAGGTTGCGCTCGGACATCTGACGCTCTCGGAAACGGCCGAGAAAGTTGTCGCCCTCACCCGTGAGCTCGAGGATTTGCTCGCGCAACAGCCGCTCGATATTGAATTCGCCATTACTCGGGCGGGTCTCCCAGTGCTGCTCCAGGTCCGACGGCTGCTCGCTTGTCCCTCGAAGCGGATCTCCGTTTTGCGGCACTCAATCCTGCTCGAACGGCTGGCGAGCCAGATTGCAGAATTCTCGAAACCGGCACAAGGCGTGGCCGGCTCCCGCACTGTGCTCGGGCAGATGCCTGACTGGAACCCGGCAGAACTGCTTGGTCCTCATCCGCGCCCTCTGGCGGTATCGCTTTTCCAGGCTCTGATCGGGCAGAGCACCTGGCGGGTGGCGCGTGCCGGCATGGGTTACAGGGAAGTCGTGGCCCAGCCTCTGATCAGGCTTTTAGCCGGGCGGCCGTTTGTCGACGTGCGCAACAGCTTCAACTCGCTGTTGCCGGCGGGTGTCAGCTTGTTAACGGAGGAGCTGCTCGCTGACGCATGGATGTCCCGGCTGTGCTCGCATCCCCATCTTCACGACAAGGTCGAGTTCGAGATCGCGCAAACCGTGTGCGATTTTTGTTTCGAGGCCAACCATCGGTCCTGGTATCCCGGACTCCTTGGGCCGGGCGCCTATCAGGAATACCGGAGAAGGCTCATCGATCTGACCAGGCGAAACGTCCGATTGGACGGGTCATTGGCGCGCTCTCTGAGACGAGTGTTGACCCTTGAAAGGAGAGCTCAAGAAGCGGCGCGTGTTCACACTATTTCGTTGGGACGTCTCAGGCTGCTCCTTCGCCAGTGCCATGACCTGGGCAGCCTTCCCTTCGCGGTCACTGCGCGTCACGCCTTCATTGCCGAGGCACTTCTGCGATCATTGGTTGGCCGCGGCGCGTGGGAGCCAGCGAGGTTATCCGCCTTTCGCAATACCCTGCATTCGCTCGCAAGAGAAGTCGTGAAAGCGCTCGCCGAGGTGCGGGCCGGCCGGCTTTCAGTTGACCGCTTCAACTGCCGTTTCGGGCACTTGCGGCCCAGCTCATTTGATATCCGCTCATGCCGATATGATCGGAGTCCGGAGCTGTTCGAAGGCGATCCGCAAGCGGGTGTCTTGTTGGAACACACTTCAGAAGAATTCGCTCTGTCCTCCTCGGAGCGGAGATCAATCGATCAATTGTCAAGGGAAGCAGGACTCGCTCTTGATGCTGACGAGCTGCTGGAATACTGTCGCGCGGCAATTCAAGGACGGGAATACGCGAAGTTTGTTTTCTCGCGGAATCTGTCTGATGCGCTCGAATTAATCGCTCGGCGGGGCGAGAAATCCGGCTTTAGCCGGGATGACTTGTCCTTCCTCCCGCTGGAGTCCTTGACGGGTGGGACGAATCGGCAGCAGGTCGAACAGGTTGATCAGAGGAGAAGGGAATATCGGGACGACGAGACGGTCCGACTCCCGCAGCTCATCATCGGGTCGCAGGACGTCTACCGGATTGTCGAAGGTGACACTGTCCCCAACTTCGTAACCACCCTCAGAACGGAAGGATCTCCTGCGTGCGTTGCTCCCGGCGACACTATCTCGCCCCCGGCTCTTCAGGGCAAGATCGTTTTGATCGAAAGTGCCGATCCGGGATTTGACTGGATTTTCAGCGAGCGGATCGAAGGCCTGATCACCAAATATGGCGGAAGCAACTCTCACATGGCTATTAGATGCGCAGAGATGTCGCTGCCGGCGGCAATTGGGGTAGGTGAGCATCTGTTCGAGGCTTTGGCCCTCTCGCCCCGCATAGAATTGAGTTGCGGCGAAGGCACCGTGCGGGGCGTGTATGTCTAAGCGCTTGGGCCTCTCCATGCGGGTCGAGCAGCTCCAGGGCAGGGCAGAGCACCATGATTGCCTCGCACACGATTGGGCTGCAATCCTTTATCGGGCGCTCGGGGACATCACCTGGTTCCCGCTTCCGAACCTTGGACAGCGGACCGAACCCCAACTCGATGCTCTGGGCGTGGAAGCGCTCATCCTCACCGGCGGAAACGGCATCGGCCAGAGTCCAGTCCGAGACGGAAGCGAGCTCCGAATGCTTGACTACTGTTACCGGCGCAATCTGCCGGTACTCGGAGTCTGCCGGGGTCTCCAGTTGATTCACTACTTCTTAACGGGAGTCCTTCCCGACCCGGTTTGCGCAGAGGTGCACGCCGGACGATCACATCCAGTCCAGGCTCCGACCGAGCTCGGCCGGCTACTGCTGGCTGGTCGCAGCGAAGTGAGCTCGTACCACGAATGGGGGATCTTCGCCGAAAAACTCCAGCCGGGGCTGGAGATATGGGCGCTCTCCGGGGATGGGGTGGTAGAAGGTTTCATCAACGCTCGGCGCCGAACGATAGCCTCGCAGTGGCATCCGGAAAGGGGTCCGGAGGCGGCTGATGCCGGGCTGTCTCTCATCCGTTATTTCTACAATGAACTGTGACAGGGCACTCATCCTTGCTGCCGGCCGAGGTTCCCGGGTTGGCCGCCTGACCGGGAATCGACCGAAGTGCCTCCTCCCGCTGGCCACCCGGCCGATGCTTGACTGGCAGCTTACGGCTCTGCGAGAGGGCGGCATTTCGCAGATCTGCCTGGTCACGGGTTACCTGGCTAACCTACTGATACCTTACCGGCTGCAATCTTTTCACAATTCCGAGTGGGCCACCTCGAATGTAGTCTCCTCACTGCTGGTGGCGTCCCGCTGGCTGGAGGAGGCCGCCTCTCTCGTTGCTTACAGCGATATTGTCTACCATCCTGACTGGGTGTCGCTTCTCCGGGGTTCGCCGGCGGACATTGCCGTCGCCTATGACACTCGCTGGCGGGAGCTTTGGGAAGCCAGGTTCGAACATCCGGAAGTCGATGCCGAGTCATTTCGGGAGAGCGACGGGCTGATCCAGGAAATAGGGCAGAAGGTTCGCTCTTTGGATTTGGTGCAAGGACAGTACGTCGGCTTAATCAAAATTACCCCTTCCGGGTGGCAACAAATCCTCAGTTGTCTGTCCGGCATGGCTGAGCAGGAGGTGAGGCGCCTGGATATCACCGCGCTCCTGGCCCGCCTCATTGCTGCCGGTGTCAGCGTTGCAGCCGTGGCTATTGCCGGAAGGTGGTGTGAAGTGGACACCGTCGAGGATCTGTTGCTGTACGAGAATCGAGTGCAGTCGAGCCGGGGATGGAGTCATGACTGGCGCTAATCCGGATTCCCGCCACGTTCTTTCGCAAACCGAAGCAGGCAAGGGGTCGGGCTGGGTCTTTTGGATCACGGGGCTCGCCGGTGCCGGCAAGACGACCATAGCGCGGAGCTTCTTTTCGATCCTGGTCAAGCATGACCCGGGGTCTGTCGTTCTGGACGGGGAGGATCTTCGCCAAGTGGTGATGCCCGAAGCCGGGTATTCAATTGTAGAACGATTCGAGTGCGCCCGTCGCTACGGACTCCTGTGCAAGTTGCTCTCAGTTCGCGGTCTGAACGTCGTGATCGCCACTATTTCGATGTTTGAAGAGTGTCGTGAATGGAACCGTGAGAACCTCTCAAATTACTTTGAAGTGTATGTCCGGGCACCGATGGAGGTTCTGGTCGCAAGGGATCAGAAGGGCCTCTATAGCGGTCGGTCGGGTGCGAGCGCCTCCATGGTCGTCGGGAAGGACCTCGCTTGCGAGTACCCGTCGAGTCCCGACATCACGATCGACAACGACGGTACCCGAACACCACAAGAGATCGCCGAGATGCTGTGGCAAGAGGTGTCCAGAATCAGGCAAACCAGGGGCGACCTTTGAAACTCGAATGGGATTACACCGAGGTGGCTGATGCCTATCGCAAACGCCCCCCTTATAGCGAGGCACTCTTGGATGATCTCGTGCGCCAACTGGGCGACCGGCCGGGTATGAGAGTCTGCGATATCGGCGCCGGGACCGGGAACCTTACCGTCCCTCTTGCTCTGCGGGGCTTCCAGGTTTCCGCCGTTGAACCCAATGCAGCTATGAGGAGGATCGGCCAGGAGCGAACGGCGGCTTTTCCCTGGGTCGTCTGGCACAGCAGCAGGGCGGAGGATACGGGGCTTCCCTCTCTGCATTTCGACCTGGTCACTTTTGGCTCCTCCTTCAACGTCGTGGAGCACCGACAAGCGCTAAGGGAGAGCTGGCGCATCCTCCGTGACGGAGGGTGGCTTGCCTGCCTCTGGAATTTTCGGGACCTGAACGACCCGCTGCAACAGCGGATTGAACAATTGATTCATTCGTTCCTGCCTGGTTACCGGTACGGCACGCGGCGGGAAGATCAGGGTCCCTTCATAGAAGCGGGCCATTTGTTTCGGCTGGTGGAGACTCTCGAGCACGAGCACATGCAGACAGTACAACCGGCTGACTGGCTGGAGGCCTGGCGATCACACGCCACCTTGCGGCACCAGGCCGGCGATTGTTTTGACGCAATCCTGGAGGCAATCGAAGCGCTGCTTCCAGACGGCGCAGCCGGGCCAATGGAAGTCGGCTACATCACTCGCACCTGGCTGGCGCAACGCGTGAATCGTGTATGAGCCGGAAAAGTGCCCGTCGGTTGAGACTAGTTTTGGGGTTATACGGTACTCGTAGATGTGCCTCCCGCTGATGCTGTGATACCCTGAGCCCGAAAGTGATGAAATGACTACAATCCGTTATGTCTACTGGCAAGATGGGGACTTTTGGCTCGGCCATCTTGCCGACTTCCCTGAAGAAAAAGCTCCCGGACGATGTTTCGGCATTGGCCTCTTTCTATCTTGAGCGCAACTCTGATTTCTCTCAGATGCTCCAGGAACGGAGTTCAGACGAGGTGGCGTTCGATAACGAAGTCCTCAGATGGTTACGCAGCGGGTTTGGAATACGAGGCGCTGGCCGCTGCCGCAGGCAAGTACCCCGAAGAAGCGCTCCAATGGACAGAAGAAACGCTGCCCGATATCCGTACTCACTATGAGTATTTGCTTAATCATGAAGACATAGTCGGAATGCTGGGTGCGTTGAAGCGTAGCAACCGGTAATCCGCTCAAACGAGCTGGCCCGGACTGTTGCCCCAGGGCATGCCTAACACACGTCCAGCGGACCCGCGATAAGACGCGTCCGTTCATCCGGTGCCGCGGCTGGCGGGCCACTGAACTTGACGTTACGCGACAAGCGTACATGGTTCTTAAATCGATAAAGCTACCGCCTACTGAGCGATTCGCTGGCTCACCGGTCTTGCTGAAGCGAGTTTTTGGCGACCTTGAGGTGTTTTCGGCGTACATGGGCACCCTTCGAAAACGATTCAGCTTCGACTCCCGCTGCACACGAAGGCCGAAACTTCGCGGCCCGGTTGTTGCTTCGCTCGCGGTTTCCAGGGAAAGAACCGCAATTCTCCAACTTTACGCTGTCTCCACTGCGGAGTACCCCGATAATGCCGTCGAAACGTTTGCAGTCGCCGTTCTCCCGGGGCGTAGAGCGTGGCTCGATTGGCGACTTGCTAGGCCCGAAACTGCCGCGCTCGGCCACTACCAGATGATTGTGGAATGGGCCGCCGGTGAACATCGCTACCATGAGCTGAGATACCTTTAGATCTAGCGGCTAAGTCGGGTGACACCGGGCATGCCAACATTCGTTCCAGCGCGCCCCGCCTCGCTGGTCTTCTATTATTCGTTCGATTGGTGTTTCGGCGGGGCCGCTGAATTCGACGTCAGGCGGCCGGGAGACACGCCATGACCAGAGAGGGAGAACTGACGCGGAGCTGAGATCGACGCTGGCGTCGAGACATTCAGTGTGCGGGCTCTCGGAACGTCACGATCGATCTTGCCGAATAGTCATAGCTAGACACGTTGCAGCGGGAACGCGAGGTTCCATCCATCCCCGAAAAAGGAGATGCCATGAGTAACAAGAAGATCTGGTTTATCACTGGAGCCAGCCGTGGCATGGGCGTCGATTTCGCCCAGGCCGCCCTGGCGGCTGGTCACGCGGTTGTGGCCTCTGGCAGGGACAGCGACCGCGTCTCCAAGGCCTTGGGACAGTCGAACGACCTGCTGGCCGTCAAGCTGGACGTCACTAGCCGCGCCGATGCCGAGGCGGCGGTGCGGGCGGCTGTCGAGCGGTACGGCCGCATCGACGTGCTGATCAACAATGCTGCCAGCTTCTACGCGGGCTACTTCGAGGAGCTGACGCCGGAGCAGATGGAGCGGCAGTTGGCGACGAGCCTCATTGGCCCAATGAACGTCACCCGGGCTGTCCTGCCGGTGATGCGCAAGCAGCGCCTGGGGCACATTATCTCGATCTCCTCGTCAGCGGGCCTCTCGGGCTTCGAGTTCGGCACCGCCTACGCCGCGTCGAAGTTCGGCCTCGAGGGCTGGATGGAGTCGCTGCACGCCGAGGTCGCGCCTTTCGGCATCACCACTACCATCGTCAACCCAGGGTTCTTCCGCACGGAGCTCCTCACGGAGCAATCGACGAACTACGCCGAACCGTCCATCGAGGACTACGACGAGCGCAGAGCGAAGCAACTCGAGTTTTGGAAAGCCCAGAATGGCCAGCAATCAGGCGATCCGGCCAAGCTCGCGCGAGCGCTCATCATCATTGCGAGCCAAGAGCCACCGCCGCGTCGCTTTATCGCCGGCGCCGATGCCATTGCCACCGTGGAGCAGAAGGTTGCCGATCTGAAGGCGCAGATCGACGCTGAGCGCGACCTCTCGACGTCCCTCGCTTTCGACTGAGAGCCCGCCGCGCAGGCGATGTAGATGGAATGTTCGCGTGGGACTGCCTCCACGTCGTAGGAGCGGACCCCGCCCTAGCTCTTCTTCCATCGTTCATCGCGTGGTAGGGCGGGCGGGGCCGCTGTACTCGGGCCGTTAGCAGCCGACAAGGCTGCGAATCTTGGGGGTGAAAGTCCCCTCCCGCCGATAACAACGGGGGCCCGGGGAAACGTGACCCATGGTCGAAATAGGAACTCACTCCGTAATCGAAAGAGCGGATGTGGTCACTCTCGACCTAACGGTGCGCGCGCCTCAGATCTATCCAAACCGGTTTGACAACCAAATGAGACAGACCATAAGTCACGTCACACTCGTCGTCCGAGATTACGATGAGGCCATCGAATACTATTCGGAGACGCTGGGTTTCATGCTAATCGAAGACACGGCGCTGGCACCGGGAAAGCGCTGGGTCGTGCTAAAGCCGAAGGGGACCGACGGGACGGCCCTACTCCTGGCCAAGGCCGCGACGCCGGCACAATCTTCCCGGGTGGGTGACCAGACCGGCGGACGGGTGTTCCTTTTCTTGCAAACGGATGACTTCTGGCGGGACTACCGGAGCTTGGTCGAAAAGGGAGTCGTCTTTGAGGAGGAGCCGCGAGAGGAGCCGTTCGGCACCGTGGCAGTGTTTCGAGACTTATACGGAAACCGGTGGGATCTTATCGAGCCCGCCACTGCACGGCTTCCCTGAATATTCAGGTCCGACCCGTTAATATCTTCTTCGGCGACGACATAGTAACGGCGGAAGACCGAATCGGTCCGAACTGCTGACCTTCATCGACCCTCTGCGGGGCCAGCCCGGACGAAGCCCGGACGCGAAATTCTTTGCTCTATAGCCGCAAGTCGGCCAGGCTCCTCGTGAAGCCGCGCGTCAGGAAGAGGAGATAGACGAGCCCGACAGCCATCCAAAGGGCACCAAGCAGGAGGGCAAATCGGGAGAGACTAGCCCAGATGGCAAGACAGACGGCAAAAGCGAGAAACGGCAGGATGAGGTTCGGCACGATCTGCTGCGCCTGCTTTTGTCCTAAAGCGCAGAAGTACAGGCGCCAGACACAAAGATTGACGGCCATGAATCCCAGAAGAGCGCCGAAGTTGACCAGCTCAGCGGCCTCCGAGTAACGCAGGGCAAGAGCGCCCAGCAGGTGGATTGCACCCATCAGCAGCACACTATAGACCGGGGTTCCCAGCCGAGGATGGATGTAGCCGAAGATCCGGTGTGGCAAGAGCCGGTCCCTGCCCATCCCATAAAGGAGCCGGGATGCACTTGCCTGGCCGGTGATCGCGCTCGCGAATCCCCCGACGAGCAGAACGAAAGAAATGCAGTAAAACAGGAGCTCGCCGCCTATTCGCCTGCCGACGTCCATGAAAGCCGTTTCAACCGGCGAAAACGCGCGGAAGTCGGGCCACACCATTTGGGCCAGGTAACTCTGCAGGATGAAGAGCACCCCGGCGATGAAACAGACCAGAATAGTGGCGCGCCAGATGTCTCGCTGAGGATCCTTCGCGTCCTCCGAAAGCGTCGAGATCCCGTCAAAGCCAAGGAACGAGAGGGCCGCCAACGAGGTCGCACCCATGATCGACCCGAAAGAGAACTCAGCGGGGTTGTAGAAGGGGCGGTACGAAAGGAGGGTGCCTTCGCCCATGCCCGCCAATAAGGCGCGGAGCGCCATGATCACGAACCAGGCGAGCGACCCGACCATGATCGCATTCAAGAGCGTATTAGCTCGGGCAGTGACCTTGATGCCCCTGAGATTGATAGTGGTGATGGTGGCTGCCGCTAAAATCACCCAGACAGCGTACGGAACTTGAGGGACGAGCTTACTGGCTGTCAAGCCGAGGAAAATAACACTCAGAAGCGGGATGAGGATGTAGTCGAGTATCATGCCCCATCCCGCGAAGTAGCCGGCATGGGGGTGCAGTGCCTTGGACGCGTAAGCGTAGGTCGAACCAGCTTCGGGGAACGCGGCGGCCATCCT
>Ga0105091_10000440_pt1 | contig 17336 bp, 22 predicted proteins | sample PPLLak1March2015_FD_87022 | JGI IMG/M metagenome (GOLD analysis project Ga0105091, IMG submission 87022) | Freshwater sediment microbial communities from Prairie Pothole Lake near Jamestown, North Dakota, USA - PPLs Lake P7 Core (1) Depth... | ecosystem: Environmental > Aquatic > Freshwater >... | reverse complement strand
TGCAAAAATTTCCCCGGGGGTATATTTCCACAGATGTTTTTGAATTTCCGGGGTTAAAACTAGGCGTAAAGGAGTTCGAACTCTTGACAAAGTGAAAGGAGGTCGCTTGCCAGCTCGGCGAACGAACTTAAAACTCGTTGAGACTCGCCGTAAACCAGCGACAACTCCTGAAGGTCGTGAGAATGAATTGGTTTCTGCGGCTATTGATCTTGCTGAGAAACAAATTCAAGCTGGAACAGCATCGTCTCAGGTCATTACGCATTATCTGAAGCTGGGTTCGACTCGAGAACGACTGGAACAGCAGCGTCTTGAACACGAAAACGAATTGACTCGAGTAAAGATCGAAGCTCTTGAATCTCAGAAGCGTGTAGAAGAACTATACATGGAAGCTTTGTCTGCTATGCGATCCTATGCGGGAGATTTACCTCCTCAAGAACTCGATGACGAAAATTAGAACATATTCCGAGCTTAGTAACTTAGAGACATTCGAACTTCGCTATTACTATCTTAAACTCAATGGGATACTCGGACAGAAGACTTTTGGTTTCGATCGATGGATTAACCAGGTATTTTACAGATCAAGAGAATGGAAAACCGTTAGAAATAAAGTCATAGTTCGTGACAACGGGTGTGATTTGGGTATTCCCGGTTATGAGATTTATACCGGGTTGTTGGTTCATCATATAAATCCGTTGTCGTTGGAAGAACTAGAACATGGTGACGAATGCGTTCTTGATCCCGAATTTCTGATAACCACATCACTCCAAACGCATAATGCTATTCACTATGGTGACGATAGTTTACTTCCTAGAGGACCAGTTGAAAGAAAAAGAGGTGATACAACTCTCTGGTGAAAGTAGGCAAAGAATAAATGACTAATCCCGTTGAACTAGCCAAGAGTCGTCCGGCCGAAGCAGCAATGCCGATTGCGACTGTGTTCGCTGCACTGATTGCGAAGTTTGCTGGGGTCGAAGATACCGATACAATCCTTTATCTTGCTCTGGCCCTCTCGTTCGTACCCGCAATTGTAACATGGATTGTCGAACTAGTGAAACGAGACTCGGGTGGAACGACTTATCAACCTTCTAGTAATTCTTCCTGAGAAACAGCTGATTAGCGTCCTTGCAATCGATCATCCTGATTGGGCAATTCCATGGGCTGGGTTGGGCGCGCTGTTATTAGGAGTAGGAGGATGTCTCAGTGGAATTGCTGCACTAATAACTGCAAGAAACAGGGGGCGAGATGAAGCTACAGCTCCTATTGCTGTTTCTCGGTCTGTCGATGACAGCGGGAGCAGGGTTTCTGACGTCGACAGCGTTGAGCCAGGACGCAGCTCCGTCGAGAACAGTAACGATTGAGGTTCCCACAGGACCTCCGGGGCCTCCTGGACCTCCCGGATTGCAAGGACCAATCGGGCTTCCAGGACCACCCGGACCACAAGGACCTCCGGGAACTGGTGGAGGAGAAACAGGACCTGCTGGACCTCCGGGACCCCAGGGACCTCCGGGGCCTGCCGGACCACCAGGAACAGGTGGCGGTGGGGGGCCGTGTGACGGAGCTCCTGTGGGTTATGAGCCCGGAATTCTGCAAATCAATCATCCTGGGGGACAGGTTAGAATTTATACCTGTATTGAACCCGGATAAGGATGGGAGATTTAATGGCAACTCGTAAACGTCTGAGCACTCACTTTGTCGTAGAAGAGTTCGACTGCAAAGACGGCAGCAAGGTTATGGCACGAGATTATAATGGTTTGTCGTTGTTGTGCAAGGTATATCTCGAGCCTCTTCGAGCAAAATTTGGTCCGGTAAAGGTTCATAGTGGTTATCGTTCAGCTGCATATAATCGAAAGATTGGTGGCGCATCTAAGAGTTATCATATTTATACTATTCATGATGGTAATGATCAAGCCGCTGATATTTCTTGTGCTAGAGGAACTCCGGTACAGTGGCACTCTACACTTAACTGGATTCGCAAGAATAATATGAATAATAAGGGTGGACTGGGTCTTTACAGTAATTTTTGTCATGTTGATCTACGCGATTACAAATCCGACTGGAGGGGATAATGAGCATTATGGAAATGCCGCTTTTGATGTCTGAGCCACAGGATCTTCCAAAGCCAAACGAGGCAGATCTGCCGGATAAGCCAGAGGTTCCTGAGGTTCCTGATGTAGATCCTGAAACACATGTTCCTGGAGAAGAAGAAGTACCGGAGGAAGAGTTTCAGTCTCCCGAAGAGGCTGCCGAAAACGACGAAGTTGATAATGAGGAAGGGGATGCAAACAATGACTGAGCCAGTTACTCCGATGCCCGATACATCTCCTCCTGAAGCTCCGCCTGCCCCTGATCCGAATGCTCCTCCGGTTCCTTCGTATGAAGAGGGCGGCGAAGAGGGAGAGAAGTACGACGGTGGTGCGATTCCTGGTGGAGCAGAGCCTCCTGCTGAAAATTAGGCTAAGATGCAAACGAGTAATCTTCGTTTAGTTAGGTCTCGAAAAGTAACTGCTGCCGATATTCAAAACGATCCAGTTAAAATTTATGAACCAGCGAGAGGTGAAGTGATTTTAGCGGTTTCTATCCTTTCGTACGAATTTACAGATGTTGGATATTTGCGTGTAGCAGTTCCTGAAGCATCAAATCCAGAACGAGGTACTGTTGGACCGGATGCTGGTAGTGCTATTGGTAGTGATTCGTTCTTGTCGGGAAATCCTCCTATTTCAACGCCGGTATATATTGATTGGATGATGGAAAAACCGACAGAAGGTAGTATAGTTGTTGGACTTCTAGTGAGCGGTAAGTAAACCCTGAAAGTGGGTGTGGTAGATGGAACAGAGTATCCTTATTAGTACAAAGAAGATCCTTGGTATTGCGGAAGATTACACTGTCTTCGATCTTGATGTCATCACTCATATTAATTCTGCATTCTCTACTCTCACCCAGTTGGGAGTTGGACCAGCTGACGGGTTTATGATTAATGGAGACGAAGAGGTTTGGACTGATTTCATTGCAAATGATCTTCAGTATAATTCAGTAAAGTCATACGTTTTCCTCAAGACTCGACAGCTGTTTGATCCTCCAACCACATCATATCTGATTTCAGCAGTTGAGAAGCAGATTCAAGAACTCGAGTGGCGACTGAATGTTCATCGAGAACATGATGGATGGACAGAACCTGAAGTTTATCCAGAAGATCCAAATGCTATTGAAGATGCTGCTTATTTTTCCAACATGCGAGCATGGAGAAGGTGGGTAGACAATGGGAGTAGAAGGGATCTCCGAGGCCTCCGGGGCTGAAAGTGAGAAGGTCGAACGTGAAGATCCAGAGGCTCGGTACGAACGTCAGACGCAGGAACGAGACGAAGCACGCCGTGCTCGTAGTGAACGGCTAGGGCACGAAGTTGTTGAAGAAGAGAAGAAGGAAACTAAGACGGAAGCTGAGGAGAAGCCTGCAGCAAAGAAGACGGCTGCGAGCAAGAAGAAGACTGAATAGGAGGCTTAACGAGGAAGGATAATATGGCTAATGTAATTGAAATTGGCCAGAAAACGGTCGAGGAAATTCTCCATATTTCAGAAAAGCCGTGGAGTGCTTATACCGAAGCCGATTATACCAATGAACAATGGCATGCTGCGTGTTTGATCCATTTGCATAGTGGTCCTCCTACCTCAAAAAGTCAATGTAAGCTTCCTGTCAAAACTCCAGGTGGAGCATTGAATCGAAATGGAGTTCATGCAGCCGCAGCAGCGTTGGCTGGAGCTCGTTCTCCACTCAAAGCGTCATCCGAACAGAAAGCTAAAGCGGCTCGGGCTCTTAGAGGCTACTACAGTCAATTAGGAGAAGAACCACCGGATTCTTTGAAGCAATCGTCCAATATGGTCGAGGATATTCTAGCTCATCATGGTGTTAAAGGTATGCGTTGGGGTGTTCGTAGAAAGGCTACGGTTGGAGCCCGAGAAGTTGTTATCAGTGATAAGCGAAAGAAGATAAAGACTTCTGGTGGCGAAGGACATCCTGCTCATTCCGACGCCGTACGCGCGCGCACGATAGGACAAGTAGGAAAGAAGAGCGGGCTCAAAGCGCTTTCAGATAATGATCTCGCGGCATACAATAGACGTTTGAACATGGAGCAGCAAACCAAGCGTCTTATGTTTGAAGATTCGTCTCCGCCTAGGAAGTTCATCCTGACACTTCTTAGACAAACTGGTAAAACGCAGGCCAATGATGCAGCAAATGCCGTTGCCGCTAAGCAAGTCAAGAGAGTATTGACTAAAGCTGCGCTCGCTTAGGAGAGGAGGTTAGGATGGGCCTGTCTAATACTGCGACTCCGATCTATTACGGTCAGTTTCGCGAGGCAGTTCTCCGTGGAGAGATTCCGGTAAATCGTGAGATCTCTCAGGAGATGAATCGGATAGATTCGCTCATCGCTAACCCCAATATCTACTACGATGATCAAGCAGTTGAAGGATTCATTCGTTATTGCGAAGGAGAATTGACACTAACGGATGGATCCGATCTTCATCTTCTTGACTCATTCAAACTCTGGTCCGAACAGATCTTTGGCTGGTACTATTTCGTCGAACGTAGTGTCTATGTTCCTACCAAAGAGAATCACGGCGGCCATTATGAGAAACGTCAGATCAAGAAACGGTTAACGCTCAAACAATACCTAATAGTTGCTCGTGGAGCAGCCAAGTCGATGTATGCGTCAATCATTCACAGCTACTTTATGAATGTCGATACGTCGACGACGCATCAGGTTACCACAGCACCGACGATGAAGCAAGCGGAAGAAGTGATGTCTCCGTTTCGCACATCTATTACTCGAGCTCGAGGACCACTGTTCAAGTTCCTGACAGAGGGATCTCTGCAGAACACAACTGGATCCAGAGCGAATCGAGTGAAGCTAGCTGCAACGAAGAAAGGTATCGAGAATTTTCTTACAGGATCGCTGCTCGAGGTTCGTCCAATGGCGATCAATAAGTTGCAGGGTCTTCGTCCGAAGATCTCTACTATCGACGAATGGTTGTCGGGTGATCTTCGAGAAGACGTAGTCGGTGCTGTGGAGCAGGGAGCATCCAAGCTCGAGGACTATTTGATTGTAGCTATTAGCTCCGAAGGAACGGTCCGAGCTGGTTCCGGTGATACCATCAAAATGGAGCTTGCTGACATCCTCAAGGGTGAGTATTACGCACCTCACGTTTCGATCTGGCATTACAAACTCGATGAAATTGAGGAAGTTGCCAATCCAGCGATGTGGGTGAAAGCAAATCCGAATCTGGGATTGACGGTTTCCTATGAAACGTATCAGCTTGACGTGGAGCGTGCTGAGAAAGCACCAGCTTCACGAAATGATATTCTCGCTAAGCGCTTCGGGATCCCGATGGAGGGATACACGTATTTCTTCACATACGAAGAAACATTACCTCATCGCCGACGAGAGTTTTGGCAGTTACCATGTAGTCTCGGTGCCGATTTATCTCAGGGAGACGACTTCTGTGCATTTACATTCATTTTCCCCTTGGGTCATGAGAAGTATGGCATAAAAACTAGAAGCTATATCACTGAGCTCACGTTGATGAAACTTCCCGCGGCTATGCGACAGAAGTATGAAGAGTTTATCAATGAAGGAAGCCTTCATGTCATGCCGGGAAACATTCTCGACATGATGGAAGTATACGAAGACTTAGATAGATTTATTCTAACCTCCGAATACGACGTTCGTTCTTTAGGTTATGATCCGTACAATGCAAAAGAGTTTGTTACTCGTTGGGAAGCAGAGAACGGGCCATTTGGTATCGAGAAAGTCATTCAAGGAGCTAAGACTGAATCTGTTCCTCTAGGCGAGATCAAGATCATGGCGGAAGAGCGATTGTTAATTTTCGATCAATCACTTATGTCGTTTGCCATGGGTAATGCAATTACTCTAGAGGATACAAACGGGAATCGAAAGCTCTTGAAGAAGCGTCAAGACGAGAAGATCGATAATGTCGCCGCTCTTTTGGATGCATGGATTGCATATAAATTAAATAAGGAGGCATTTGAATGAACAATAATAATTTGGTAGCTCTTGCGCTGGTTGCAATTGCGGCTATACTTCTTATTGATCTAATTCATACCTGGTGACAAGATTTTGAGTGAGTCTTTCGAAAGGAGGTGAGATGTGGCGCGATTCGACGGGTTGAGGCATGCCTGGAATGTTTTTACTAATCAAGAATTTAGACTAAAAGCTTCACCAGCAAGTGGAGGTTATGGATCAGGTAGACCGGATCGTGTAAGACTCCGAATTCCCAATGAACGCTCACTCATCTCTTCGATTTATACACGTCTTAGTATTGATGTTGCGTCGATCGATATGCGTCATGTGAGATTGGACGAGCAAAAGCGCTATATTGAAGATATTGACAGTGGCCTTAATAATTGTTTGACTGTTGAGGCTAACCTTGACCAAGCAGCGCGCGCATTCAGACAAGACATCGCTATGACCCTTTTTGACAGAGGCGTCGCAGCGCTTGTTCCTGTTGATACTTCAATTAATCCGCAGCAAAGTGGTGGATTCGACATCTTAACACTTCGTGTTGGTGAGATTATAACATGGTACCCACAACACGTACGAATTAATTTGTATAACGAGGCAACCGGTCAAAGAGAAGAAATTACTTTGCAGAAATCTGCAGTGGCTATTGTTGAAAATCCTTTGTATTCGGTAATGAACGAGCCAAATTCAACTCTTCAACGCTTGCTTCGTAAACTGAATTTGTTGGATGTTGTCGATGAGCAATCTGCTTCAGGAAAACTTGATCTCATCATTCAGCTTCCATATGTGATCAAGTCCGAAGCACGTCGAGAACAGGCCGAACAACGTCGTAAGGATATTGAGTTTCAACTTAAAGGTAGCCAATACGGTATTGCTTATACAGATGGAACCGAGAAGATTACTCAGCTAAATCGTCCCGCCGAAAACAATCTTATGGCCCAAGTCGAGTATCTAACGACAATGCTTTATGGTCAACTCGGCCTAACAGAAGAAGTCATGAACGGTACGGCAGACGAAAAGGCTATGTTGAATTATTGGAATCGTACAATCGAGCCTATTCTTACCGCAGTCGTTGAAGGTATGCGTCGTTCTTTCTTGACTAAGACGGCTCGGACGCAAAGACAAACGATTCTATTCTTCAGAGATCCATTCCGCTTGGTTCCGATTGAGAACATTGCTGAGATTGCTGATAAGTTTACTCGTAACGAGATTATGTCGTCGAACGAGATGCGACAGGTTGTTGGTCTAGCTCCACATACAGATCCAAAGGCCGACAAGTTGGTTAATAGTAATATGCCATCAGCTAATCCAGATCGAACAGCAGCTAATGGAAACGAACCAAAAGCTGATCCGTCTAAGCTTGAACTGGCACCTATTCTAGTTTCAAAATCTAGAAAGGACGTTCAAAATGGGAGTTGAGGCAAAGCCTGATTTTAGCGGCTATGCCACGAAAGCTGGTCTTAAGTGTTCAGACGGTCGGACTATCATGCCCGATGCCTTCAAGCATCAGGATCAGGAAACGGTTCCGTTGGTCTGGCAACATGGTCACAATGAGCCCAGCAACGTGCTTGGCTACGCGACGCTCGAACATCGTGATGATGGTGTTTACGCTTATGGTTTCTTCAATGAGACCGATGCGGCAAAGAATGCCAAGACGCTCGTGCAGCATGGCGACATCAAGTCACTGTCTATTTATGCTAATCAGCTTACGGAGAAGTCCAAGCAGGTTCTTCATGGATTTATTCGTGAGTTGAGTCTTGTGTTGTCGGGTGCTAATCCTGGTGCGCTTATCGATAATATCACATTGGCTCATGGTGACGGTGACATGGTTACTCTCGATGACGAGGCCATTATTTACACCGGACTAGAGCTTAATCATGCTGACGATGATTCGTCTGAGAAGAAGGATGAGGAATCTGATAATACTCAGACAGTTCAGGAAGTTTATGATTCAATGACGGACGAGCAGAAGGACGTCGTCCACTTTATGATTGGCGCCGCGCTTGAGAGCTCTACTAAGACTCTTGAAGAGGCTACTCATTCCGATAAGGAACCGGTTAAGGAAGATGATAAGGAGCCGGTTAAGGAGTCGGATAAGGAATCTGAGAAGGAACTCGTTCATACTGATGACAATAATGAAGAGGAAGGACGGCGCATGACTCGTAATGTCTTCGAGGAGCAGAGCGGAGGCAAGCAAAAGGATAAGAAGACGCCCGTTCTCGCACACGACGCAATGCGAGAGATCGTTGCTGATGCTCAGAGGTCTGGATCTCTGAAGGACGCCGTCGAGGCGTATGCGCTCAAGCATGGCATCGATGATATCGAGCTTCTTTTCCCTGATGCGCGCTCAATCACGGATACCCCCGAATTCGACCAGCGTCGCGTCGAATGGGTCTCCGGTGTCATCAACGGTACGAGGCACTCGCCGTTCTCTCGTATCAAGTCGCTCGTTGCCGATATTACCGTTGAGGAAGCACGTGCTCTGGGTTATGTGAAGGGGAGCCTGAAGAAGGAGGAGTTCTTCGGACTCACCAAGCGTGTCACGACGCCCACCACGGTCTACAAGAAGCAGCAGTTGGATCGCGATGATATCGTCGATATCACTGACTTCGACGTCGTGGCCTGGCTCAAGGCTGAGATGCGTCTTATGCTCGACGAGGAGCTTGCTCGGGCTGTGCTGATCGGTGACGGTCGCAATGTTGCCAGCGCGGACAAGATCAAGGATCCCGCAGGCGCTGCAGAGGGCTCGGGTATTCGCTCGATCTTGAAGGACCACGATCTTTACTCCGCTAAGGTCGAGGTTACTACGACGGCTACGCCGAATGAGATTGTCGACGCCTTTATTACGAGCATGGGTGTCTACAAGGGATCGGGTTCGCCGACGCTTTACACTGCGCTGCCGTTCTTGACGCAGATGTTGCTGTCGCGGGATGGTATGGAGCGCCGGATGTATCGTGGTGTTGGTGAGCTTGCTCAGGAGCTCGGTGTTTCGAACATCGTTGTTGTCGAGGTGATGGAATCCGAAGCCAATCTGCTCGGTATCGTTGTGAACTTGAAGGATTACACGATTGGTGCCGATAAGGGTGGAGAGATCAACTTCTTCGACGACTTCGACATCGATTACAACCAGTACAAGTACCTGTACGAGACTCGCGTTTCTGGTGCTTTGACGAAGATCCGTTCTGCAGTGGTCTTCACCAAAGACACTACTCCGTAAACAGGTAGGTCTCCTATGACCCGATTTTTTGGACGTATCGGTTATGGCGTACCAGTAGAAACGGCGCCTGGCGTATGGGTTGATGAGATTATTGAGCGCTCATATTACGGAGATGTTATCAGAAACGCACGAAATCTTCGAGAAGGTGAGAATCTTCACTTCGATCTCAACGTCCAAAATTCGATAAGTATTCTGGCGGATGCATATGCAAACGATCATTTCTTTGCGATTCGTTATGTGGAGTGGGCGGGGACTTTGTGGACGGTTTCGATGGTCGAAGTGCAGAGTCCTCGCCTTCTTCTAAGATTGGGGGAGGTGTACAATGGCCCCACGGCTACAGTTGCACCAACTCCTTGAATCGTTTGCGCCGAATGTGTATTTTCAGCCACCGACCAATATTCTGCTGAATTACCCATGTATTATCTATAAACGTGATTTTGCTGACACTAAATTCGCAGACGACATCGTATATGATCATATGATTAGATACCAAATTATGGTCATTGATCAAGATCCAGATAGTGAAATCCCGAAAAAAGTGGCTATGATGCCGATGAGTTTGTTCAATCGATTTTATACGGTCGATAATTTAAATCATGATGTTTATAACGTATACTTCTAAAGGAAAGGGCAAATAATGACTCCCTTGACCTGGGACCAGGTCGGCGAGAGGTTGTATGAAACTGGTGTAGATCACGGAGTCCTGTATCTTCCTGATCAGGCAGGTGTTTACAATTCCGGTTTTGCTTGGAATGGTCTCACGACCGTTACCGAATCGCCGTCTGGAGCTGAAGCTTCTCCGCAGTTTGCGGATAACATCAAGTATCTGAACATGATCTCTGCTGAAGAGTTCGGGGCAACCATCGAGGCGTTCACATATCCGGAAGAGTTTGGCCAGTGCGATGGTACGGCTCTTCCAGCTCCGGGTGTGGCCGTCGGTCAGCAGGGTCGGAAGATGTTTGGTTTGAGCTATAGGACTCGAGTCGGTAATGATGTCGACGGGACCGAGTTCGGATACAAGCTTCATCTGCTTTACGGTTGTCAGGCAGCTCCGTCGGAGAAGGCCTACGCCACGATTAACGATTCACCGGAGGCAATCGCGTTTAGCTGGGAGGTTACATCCACTCCTGTTCCGGTCACTGACCACAAGCCGACGTCTCTCATTGTGATTGACTCTACGGTGGTTGATCCCGGTGATCTCGCTGCGCTCGAAGACCTTCTTTACGGTAAGGCGTCAGTCGAAGCAGCTCTTCCGACTCCGGATGCTGTCATCGCACTGTTCGCCGGACCGTAATTTCATGATGGGAGGCTAGAGGATGCTCACTATTGTTGTTCCTGGTGTCGAGATGTTTGACGAACAGACACAAGAGTTTGTCACTATAGACGACGTGACATTGGATCTTGAGCATTCTTTGGTCTCACTGTCAAAATGGGAGTCAATTTACGAAAAACCTTTCCTGGGTAATGCGGAAAAGGAACCAGACGAAGTTCTGGGTTACATAAAGCTTATGACGTTGACTCCTGATGTACCCGATGCTGTCTTTCTCAAACTTTCAGAAAACAATATCACAGCCATAAACGAATATCTCGAAGCGAAGATGACTGCCACGTGGTTTAGTGAACCGCCAGGCGCACCGCGAAGTCGAGATGTTATTACGGCCGAGCTCATTTATTACTGGATGATAACGTTTCAGATTCCGTTCGAGTGTGAGAGTTGGCATCTTAATCGTTTGTTTACCTTGATTCGAGTCTGCAACATTAAACAGGCAAAGCCCAAGAAGATGAGTCGCTCTGAAATGGCTGCTCGAAACAGAGAATTGAATGCTCGACGCAGAGAACAGCTAGGAACCAAAGGCTAGAAAGGGGGTGACATGGCCGTTCTTACATGGGATCAGGTAGGTGATCGAGTTTACCAGACCGGAGTCGATCGTGGAGTCCTTTATCTTCAGGATGGCACAGTAGCGGTTTGGAATGGGCTCGTCGATATCGAAGAATCACCGAACTCCGAACTGAAATCGTTCTTTCTGGATGGAGTGAAATTCCTCGAGAATCTGTCTCCTAGCGATTTTATAGGAAAACTCAAAGCGTTTACCTATCCCGACGAATTCGACGTCGTCAATGGAGTCGCTCATGTTGCTCCTGGATTGTCTTATCACGAGCAACCACCAAAGAGTTTTAGTTTGTCGTATAGAACGATGATCGGTAATGATGTCGAAGGTGAGAAGTACGGATACAGGCTTCACATTCTCTATAACCTTCTTGCTACTCCTGACGCTATTGCTTTTTCTACACTTACAGACTCGGGAGTTCAGCCGGTTACGTTTGGGTGGACTTTGACGGGTACTCCACCAAAGCAGGTAAAGAAAGCTAGACCCACAGTTCACGTTTCGATTGATTCAAGAACAACACCTCCTGAAATTTTGCAATTGGTGGAAAGTCAACTCTATGGGACGAAAACGACAGCCCCAAAACTTCCTCCAATTACCGAAATTGGCGAATATTTCGGATATCGAGGCGCATTGCTTATTATCGATCATGGAGATGGCAGTTGGACGGCCATTGATGAATCGGATACATATATCGATATGATCAATGCTACTCAATTCGAAATTAATGGTGCTGATGCTACCTATTCAGATCCGGATACATACGATGTTTCGTCCACCAATATCGGCGAGCAAGACTAAGGAGGTGAAATGGCTACAATTACAGGTCTTACCGCTGAGAGAATGTTGGAAATTGAAGGAGCCACGGTTATTGGTGGTGAAATTGTCGGCGATCATCTCATTCTTCACAAGCATGATGGAACAGACGTCGACGCGGGTCCTATGCCACCCGGCCCTCAAGGTCCAGTAGGTCCTGCTGGTGGACTAATTCCAGGAGAGATTAGAATTTGGCCGGGTAGTGCACTTCCACCGGTTGTAGAGTTTGGACATTGGGCATGGGCAGACGGAGCCGTCTATGCCGTTGCAACATATCCTAAAGCGGCTGCGAATATTGCGACTCAGTGGCGTACTTTTGCCGGAGCGAGCGATCCTGGTGCAGCGAACTTCAGAGTTCCAGATTTACGTGGTTTGACTCCGGCAGGTATGGATGCAATGCCCGGAGGATCTCGAGCTAATCGAGTTACTCGCTCTGTCTCGATTGTCATTGCCGGTAGAACGGGCGAAGAAGTACATGTTATTACACTTCCCGAGATGGCAGCACACGGTCATCCCCTTGTTGATCCTGGTCATACTCACCGTGTAACAACATTTATGGTTTATGATGGTGACAATTCAGGTTGGAGACAGGACTCGGCTGGCCCATCGACGGCTCCAACTACTACGTCTGCTCAGACTGGTATCACAATTGGAAGTGCAGGTGGAAATCAGGCGCACGAGAACATGCAGCCGACCGTCTTTGTGCCTTATATTGTGAAAATGGACGATTAAAATGAGATTCGAACTTGCAGGAAGCTTGATTCGTCCAGCTCCAATAGTTTTGAGATTCGATTCGAATCAGACATTTGACGTCCTGAAGTACATCGAGCAAGGCTACACGCACTTCGAGGTGATTTGTATTGGTGGCGGAGGAGGAATGGGTGGAGGTATCGACACCGCTAATACAGGTACCCAAATTAGAAGTTATGGGGGAGCCGGTGGTGGTGGAGGATTTCATCGAGCGCGAGGGTTGTTGTCAGCTCTTCCCGATACTTGTGCCGTCGTCGTTGGTCAAGGCGGTGCTGTAGGAGTCAGTCATGCCAGCAATCCTGCATCAACTACTGATGGTGGTAACGGAGGAGCTTCGTCGTTTAATCAGAATACTTGTCGTGCTTCTGGTGGTGAAGGTGGTAAGCGCGCTCAAACAAACTCTCTGACAGTTTCCACACAGGCTAATGGTGGTGCGGGTGGAGCAGGAAACCGCACTAATGTCGGCGGAGGAGCTGCAGGTGGAGTCGCAGGTACACCTACTGCAACTGGTCCCGGAACTCCTGGAACACCTGGAGCCGATGGCACATATATCAACAATGTAGGAAAAGGCGGTGGCGGTGGTGCAGGTGGCGTTGGTAAGTACGGAGGAGTCACTTGCAATGCAGCCACCGTTGGAGGACGAGGTGCATATAATCCTGGAGATACCAGTGTATATGGTCCAGGCGATGCTCCGAATAATGATCCGAGCAGCGGAGCAGCAAATACTGTGCCAGGAGGAGCTAGTGGAGCTAAGGCATCACCGTTGAACGGATTGCCTACTATATTTGGCCGATCAAAGGGCGATTATCTACCAGGCGACCCGGGTGTCGTAATCCTTCGTCTTACTGTCGAATAGAGATTTTATGATCACTATTACACAGAAAGGATCGTTCAATCGTACGGAAAGATATTTGCAAAGAATGAAATCTGCTCAACGATTTGCGATTCTGAATAAGTATGCATCAATAGGTCAGAACGCCTTGTCGAATGCTACTCCAGCCGACACGGGTTTGGCCGCAGCATCATGGTATTATACAATTGTCAATCGACCAGGATATTACTCTATTCGCTGGCACAATAGCGATGTGGAGAACGGTTTTCCTGTAGCTATCATGATTGACTATGGTCATGGTACGGGTACCGGCGGATATGTACAAGGGCGTAGTTATATTATGCCTGCAATTCGACCTATATTTGATAAAATGGTAGCGGAAATTTTGAGGGAGGTGAATAGCATCTAATGGCTGTCGATGACAAAGTTGTTGCGATTAGTTTTGAATCTAGCAGGTTCGAACAAGGCGTCAATAGAACGATCTCTGCTCTCGAGAAGCTCAAGGCTGCTCTTCACTTTCCCAACGCCGGTAAAGGTTTGTCGGATATTGATGCTGCAGCTAAGAAAGTTGATCTCGGTCATATTTCTCGAGGAGTCGATGGCGTAAAGAATGCTCTTAATACGCTAAGACTTGTAGGGGTTGCCGTACTAGCACAATTGGCAACGGCTGCTGTTCGTGCTGGTACTCAATTTGTCAAAGCATTTACTCTTGATCCAATTAAAGCTGGTTTTGCGGAGTATACGACTAATCTAAATGCTATTCAGACGATCTTGGCAAATACTCAGGCCGCTGGAACGAATCTTAAGCAAGTAAATGCAACGCTCAAGGAACTAAACGAATATTCCGACAAGACGATCTATAACTTTAGTCAGATGGCCAAGAACATCGGTACCTTTACGGCTGCCGGTGTCGGGCTGGATACAGCAACTGCGTCGATCAAGGGTATTGCAAACCTTGCGGCGTTGTCGGGATCTAACGCGGAGCAGGCCTCGACCGCAATGTACCAGCTTTCTCAGGCTATCGCAGCTGGGTCCGTAAAGTTGATGGACTGGAACTCAGTCGTCAACGCGGGCATGGGCGGTACCGTTTTCCAGCGAGCTTTGGCGCAAACCGCCGAAGTTATGGGCACCCTGGAAAAAGGTGCCGTCAGGCTCGAAGGCCCGATGAAGAATGTCAAAATTAATGGTGAGGCATTTCGACAGTCATTGTCGGTACCGGGCAAGGCTTCCTGGCTGACGTCCGATGTTCTAACCGCAACGCTCAAGCAGTTTACGGGCGACTTGAAGAATGCTGAACTTGCGGCGATGGGCTTCAATGATGCTCAGATCAAAGCGATTCAGCAGACGGCCAAAACGGCAATGCACGCGGCAACTGAGGTTAAAACCATAAGTCAGGTATTTCAGGTAGCAAAGGAAACTGCTGCGTCCGGATGGGCTCAAACATTTCAGATTATATTTGGTACTTTTACAGAAGCTAAATCAACGTTTACGGCACTTTCTAATGCTATCAACGGATTCATCAATGCTAGTGCCGATGCTCGCAACAAGGTACTAAGTGATTGGAAAGCTCTTGGTGGACGAACCGTTCTTATCGAAGGAATTAAGAACTCGTTCAATGCGCTGAAAGCGATTATCGCGCCTATCAAGGAAGCTTTCCGAGATATTTTCCCAGCTACAACCGGAAAGAATCTCTATGACTTGACCGTACAATTTAGAAACTTTACTGCAGGACTAAAGCCGAGTGCCGAAACGATTGAGAACTTGAAGCGCACATTCAGAGGACTCTTTGCGCTTTTGAGCATCGGCGGACAGCTTCTTAGCGGTATATTTAGCGTATTCAAGAGACTTTTCGGTGTGGTTACCGATGGTGCGGGCGGTTTCCTGAATTTTACCGGAAATATCGGTGATTTTCTGGTTGCTGTCGACCAAGCTTTGAAGAAGGGGCAACATTTCGAAAGGTTCTTCTCGAAGCTCGGTGATATTCTAGCCGTTCCTGCTGAGCTGATCAAAACACTCTCTGGTGCGTTGATCGGGTTGTTCAGTGGAGCCTTGCCTGGGACCATGGCTAAGCAAATGGCCGGTCTGGGTGAGTCGATGAGTCCGCTTGCAGCGTTTATCAACAACCTCGCCAAGCAGTGGAATGCGCTCCTTACGAAATTCAGCGATACCGCAAGAGCTTTGCAACCCGCTTTCGATGCAGTGATGAGTTTGATTTCTGGAATCGGCGTTGCTATCGGAGAAGCGGCTTCCAATATTAATTTCGAGGCTGTTCTCTCAGTTATCAGAACGGGTCTTCTCGCCGGAATCGCTTATATGCTGAAGAATTTCTTTGGCAAGGGATCTTTCCTAGAACAGATCAGTAAGGGATTTGGTGGCGGTATTCTCGAGAATATCTCGGGCTCGTTCAAGGCGCTTCAGGGTTCGATGGTTGCATTGCAACAGAATATCAAAGCTAAGACTCTCAAAGAGATCGCTATTGCAATCGCACTTCTAGCGGCTTCAGTTCTCGTGTTGTCGCTTATCGATCCGGCCAAGCTTCAAGCATCGTTAGGTGCTATGGCGATAGCATTCGGACAACTTCTTGGTGCTATGGCCATCTTGGGCAGCATTAGCAAATCGCTCGGATTCATCAAGATGCCGGTTATTGCTGCCGCGCTGATTCTTCTTGCTGGAGCGATCACTGCTCTTTCGGTTGCTGTTCTTATTCTCAGTCGGCTTAGTTGGTCCGAGTTGGCAAAAGGTCTCGGTGGAGTCGCAGTTCTTCTCGGAGTTATCTCACTTGCTGTTGGACCTCTGTCTGCAAACTCGGCAGGAATGATTCGAGCGGGTATTGGTATCACCGGTATCGCAATTGCTTTGAATATTCTCGCTTTGGCTGTTAAACAATTCGCTGGAATGAATTTGACCGAACTCGGTAAGGGCCTTGGCGCGGTTGCTGTTGGACTTGGCATCCTAGCCGCAGGGATGGCCGTAATGCCGAAGGGCATGATCCTTCAAGGCGCAGCCCTTATCGCCATTGCTATCGGTCTCAAGATTCTAGCAAGTGTGGTAGAGAAGTTCAGTGGTATGGACTGGAAAAGCATCGGTAAGGGTCTTGCTGGAGTTGCCGGATCGCTTCTCGTTATTGCAGCCGCTATGCATCTCATGCCTAAGGGTATGATTGCACAGGCTGCAGCTCTCCTGATTCTTTCGTTCGCTCTGACAAGAATTTCCGATGCAGTTCAGAATTTCGGCGGAATGTCACTTACCGAAATCGCAAAGGGTCTCGGTGTTCTCGCTGGATCTTTGATCATCCTTGCTGGAGCTCTATATTTGATGTCAGGAGCTGTCGGTGGCGCTATATCTCTGGGTATTGCCGCAGCAGGACTGGCACTTCTTGCCCCTGCTCTTGTTGCCATGGGGAAGCAGTCATGGGAATCGATTATCAAGGGTTTGGTAGGACTGGCAGGTGCGCTTACTATAATTGGCCTAGCTGGTCTCATACTTACACCGATTATTCCTTCTCTGCTAGGTCTAGGTGCTGCTCTATTGCTGATCGGAGGAGGCCTGGCTCTAGCTGGAGCAGGCATTTTCCTGATCGCAACCGGTCTATCGGCTCTTGTCGTAGCGGCGCCAGCAGGAGTAGGAATTCTAGTAGCAGCATTCAACGAGCTCGTTCAAGGCATTATTGAAGCAGCAAAGAATATTGTTCTTGGGATTCTGGAAATCGCCAAGGCATTTGGTGAAATGGCGCCACAGTTCGTCGAGGCTGGAATCCAAGTCTTCAAGGCTCTTCTTGACGGTCTTGTTCAATCGTTGCCGAT
>Ga0105091_10000439_pt1 | contig 17338 bp, 15 predicted proteins | sample PPLLak1March2015_FD_87022 | JGI IMG/M metagenome (GOLD analysis project Ga0105091, IMG submission 87022) | Freshwater sediment microbial communities from Prairie Pothole Lake near Jamestown, North Dakota, USA - PPLs Lake P7 Core (1) Depth... | ecosystem: Environmental > Aquatic > Freshwater >... | reverse complement strand
TGCAATGAGAAATTCCGGGGGATTGGGAGCATTTGACGGAACATACTCTGATTATATGATTTATCCGGGGGAGGGTTTTTCAGTTTTACGGCTGACGGTGATTCCTTCTATATTGGTTGAATGCGGCTTTACAACAAATGAGTATGAATCACAGCGGCTGAATATTTCCGAATTTAATAAAATAGAAGCTTGGGGGATCTTTAGAGGATTATGCAGGTATTTTGCGGCAGGAGTTCCCGAAATCAAATATATTTCCGGCACTATTATTTTTACAGATGCGGATTCAGCTGCATTTTTTTCTCTGCTTGATTCGAGCGGGATCGATACTTCATCTGTTAAAGTTCAATTGGATTCTGCCGAAACCGACAGCTATTCTTTTTACCCGGAAACAGGAATATTAATGGTCAATATAAATGGGATTAAGCCGGGTGATCATATAATCCGGATTATCTGTAAAAATCTTAACGGCAATCATTCTTTCCCTTTTAATCAAAATATTTTTATTAAAGATGTGATAAAACCCTGAAGAATCTTAAATTTGATATCCATTAATGTACAATTCTATAGTTTTATAAAATTTAATTACTATGCTTAATTACGTATGGCTTTCACTTTTGATTTTGGGGATTGGAGCTGGAATCTATACCGATCTATATAATCAAAACACTAATAAATACAGAAATGGAAATCGGCTGCCTGTTGTAATTAATTTTCGGGAACCGGTTGGATATGGAAAAAATAGTTATGATGCGGAACTAAATGTTAAGAAGGAAAATTTTAAAAGATTCTATAATGAAAATTTAAAAGAGGATTTAAATTTCCCGGTTAAAGTCTCTATTGATAGAAATAAAAGAGATGCAGTAATTTACTTCAAAGTGGAAGATTCATTTCCGAAAATCTGGAAGGAAATGGGGAGCGTTAACGGTGAAAAAAATGATTTGACGGGGAAGCTGATTCTCGACAGTCAGGGTTCCGAAAAATCGATTCCCGCTGAATTAATTCTTGAAGACGTTAATTTTATAAAACTGAAAGAAATTACAAATTCTGCTCTGGAATATGCCGGCATTGCAGTTAATATTGCTTTGGGACTGATCGGAATAATGGCTTTGTGGCTGGGAGTAATGAAAGTTGCCGAAGAAGCCGGATTAATAAAAATTTTAGCCGGCTGGCTTAAGCCCCTTACAAAAAAACTCTTCCCTGATGTCCCTTCGGATCACCCGGCAATGGGTTCAATGATTATGAACATTTCGGCAAACATGCTCGGCCTGGGTAACGCTGCAACCCCGTTTGGATTAAAAGCAATGGAAGAACTGGATAAATTAAATCCGAATAAAGGGACTGCAACAAATGCTATGGTTACTTTTCTCGCAATCAATACTGCCGGAATGACTTTAATCCCCGCTACGGCAATTGCAATCCGGGCAGCTGCGGGGAGTTCCGATCCCGCCATAATTATCGGCACTTCTCTGTTCGGATCAGGCTGTGCTACAATCGCAGGCTTAACTGCTGCAAAAATTTTGGAAAAGTTTCCCCTTAAAAATTTTGAATTTTCAGGATGGCTGAACAGATATAAAAAAAGTATATCCTGGTTTGCCGGAATTCTTCTTCTTCTTCTTTTAATTTTTTTTACAGGCTTAGGAGCATTATTAGGGAAAGCATTTAGTTTTATTAATCCGAATTTATTCAAAGAAATCATCCAGATTATCTCCATAATTGCTATTCCGCTGTTTATCATTCTTTTTATCGGCTACGGCGCATTTAAAAAAGTAAGAGTTTATGAACAATTTGTCGAAGGCGCTAAAGAAGGTTTTAACATAGCTGTAAGGATAATTCCTTATTTGGTTGCAATGCTGATGGCAATAGGGATTTTCAGGGCCGGAGGAGCAATGGATTGGCTGGTTTATATTCTGCATCCTGTTACAAATTTGATCGGAATGCCTGCCGAGGCTTTGCCCATGGCTTTGATGAGACCCTTATCCGGAAGCGGATCGCTCGGTATTATGGCGGAAATTATTTCCGTACATGGAGCAGATTCTTTAATCGGAATTATGGTTTCAACTTTTTACGGGAGCACCGAAACAACTTTTTATATACTTGCAGTATATTTCGGAGCCGTGAATATTAAAAACACCCGCCATGCTCTTCCTGCGGGATTGATTGCCGACATTTGCGGAATTTTAGGCGCAACATTTATCGTTAATTTATTATTCGGTTGAATATGAAAGTAGTAATACCAGGCAGCATTCCGCAAGCTGCTGCCGGCCTGCTGAAAAATGAATTTTTTAAATTATCAATACTTAAGTATTAATCAGTCCATGAAGAATTTTTTAATGAAATAGCCGATGCTGATGCCGTAATTTCTTTAATAAACCAGAAATTCAATCCCTATGTTATTGAGAAAATGAGCCGCTGCAAAGTAATAGCTAATTACGGGGTAGGATTCAACAATATTGATGTTCAGTATGCCAGAGAAAAAAGAATAATTGTGACTAATACTCCGGATGTTCTTACAGATTCTACGGCAGATTTGGCAATAGCCTTGATGCTTGGCTGCGCAAGAAAAATTATAGAAGCCGAAAATTTTGTAAAGGAGGGGAAATTCCACGGCTGGAGGCCGCAACTATTCCTCGGAACCGAATTGAAAAATAAAATATTCGGAGTAATCGGCGCAGGGAGAATCGGAACTGCTGCCGCAATCAGGGCGCATTCCTTCGGAATGAAAATTATTTACTATTCGAAAAAAGAAAATAAACACCTGGGAAAGGTTGTAAAGGCAAAAAAAGTATTATTAAATTCCCTCCTTAAAAAAGCTGATTTTATTTCACTCCATTTGCCTTTAACGAATGAAACATACCATCTTTTGAATAAAAAAAAACTTAATTTGATTAGACCGGATGCCGTTCTTATTAATACCGCAAGAGGAGAAATAGTTGATGAAAAAGAATTAATTGAATTGCTGAAACAGAAAAAAATTTCTGCGGCCGGTTTTGATGTATTTGAAAATGAGCCGAATCTTAACCCTGATTTGTTTAAACTAGATAATGTTCTTCTTCTTCCTCATATCGGGAGTGCAACAAAGGAAGCCAGGACAAATATGGCTCTGCTTGCAGCAAGGAATGTAGCTGCAGTATTAAAAGGGAAAAAACCGATTACTCCGGTTTAAAATAAATTTAGGAAGGGAGAGAAAAATGAGAATAGGGATTCCGAAAGAAAATTTAAAAGAAGAAAAACGGATTGGTTTAGCGCCTGCTGGGGTGGATTCTTTAATCAGATCCGGACATACTGTTTATGTTGAAAGCGGTGCGGGAGAAGGAAGCCATTTTACAGATGAGGATTTCAGAAAAACCGGAGCAAAAATAGTATTTAGTCCCGATGAGATATTCGGCAGATCGGAATTAATTGCTAAAGTAGCCCCCATAACTGAAAAAGAAGCCATCCTCCTGGAAAAGGAACAAATCCTAATGGCATTTCTTCATCTCGCTGTTGCTTCAAAAAAAACAGTTCACAAGCTGCTCGAGAAAAAAATTACGGCAATTGCATATGAAGTTATTGAAGATAATGAAGGGCTTCCTGTGCTTCATTCAATGAGTGAAATCGCAGGTCCGCTTTCCATACAGATCGCGGAACGGTATCTTGAAAGTCATACAAAAAGCGGAAGAGGAATTCTTTTGGGAGGAATTACGGGAGTTGCGCCGGCCGCAGTAGTAATTTTAGGAGCGGGAGTAGTCGGCACTTCAGCGGCTAAGGCAGCCATGGCAAGAGGAGCACAGGTTATTATTTTAGATCATGACCTGAAACGGTTAAGAAAAATTGATGAAACTTTCAGAGAAAAAATAACTACCGTTGTTGCAAATCCTTATACTATATCCAGAGGAGTAAAATTTGCCGATGTATTGATCGGTGCGGTTCTTAAAAAAGGAGAAAAAACTCCTCATCTGGTTTCCGAGGAGATGGTTAAACAAATGAAAAAAGGGGCGGTAATTGTTGATGTTTCCATTGATCAGGGAGGCTGTATTGAAACCAGCAGAATTACCTCTATCTCAGATCCGGTTTTCAGAGTTCATGATGTAATCCATTATTGTGTTCCTAATATGCCTGCACTTGTAGCCCGTACCGCTACTTATGGATTGAATAATGCCGCTGTAAATTATATTCACGATATTGCGGAGAATGGTCTTTCTAATGCGCTGATGGGTAATACGGCCTTAGGCCGGGGCGTTTGTATGTATAACGGTTACTGCTCCAATGAACCGATTGCCAATATGCTGGATATTGAATTCAGGAAGTTAAGAGTTTTTGCAAATAATTAGAGTTGTCAGATTAATCCATGATAGCTGTAATAGGTGATATACACGGCTGCTTCAATACGCTCAAGGACCTCGTTTCAAAAATAAAAAAGAAATATCCTTCAGTAAATCTTTATTGCGTTGGAGATCTGGTAGACCGCGGGAATTTCAGCTATGAGGTGATGGAATTTATCATCAGGAAAAAAATAAAATTTACACCGGGAAATCATGATTATATGTTCTATTATTTTATTAAATTTCCTAAAAATCATCTCGGTAGGGCATGGCTCTACAACGGTTATGAAACGACACTAGCTTCATATAACAACAGGTATGAAAAAATAGCAGAGCATATTGATTTGATTACTTCGCAGCCTTTGTTTATAAATAATGATGATTGTTTCATTTCGCATGCCGGAATCTCGGTTTATTATAGATCCAAGGTTGCAAAAGATTTTCAAACCAATCTGAACTCCCTTAAAAACCTGATTGAATCTGATATCGATTGTGAACACGGCGTTCTATGGACGAGGGACAAATTATTAAATTTAGGAAAGCTGCAGGTAGTCGGCCATACCCGCCAGCCTGAGGTGCTTTATATTAAAGAAAACAATACTGCTTATATTGACACATCGGTATACACGGGAAACAAATTAAGTGCGGTAATTGTTGAAAAAAATAAAATACTGGAAATAATCTCCATTCCTACTTATACCGAAGATATTGAATAATGATATGCTGATAAAACTTGGCAATTGTGAAATAAGAAACTACAGGATTAATGATACGGAAGCCCTTCTGAAGTATGCTAATAATTGGAATGTATCTATAAATCTCCGGGATGGTTTTCCTTTCCCTTATACAATCCAGGATGCTTCAGACTGGATTGATTTTACAATTCATCAAAATCCTCAAACCAACTTCGCAATTGCCGCGCAGGAGCTGATTGGCGGAATAGGAATTACACTGCAGAGCGATGTTCATAGGAAATCTGCAGAAATCGGTTATTGGCTGGGAGAACCTTTTTGGGGGAAAGGCATAATAACTAAAGCATTGACGGCGATGACTAAATATGCTTTCAATAATTTTGATCTGATTAGGCTTTATGCGTATGTGTTTGAAACTAACCCGGCTTCTATACGAGTACTGGAAAAGGCGGGTTATAAATTGGAAGGCAGGCTCAGGAAAAGCGTAATAAAAGACGGCCAGATCCTGGACCAAATGGTTTATGCCATGCTTAAGGATGAACTCACATCCCATGAAAAATTTTAAATGTAAGTTTTAGTATCTAAAAAAAACTTTTTCCCGCTTCTTTTAAATTATCTATGAATGTTTAAGATCACTGCATTGAAAAATAGGAATTATATTTTTGAATTTGTAAAATGGCTTGTAATGTCTTTTGCAATTCTTATGTATTCATGCAACGCCCCGAGGAATAATCCGCTTGATCCTAATAATCCTGATATATCATTTTCAGTTATGGAAGGCAGTGTCAGTACATCATATGCCCCAGTTATAGGGATTCCCGGCGTACTTGTTTTCTGGGAACCGGGAAATAAATTAGTGAAAACAGATGCAGACGGTAATTTTATCCTAGAAAATATTAGACCTACTGACGGAAAATTGATATTGCAGAAAGAGGGATTTAGAACAGATACTATAATCATTAGTTGGAATGGGAGCAGCCGTATTTCGAAACAGGTTCATTTAGTCAGTCTCCCGAAGATGGAATATTTGAATATTACTACATCTGTTGAATATGAATTATCAGGGATGTCAAGTAAGCTCAGTTTTACTGCAAAGATCGAAGACAAGGATAGTCAAATTGATTCTGCTTATATTGAGAATACTTTAATAGGCTTAAAAAAGAAGATGGAGTTTTCCGAGGAAGAATATTCTTTGGTATTAAATCAGGATGATCTGCAGTCGAGTAACCTTGAAGATCTCATTGGTGAGGATTTTGATTTATTTATTTCCGACTCAGCCTTAGGTAATGCATTTAAAGTGGGCAGCGGAAGAATAACACGCGTAATAAATGAGGAACCGCAGGCAGTATCCCCGGCAAATTCCGATACCGTCAGCTCTCCTCTTGTTGTTCAATGGAATCCGGTTGCTCTCGGATTTTCTTTTAATTATATCGTTGAAATTTCTACCAACGAAACGGGCAATCCTCAAATGATTTATTCCAGCAGTCTTATGGATCCGGGAACAACTTCGCTGAATACTGAATACTCTTTATCTCCCGGAGAATATTTCTGGATAGTCTGGGTTATTGATCAATTTAATAACAGGGCAAAATCTAGGCCTGCTATTTTTGTAATTCAATAGCTATATTTAAATAACCTTAAAACTTTTCTTATTTTCCTAATCATTTGAAATTAGGGTAAAGGAGATCAATTTTTTAAATTGAAGGCCGACAGGAAATGAATAATAACTCTGCAGAAAATATCGAGCAGATTAGATCTATTACTAGGGAACAGTTCGATACACTTTATCATATAAGCCGGACATTAAATTCTGTCGCAGTTGAAGATATTTTAATAGAAGAAAGCTTGGATCTGATCATTAATGTACTGAACGCAGAACGGGGGCTTTTTGTTAAATATAATGAGCAGAAAGATTCGTTCGAAATTATTGCGGCAAGAAATATTGAAAAAGAAAATATTGAAGATCTCTCTGCATTCTCGTCCGGGGTGCTGAAGCGTGTTATAGAAACTTCGCAGCCTTGCCTGTTTCATGATGTACAGAGCGACCCCAACATCTCTCAATTTGAAAGCATACAAATTCATAATATAAAATCTATTCTCGGGGTTCCGATTTTTAGGGATAATAAAGTATGGGGAGTGCTGCTGATCGACAGCCGATCAAACCGGAAGGAATTTACCGAAGAAAATCTTGTCTTCCTTGATTTTTTCTCCAATCTCGTATCGCTTGCTCTTGATAAAATAATCCGATACCAGGAATTACAGAACGAAAATACAATTTTAAGAAATCAGCTGCAGGCCTCAAAAAAAATTCCTCAGCTTATCGGCGATAGTCCGGTTATGCAGAATATGGTTTCACTAATACATAAAGTTGCAGCTACAGATGCTACTGTTCTTTTGCTCGGAGAAAGCGGCACCGGCAAGGAAATTGTCGCAAATGCAATTCATAGTTTAAGCAGAAGGAATGCTAAACCTTACCTGGCTCAGTTTTGCGGTTCCATTCCGGATACATTGCTGGAAAGCGAATTATTCGGATATAAAAAAGGTGCATTCACGGGTGCCTCAACAGATAAAAAAGGATTATTTGAAGTCGCAAATTCAGGTACTTTCTTTTTGGATGAAATTGCCGATATTTCAATGGCACTGCAGGCAAAACTCCTGCGAGTTCTTCAAAATAAAGAAATAATAAGGTTAGGAGACACACAGGTAATTAAAGTGGATGTCAGAGTTGTGGCTGCAACAAACAAAGATTTGAAGCTATTAACAAAAGAAAGTAAATTTCGTGAAGATCTTTTTTACCGCCTGAATGTTTTCCCGATAAGAGTACCTCCCCTAAGGGAAAGAAGGGGGGATATTCCGCTGCTGACAAAACATTTTATAAAACAATTTTCTCCAGATAAGGAGATATTTATTTCTTCCCAGGTATTAAGACTTCTGGAAGATTATAATTGGCCGGGGAATGTAAGACAGCTTGAAAATGTCCTGCATAGAGCTTTAATTCTATGTGATTCCGATAAATTAATGCCTGAACATGTTCTTTTTGAAGAAGCAACGGAAGATATAAATTTCAGCGGGACTTTAAGGGAATTTGAAAAAATTCTTCTTCAGAAAAGATTAAAAGAATTTGAAGGGAATCGAACTGCAACAGCCAGATCTCTTGGTGTTTCGGTTCGATGGGTGCAGCTTAAGATAAAAGAAATGGGAGAAGATACTGCTAATGTATAATACAACAACTGAAGTATTATTTAAGAAATTTGAAATTGTAGAAACTTTAAAGAAAGATGCTTATACGGCGGTCTATATTGCCGTGCATACCTATTTAGGTAAAAAAATTATTCTTAAAACTCTTAATACTAGTGAAATTACCGATAAAACTATTACCTCAAGATTCAGAAGAGAAGCAAAAATACTAGCAAAGCTGAATCATCCGAATCTTATAGAAGTTCTAGACTTTGGTACTTATGAAAATTATTTTTATTTGTCTTTTGAATATTTTGAAAGCCGTAATCTCCGTGAAATCATAAAAGCAAATAAACTCTCGCTGGAGGAGAAACTAAATCTGCTGAATCAGCTGCTGCAGGCGGTGGAAGCTGCTCATCAGAACCAGATTGTGCATAGAGATATCAAGCCGGAAAACATACTTGTTAATTCCAGGCTTCAGTTAAAAATAGCTGATTTTGGATTAGCTTTAATACTCAACGATACCAATGTTACCCAGAAATCTTCCATTGTAGGCACTCCCAGTTATATGTCTCCCGAGCAGATACGCGGCGAGATTCTGTCAACTCAATCCGACTTATTTTCGGTAGGTATTGTTACTTATGAATTATTTACCGGGCATAATCCTTTTATAGGAAAAGATATAAGTGATACAATAAATAAAATCCTTAACTTCGACGAAAATCTTATTACTCAAGATATTGAAACTCTTCCGGTCAATGTACAGAAAGCGATAAAAATAATGCTGAAGAGGAACCCTAAATCAAGGGCTTCCTCGGTTAATGAAGTTTATAATCTTTTTGGGTTCACGCCGAGCGGGGAGCAAAAAATTTATAAAAGATTTTTCCCCTCAAGACCCCGCAGAAAAAAGACTTTAATATTATCCGCTGCCGTATTAATCATACTGATTGCTGCCGTTTTCTTCTTCTCTCAATATTTTCTTTCTTTTAAATCAGGATCATCAGGTGAATCCTCCCTGAATAAAAATGAAATTAATAAAATCCAGGAACCGGATAGAAATTCCGACAAGCCGGGGAAGAACGAAGCGGACAAGAATAAACCTCCCGCTGCTAATTTAGCAATGGATTACGGAAAACTATTTATCGAATGCTCTCCGTGGGGAGATGTTTATATTGATAATGTTAAAGTTGATACAACACCGCTAAAAGATTATATAAGACTAAAAACCGGAAGGCATACAGTAAAAGTAGTTCACCCGGATTACCCGGCATATGTAAAAAACATTAAAGTTGCGGGTGCACAAATCGAAACAATAGTAATCGATTTTAAATATTCTATCGGGTATTTAATATGTAATATTAATCCCTGGGGTGATGTATATATAAACGGCCAGCTTAAAGGTACAACGCCGCTGCGTGCCCCGATTTTGCTTTACCCTGGAAGGTATACTTTAACAGTGACAAACCCGCAGTATGGTAAAAAAGAAGCTATCATAGACGTAAAAGCCCGAGATACTTTGAACTACAATTTTAATTTCGAAAATCTGGATTCGTTAAAAAATAATCCTTAAATTTTCCTTTCTTTTGCCAATCATAAAAGACTTAGAGGACAGGTGAGATTTTTTTTAATCTCATATATTTTAATCTATTCAGTGCTTGCTTTTACTCAAGTCCACAGGGATAAATCCGGTATTAATACTGATTTGCCGTTTGTAAACGGGCCTTCCCAAAAGGCTGAAAATGAAGATACTGTAAAAACTCATGTGCAGGATTCCTTGATAAGCCTGAAGAGAAACCTTGAGAAATTCGAATACAGCCTAGTTATAAATGGTGCAAACCGGCTGCTGCTGAAAAAAGAGCGGTTATTGAAGAAAGAATTAATTGAAGTGTACCGCCTTAAAGGGATATCTCATTTTGCCCTGGCTGAAGATGAAAATGCCGAAAGAAGTTTTGTGGAAATTTTAAAAATCGACAGCACCTTCACCCTAGACTCGACAAAAATCTCTCCTAAAATCATATCCTTCTTCAAAAAAGTTAAAGATGATTTTTTCGCAAGAAATCTTCAGAACAGCGAAAAATCTGCTGCAAGAATTGATACTGTTTACGTTCCGCGTATCTATGAGCAGAAGATCGGAAACAGAGTCAGCCAGGCTCTTATCCGATCAATTATCTTTCCCGGTCTTGGGCATTTGTACCAGGGAAGTTCTCTAAAAGCATGGACATTAACCGGATTGTCCGCTGCTGCTATCGGATCTATAATCTATTTCTCAATAGATGCTAATAAAAAAGAAGAATTATATGCGAAAGAGACGGACCCTGGATTAATCGAATATAGGTATGATAATTATAACCGGGCTTACAAGCTTAGAAATATCTCCATAGCTGCTTTTGCGGGAATATGGCTTTACAGCCAAATAGATCTTCTGTTTTTTTCCGATCTTTTTGAAGTTAATATTAAAGAATCAGATGTCTTGGGGAAAAATCAATTCGAAATAAATTTTACATACCGTTTTTAATCTTAAAAGCCGAAATATCATTCATCTTAATGCAATTAATTCGCACAGATTTTGTCAAAAAATAGTTTATAAGGAGCTAAATCATTTAATCCGGCAGAATCTCTTATGTGGCACTTAAATTGTTTTTTGAGAAAGAAAAGGAATGAAATTGAGATATAAGAAATTTGAAATATTTTCCGGTGAGACAATTAGAAAATCCAGGAATGAATTAATGTCGGAATGCCTTAAGCTGGGACTTCCTGTAAGAATAGATGACAGTTACAAAACGCTCCAGCTTTTTATCGATTTAACTTACGAAAAAAACAGCTTGTTTAGTGAAGATGATTTTGGAATTGAGAAAAGAGTTAAAAAGCATTTCTTCATAAAAAAACTTTTCTCCGGAATTTATTCAAAAATAAAATTATTATTTATTTAAGTGCGAAATCTCTTCACTCACTATGAAAAAAATTTGGGGAATTTTTTATTAGGAAATAATTAAAGTTGGGAAAGCAGCAGATAATTGCATTTTTTCATGAATGGCATCATTAATGGATTTATTTTGAAGGGTTTAAAATTCCAAATTGTAAAATTAATAATTTAAGTTCTTTTAAATAATGTCATCATAACCTGCATTTTCTCCGCAGAAAATTGCAGACTTATGATTATCCTATAATTTCTAAAATCGGAGGTTATATTGAAAGAAAAGAATCGGCAAACCTTATTTGATATAGAAACTCCTGCCGGAAGAAACGAACTTTTAAGCAAATGTATTGAACTTGGACTTCCTGTTGAAGAAACCGATGATGATGTTATACTTAAATTAATATATGAGGCAGCAAAAGATAAGTTTACTTACTACAAAAAGACCGGATCATTATAAAATTATAGAAATTTCCCCCTCAAATACCTAAAAGCCCGTAATAACCTCCCTGATGCTCGTCAGGGAGGATTACTTTTGTCAAACTTAATCAAAAAAAAATTAAAATAAAAAAGGCGGGTTTTTTTCCCGCCCTTTATCATTGAATCTCTCCTTAAAAAAAAGAGATTTAAATGATTAATACATACCGCCCATATCACCCATACCGCCGTGCGGCATTGGAGGCATCGCCGATTCTTTTTCTTTCTTCTCGAATACAACAGCCTCGGTTGTAATAAGCAGGGAAGCAACAGATGCCGCATTCTCGAGTGCAATTCTCGCAACTTTTGTAGGATCAATTACGCCGGCTTTGATCAATGGTTCAAAAGTTTCCGTAGCCGCATTGAATCCGAAATCGTCTTTTCCTTCTTTAACTTTTTGAAGCACTACCGATCCTTCGATGCCTACATTGTTAACTATCTGTCTCAGCGGTTCTTCCAATGACCGTTGTACAATTCGAATGCCCGTAGTCTGATCTGTATTTTCGCCCTCGAGCTTTTCAAGAACGGACATTGCTCTGACGAATGTAACTCCGCCTCCGGCTACGATACCTTCTTCCACCGCTGCTCTAGTGGCATGAAGTGCATCTTCAACACGAGATTTCTTCTCTTTCATTTCTATTTCTGTAGAAGCGCCGATCTTCAGTACAGCTACTCCGCCGGAAAGCTTTGCTAATCTTTCCTGAAGTTTTTCTTTATCATAATCCGATGTTGTCTTATCGATCTGCACTTTTATCTCATTGATTCTCTTCTTTATTTCGTCAGCTTTGCCGGCGCCTTCAACAATTGTTGTATTGTCTTTATCAATTACAACTTTTTTGGCGCTGCCCAGATAAGAAACAGTTGCATTTTCAAGTTTGAAGCCGCGTTCCTCAGAAATTACAGTGCCATTTGTTAAAGTTGCGATATCTTCCAGCATTGCTTTTCTTCTGTCGCCGAATCCGGGTGCTTTAACCGCACATACTTTTAGGGTTCCCCGTATTTTGTTCACTACAAGGGTTGCTAAAGCTTCGCCTTCAAGATCTTCGGCAATAATCAATAAAGCTTTCCCCTGCTGTGCAACTTTCTCAAGTATCGGCAGCAGATCTTTCATTGCAGAGATTTTTTTATCATGAATTAAGATAAAAGGATCTTCAAGATTGGCTTCCATCGATTCAGCATCCGTGACAAAGTAAGGGGACAAATAACCGCGGTCAAACTGCATACCTTCAACGACCTCTAATGAAGTATCGGTCCCTTTTGCTTCTTCTACTGTAATTACACCGTCTTTACCGACTTTCTCCATTGCGTCTGCTATTAAATCGCCGATCGATTTATCATTATTTGCGGAGATTGCGCCTACCTGTGCAATTTCATTTCTTCCTTCAACATCGCGGCTAACGGATTTCAAATATTCAACAACTTTTGTAACAGCCAAATCGACGCCTCTTTTGAGGTCCATCGGATTTGCACCGGCTGTAACGTTCTTTAAACCTTCTCTGTAGATTGCCTGAGCCAGAACAGTTGCAGTTGTTGTACCGTCGCCGGCAACGTCGCTTGTTTTGGATGCGACTTCGCGAACCATCTGTGCACCCATGTTTTCAACTGCATCTTCAAGCTCTATTTCTTTAGCAACGGTTACACCGTCTTTCGTAACTGTTGGAGCGCCGAATTTCTTTTCAAGAACAACATTGCGCCCTTTTGGTCCTAAAGTAACCTTAACGGCGTTTGCTAATTTATCGACGCCTCTCTTTAGTTTATTCCTAGCTTCCACATCAAATTCAATTAATTTTGAAGCCATAATTTATACCTCCATTTTTATTTTTTTTCAAATTTTATTAACTGACAATTGCGAAAATGTCGCTTTCGCGCATAATTAAATATTCTTCTCCATCAACTGTAACTTCCGTCCCACTGTACTTTCCGTATAAAACCTTATCTCCAACTTTTACTTCGGGTTTTACCGTTTTTCCATCCTCGCCAACCTTTCCAGGTCCGACTGCTACAATTGTACCTTCAATCGGTTTTTCTTTGGCGGTATCTGGGAGTATTATTCCGCCCTTGGTCTTTTCTTCAGCTTCACTCGGTTTCACTATTACTCTGTCAGCTAAAGGTTTTAAATTAATTTTAGCCATATTTTTACCTCCATGTTTTATCTTATTGATTTATTGAATTAAAATCTTCCCCGGTTAAACGGGCGATTGGCTTTAGTTATTAGCACTCTCAAAATGCGAGTGCTAATATACCATTCTTATAAAATTTTGTCAACCTGCAATTGCTTCGATTATTATTAAATTGTTAAAAAACCTATATTTCCCTGGTAAAATTCTCTATATAAAAATTAAAAGAAGTGCTCAATTTTCTTAAAAAATGAAGAAATTTAACCTAAAGAATGAACTAAATAATTTAAGCAGTGCAGTAAAAATTCTCGACAGGAAGTCGTTAATTATTTTTCTTTCTGCCGCTGTAATGCAGACAATCTCCTGGTATTTTACTTCCCGGAGATTTTTCAGAGTATATTTCTTTGATGATTTTCAATTCAGCCAGAATGTATACCTGATTGAATATCTGTATTGGTTCTTCGGTGATTTCTTCACCTTCTTTCTCCTGCCCATCCTGGTAATTAAATTTCTTTTAAAAGATCGGATCAAAAATTACGGTTTAAGATTAGGTGATTATAAAACAGGAATTTTTCTTTCGCTGATTTTTCTCTGCATAATGATTCCGATTATATGGTTTGTTTCCTCCTCCTCCCAGTTCAACAGCACTTATCCCCATTTATCGGAAGCAAGGGACTCCTGGAACACATTTTTGTTTTTCGAATTCGGAATGATCGTTTACATGTTTGCATGGGAATTTATCTGGAGAGGATTTATGCTGTTCGGCCTGGAGGAAAAATTCGGTTATTATTCGGTCCTAATTCAAATGCTCCCTTTTGTTATATTGCATAACGGGAAACCTGTGCTTGAAACTTTCGGAGCAATAATAGCAGGCATTGCGCTGGGTATTTTAGCTTTCCGTACCAGATCAATTTTTTATTGTGTAGCAACCCATTACGGAGTTATGTTCAGCATTGATTTTATTTCAACTCTTAGGTATAGATCCGGCGAGTTCGGAGTAGGACTTAATTCTATAATGAATGTTATTTCAAAAAATTTTTTAGGAAATTAATATGAGATTTGCATTAAACATCGATCATGTTGCGACTCTGAGGAATGTCAGAGGCGAGAGCCAGCCGGATCCTATTGCCGCAGCATTACTTGCTGAGCAGGCTGGAGTTGACGGGATCGTGATTCATCTTAGGGAAGACCGCCGCCATATAAATGAAAAAGATGTAAGGCTGCTTAGAGAATTAATTACAACCAAACTTGATCTTGAAATGGCGGCTGTCGAAGAAATTATAAAGATTGCATGCGATATCGGTCCTGAGCTTGCCACAATAGTTCCCGAAAAAAGACAGGAGCTGACGACGGAAGGAGGAATAAACGTAATCGATAATATAAACTTACTGAAAGATACAATAATAGAGCTGCATAAAAATGAAATTGAAGTATCTTTATTTATTGAGCCTGAAATCGAACAGATCGATGCTGCCTCGGAAATTAATGCCGATTTTATAGAATTACATACCGGGGTTTTTGCAAATGCACTCTCTGAAGAAGACCAGTTTGACGAGCTTGATAAAATCAGGCTTGGTGCCAAACACGGCAAAAAACTCGGACTCGGTGTAAATGCCGGTCACGGATTAAACTACCAGAATATAAAAATATTCAGAGAGCTCAATGATATTGATGAAGTCAGCATCGGGCATGCGGTAATTGCACGTGCGATGTTTGTCGGCATACCGGAAGCGGTCAATCAGATGATACGCCTGATCAAATAATTCGGCTGTTTCAGCAAAATATTTATTATTCAACCGAAAAAGTTGAAAATGCTTAATTCAACTAAATTGGTTGAATATCAGTTTTTAGTGAGAAATTATTAAAGGGGGTGAAGCTTATTTCTGCAAGCTCACCCCGTATTCCCCTTGCATTATCTTTATTGACTGATTAATCCGGATGCTAGATCTGCAAGCCTTAAAAATTCTGCCCGGTAGCCGTGCATGTCTTCTCCGAGAGAATTTTTTGCTAATTCTTTGGTCTTATCAAAATCTGCATTCCCTTTAAATTCGGAATCTCTTAAAAGCATCCCGAACTGTGCAGCAGCGGCAGAAAACCTGAAATTATTCGAAGTTTTATTTAATGAAACGGGCAGACCGGTTATAATGTCAGAGATTAAATTACTTGTATCTTCGTCAGGCTTTTTATACCGGATGCTTACAGTCAATATTTCTTCAGTTTCAGCAGCACTTTTCTTAATTATCTTTTCCTGATATTTTAACTTAAAATCGCCCGGAAGGTCTTCAATACTTTCCAGCGGAACCACTTCATACAAGGCAGTAACAGTGTGGCCTGCACCGATTTCACCCGCATCTTTTTTATCATCTTCAAAATCTTCATCATTTAATAATCTGTTCTCATAGCCCACAAGCCTGTAAGATTTAATTTTTGCCGGGTTGAATTCTACCTGGATTTTTACATCTTTAGCAATTGTAAAAAGTGTAGCACCGATTTCATCGACAAAAACTTTTTTGGCTTCGAGCATATTATCTACATAATAATAATTGCCGTTTCCTTTATCCGCCAAGTCCTCAAGTCTTGAGTCTTTAATGTTTTCTTCTCCGAATCCAAGGACAGTCAGGAAAATTCCATCTTTCTTTTTATCATCAAGAAAATGAACGAGCTCGCCGGTATTTGTTATTCCTATATTGAAATCTCCGTCCGTTGCTAAAATTACACGGTTATTCCCGTCTTTAATGTAATTTTCTTTAGCAATTTTATATGCAAGCATTATTCCCTGTCCGCCTGCAGTTGAACCTCCTGCCTCAAGCTGATCAATAGCGTCAAGTAATTTTTCTTTATCCGATCCGTATGTAGAGGGAAGCACTAATCCGGCTGCTCCCGCGTAAACAACTATAGCAATTTTATCATCTTTCTTTAACTGTCCGACGAGCATTTTAAATGCCCTTTTCAAAAGAGGGAGTTTGTTAGGAGGACTCATTGAACCTGAAACATCAATTAAAAATGTGAGACTGCTCGGAATATTTTCATCTTTAATTAATTCTTTCCCTTTTATTCCGATGTGCACTAAATAATTATCTTCATTCCAGGGACAATAAGAATATTCGGTATATATTTTAAAAGGCAAATCAGATTCAGGCAGCGGGTAGTTGTAGTCGAAGTAATTAATAAATTCTTCAACTCTTACGGCATCTTTAGGAGGAAGCCTTCCTTCCATTAAAAATCTTCTAGTGTTGCTGTATGAAGCAGCATCAACATCAATTGAGAAGGTGGATAAAGGATTTTTTACTGCATCTTTAAAGTTATTTTCTACGATGTAAGCGTATTCCTCTGTATTGAAATCTTCCGGCAATTCTCTAATTGTTTCAGCAGAAACAATATTCGTTATTGTATTGCTGCTTAATTGTTGATTTATTGATTGTAATTGTCCCTTTGCATGGCCTGTGACAGTTACGCATTCTCCTACAATTTGCATCGGATTTAACTTTACATTGAAATCTATTTTTTTACCTGGTTCGACCTTAATATTTTCAATTTTTTTTCTTTCGTAGCCGATGTAGGTAATGATTAGGCTATAAGTTCCTGGTGAAACTTTTAGAACGAACCGGCCATTTAAATCAGTGGCTGCGCCAATGGAAGTCCCTTCAATTATGATATTTG
>Ga0105091_10000437_pt1 | contig 17371 bp, 13 predicted proteins | sample PPLLak1March2015_FD_87022 | JGI IMG/M metagenome (GOLD analysis project Ga0105091, IMG submission 87022) | Freshwater sediment microbial communities from Prairie Pothole Lake near Jamestown, North Dakota, USA - PPLs Lake P7 Core (1) Depth... | ecosystem: Environmental > Aquatic > Freshwater >... | reverse complement strand
CAATCGGCAATTGGCAATCGGCAATTTGTGAGAGGTTTTTCCCTCACCGAGGTCCTCATGGCCATTGGAATGCTCGGCGTGGGTATGCTCTTTATTGCCGGCGTATTTCCTGTCGGCCTTCATTTTTCAACAGTTTCGACTGAGCGGACCATCGCGGCCACAGTTGCCGATGAGGCATTTGCAAAATTGACTATACATGGTGCAGATTTCAATAAAATGGATTATTCTGAATTCGCCTATCCTTCTACTCCGACATCTGACCCCAATTCGAGACGCTACTGGTGGTCATATTGCTATAACATAATCGATGCCAATACAATTAACTATACGGTCTTTGTCTCTCGAAAAGTAGGGGCAGCAGCAAACTACCGTTCTCGTGATTTAATCACTGGGGCCTTCTCAAATCTTCCATTTCCCACTCCGATTTATGTCGATGTTTTTGCATCTCCGAGCAGCCGCAGCGATGAGTTAATGTTAAACATAGCTGAACAGACTTTTATTAATGATGGATATACCATTTTGGATGTTGTAACTGGTCAGATTTATCGCGTTATGAATCGAACAGGGAACATCATTAAATTAGATAAAAACTGGACCATTACTACCTGGCCCGGCCGTGTATGGACGATTACCCCTCCGATTAGCGGCGGCCGTTATCCCTGCATCGGCGTCTATCAAAAAATTGTGAGGTATTAGCCACAAAGACACTAATACACTAAGAATTTAAAATGAATGAAAAAATAAAAAACAAAGTAGTTAACATAAAATCCTTTGGGACTTCGTGCCTTCGAGGCAGGGGTTTTACATTGATAGAACTTGTTGTCGCCATAACCCTTATGGCGATTATTGTCGTCTTTGCCGGCTCTGTCTTCAAAGTTGCTATCGGCTCATACCGTATCGCCTCCGGCCAGGCGGAAATAATGCAGAAATTCCGCGCCATTACCGACCAGCTCAATAATGACTTCAGAGGATTGCGCAAAGATGCCCCTCTTTTTATATGGTTCCAGTTAGACCCTAATGACTATAATAAAAGATTAGACCAGATTATGTTCTTCGCCGATGGCGATTTCCAGTCCATACAAACTTATGACAATAATCCAATGGTTCCTTCTGGTTCCGGCAGCCCTGTTTTTTCCAATTTAGCTCGCATCTATTATGGACATGCACAAAGTATCGACCCTCGTGATAATGTTATGAAATTACCATCTGACCCTTGTGCCTCTGACCGTCTCTTATCCAGGCGCCAGCACCTCTTGATTGCCAATCCGGACCCGCCTGAAATTCCTTATGCAATTTTTCCTGCCATTAATCCTATCGATGGGTCTATTAATATTACTCCTCTGGAAAATCAATTTGAGCACGATACAAATTCAATTTCAGAATGGATTACAGCACTGCAGAATCTTCTTAATGTCCAAAATGTAATTACCGGCTCTTTCGGAACCCCGGCCACTTTCTATAATGATTATCGTCCCCCGATTAATAGAAGCAATTCCTCCACGCTTCACTTGCTGATGGCCGAAAAGGTCGGCAGCTTTGGCATTCAATGGAACTATAATTATATAGATACATCAGTAGTGCCGCCGGTTAAGCATATCTATTGGTGGCCCAGTATTGATGCGGATGGTTCCGGCAATATTATGAAAAATGATTTCTTAGGGCCTAATCCTCTGTTATCAATGGGCCTTAAACAATTTGGTTTTTATTTTAATACTGCCGATCCGCCTGCACCTGTAAATACATCATGGTTCCCATATAGCGGGGGCAAAGGTTTTTATTATCCTGATGCTGTAAATCCTATTAATACAGGGCTAAAACCATCATATCCGACAGCTTTAAAATTCACATTCACGCTTTATGATTCTCGAGGCGTGTTCAAGGACGGCCAAACCTTTACCCATATAATTTATCTGGGTGATTAATATGACAAGGAAGACTGATAAAAATACGAAATACGAAATACGAAATACGAAATACAATGGTTATCGCCGCGGCTCGGCGATTATTCTTGCTATAGTCCTCACTACGCTGCTTGCGATTGTCGGCGTGATATTCCTGCTTTCCTCCCGAGTCGATTCATTTTCCACATCTTCCGTTGGGGATAACGCAGATTTAAAATATGCCGTTGATACAGTGGTCGCGCAAATTTCTCAAACCCTTGTTTATGATTCACCGGGCATAGCCGGCTCATATTACGATTATCCCGATGGGAATAATCTATGGCTTGCCTCTCTTGAGCCGTATCAATCAGGTGCGAATTATTATTGGCTGCAGGTCAGCAATATCTATGGCCCGCTATCATTTTCTAATATTCAGGCCCAGATTCTTCCAGATTACAATAATACCTTTATTCCTTATACTCAGGCCGATGCCGATGGCGATGGTGTCAGCGATTCAATTTGGGTTCAGGTCCCTGGCAAATCGTCAACCAAAGGCAAGCCGGTTTTTGCGGCCGTTCGCATTATCGATAACGGCGGCATGCTCAATATCAATACTGGCTTAAAATTTGATCCCGCAAGTTCCGTTGGTGATAAACAATCAGACATAAATATTATGGCATTTGCAATGCGTGATAATACCCATACTGCCTTAGGAGAAAAAGAAAGTCGATTGCAGTCGTATCGATGTGCTGCCGGTGACCCGCTTTTTTATGATTCGAATGTCATTTGGCGTTATGATTCTATTTTCGCGCCATTTACGCCTTTCGATATCTCCGATGAGCTTGTGCTGCGTTATCGCTATATTTTAAATAGAGACAAGTATCCGACGAGAATTGAAAATCTCTGGACAAATGCCTTTAACAGCGGCATACGTGGTTTAAATATGCCAAGCAGTGATCCTGATGCCTGGTTTCTCAGGGCCAGCAATGTTTCCGTTGATCCGCTTTTTTATAACTATAACCACATTGCAACAACTTACAATTTGGACCGTGTAATCAATCCGGCCGGTCAAAAGATGTTTAATGTCAATCTTGCTAACTCTAAAGATTGCGTTGCGGTTCGAGATGCAATAAATAATGCGCTTATAGCCGTGGGTATAGATTCTGTATATGATGGAAATCAGATTGCCGCCAATCTCATCGATTACATCGATACTGATTCCAATGTTACAGTTATAGAAAAAGATGTAGGTTTCGGACCGAAATATTATTTTGGTTTTGAAACACCATGCATTTATATATCTCAGATTACACAAAGCTTTTTTGATAATTCAGTTAAAAAAGGGAAATCTTATGCTGTAGAGCTTTACAAGCCTTACACAGATGATATTTTACCCGACAATATCAATAATAAATGGCAGCTTGTAACGACACGAGCTCCGGGGCCTATTCCGATTGTATGGCCGGGCAATAGTCCTTTTTTTATATTACTTAATCAGGATTCTAATGTCCCTCTTGATATAAATGATATTAATCATGCTGATTCCAATACAGTCTTTAGCACAAATCTTATCTTTGATGGTGGTGACATAATAACATTGCAGCGTGAAGTTAATATTATGGGCACATACAGCTATATAACCGTTGACTGGGTACTTGTTCCCAATATGGATCCCCCTACAGGCTGGATGCAAACCAGTAATACTTCATTAGCACCCCATAGCATCAAAAGGGATATTACACTGCATAAATGCATAAGAAAAATTTGGGAATCGCCAACATTGGGCAGTCTCTTGCCGCCTGCGCTTGGAAGTTTTAGTTTTCGATATTTTTCGCCTGATTCTTATCAAATGCAGGCGCATCCCGCTAATCAGCCGCTTAAAAGTATCGGAGAAATAGGGACGCTCTTTAGAAAAAATTCTCGAGTTATTGATTCATCGGATAGAGAAGCTACATCAAGGATTGACCTTGCAGAGCCGAATATTCAGGGAATTTTCAATTACTTAACTGTTATTGACCCGAATAATCATGGTCAGCCTTTCTATACGCAGATTAAAGGCAGAATCAATATTAATACTGCCCCATGGTTTGTCTTGGCGCAACTTCCATGGCTTGTAAACCCAAGCGTTTCGTATGCCGATAGCGTAAAGCTTGCACAGGCAATCGTCGCATACAGAGACAAGTTTACGATTGCCGGCGGCCCCGATTATTACCAAGGTGGCTCGCTAACCTCTCGGAAGGATGGTATGTCTAGTCCTTATCCCGTCCGCGAATCCCCGGGCTTTGCCTCTACCGCAGAATTATTGAATGTAACTCAAGATATCCCCGCCGCCCAATCTTCTATTCCTTACTATGATATTCGCCATTATGGCAGAGATGGTGTTGATTTATCCTCTCTACCTGACATTACTTTTAGTGATAAAGCGCATGACGATTTTGAGGAGCGAGATGTTATTTTTGAACGCATCAGCAATCTTATAACTGTTCGCAGTGATGTCTTTACTGCCTATATCCTCGTCCGCATCGGCGAAAATGGTCCGCAAAAAAGAGTCATCGCGATTTTAGACCGTTCTCAGGTTACTCCAACAAATCCAAAAGTAAAAATTATTGCCGTCCAGCCCGTGCCGGACCCACGTTAATTGTCGAATGTCGATTGTTGATTGTCGATTTGTATTTATCGAGCTTTACTGCTAAGAGCGGTTTTACGAGAAGCAACTACAATTGCAGTCAATTCGTCAACTTCAATTAATAATTTTGCTGCCTCTGAATGTTTGATCACACTAGCATCGACTAGTAACTCTAACCAGTATCCCGATTCATCTATTTCTTCTTCGACTATTCCAAGTTTTGCAATAAAATCCGGTTTTGATCTTGCCCTACACACTGCTCTGTAATTCGCTCCAACTGATGTTGCTGAACGTAAAATCTGTTTGCCGAGTATGCCTGCTGTCAATGTTTTTGGAAGAGACTCTACAAGCCTAATAACAGCCAAACCGAATTGCTTTGTCCTGTTCTTTAAATAATCAGGCGTCATATTTTTCCTTTCACTAATATTAATCAATCAAATATGACAATCTGCAAATCGACAATAATTCATCTTCAATCGACATTCGACAATCGTCAATCGACAATCATTTAAGCAGATTCAGCATTTCATTATAAACCTTCTTGTTGGCGCCGAGCGTCTGAAATTCGGCTCCTTCGTATTTATCTAAATCGAGCGGAAATATTTTATTGCCTTTCCAGTCAGTCACCTTCGCTCCGGCCGATTCGCAAATCCGCACACCCGCCGCGATATCCCATATCTTCGGCCGGACAAATACTACCCCGATAAGAGAACCCTTCGCCAGATATGCCATCTGAAGACACGAGCTTCCCAGTGTTCGCAAGCGCGCCTTTTCCATAAGTGTGATTACCCATTTCGGCACACCGCCATCAAAGTAGCTGTCTGTCCCAACGCTTGTAAATCGATCAAAACCTTCTTCAGTAACGACGATTCGCCTGTTATTTAACCTTGCCTCCTCATTTTTTACGGCCGTGAACATCGAATCCGTCGCCGGCTCATAAATAACTCCAACCACCGGCTCGCCTTCGTATATTGCCGCTATCGAAACTGTAAACAAAAGCATACCTTTAGCGAAATTTGTGGTCCCATCTATAGGGTCAATCACCCACCAGATTTTTTTGCTGCCCCTTGGCGGCTGTTTGAACATCTGGCCATTTGCCCCTTCTTCCCCGATAAAACCGTCATCCGGATATGTCTCCTTGATTCTATCTATGATAAGCTTCTGGCAGATAGTGTCTGCTTGTGTAACAAGCTGATCAGGGCTTTTTACCGCAACCTTGATATAGCTCGATTCTTCCATTGCCCTTTGTCCTGCCAGGCGGGCAGCAACCTCTGCGGTCTCCTGCATCATGCTCAAATCTTTTTGCTCAAGAGGCATAATTAATCCTTTCTAAGAAGCTCGCTTTTCGCGGCTTTATTTATAACCAATTGAATAATAAAGCGTACCATATATTGACTAATTTGAAAGTTTCGCTATTTTAACCTCTCTATGACAGAAGGCCAACAAACAAACTTGCCAAAATTGCTATCACCTGCATCAGTGAATCAGCGGCTGATTGCGGCCGCCATTTTTATGTCTATTACCGCTGGTTTCGCTCTCGCCTGGCTTATGGGACAATTTCATTTTACAATTTATCCCTTTCCGTGCGGTTTTAAGCAGCAATATAATTTTCCTTGCCCCACTTGCGGTATGACTACTGCTGTTATCGCATTTTCACATGGACATATTTTAAATTCCTTTTATATCCAGCCTGCCGCAGGTTTTTTATCTTCAATTGCCGTTCTAATTGCATTTTTTTCTTTTCTTATCGCGGTCTTCGGGGTATATTCTCCCTTAATTGAAAAGCGGCTTTTATCTGTGAAGTTGCGATACATTTTTGCTTTTTTCATTGTGGTTTTCGCCGCCGGCTGGGGGCTAACCCTTATAAGGGCATTAGCTCAAAATAGCACTGGTTAAAGAAGTATATAAGTGAAGATATCGAATTTACAAAATGTTTTTAAGAAAAATTCCTGGCTTGCAATATTCTTTTTTGCATCCATGTCTGTGATTTTATTTGCGGGCTGTGCGCCTCAGTTTCTTGCCGTAATCGGTACTCCCACTAAATCTGAACAACAGGACACTGCAGAATATGACCTTTCCAAAAATAAAACTCAAAAAATCCTCGTCTTTGTTGACCAGCCGACTTATCTAAGTGACTATCCTAATCTGCGTTTTTATCTTAGTGATGTAATCAACAGAATACTCCGGGATAAAGCCAAGGTTAAGCCCGAACTTTTGATTAATTATCAGGCACTCGCTGATTTGCGCATGAAAACACCTGATTTTTCTATTCTTACACCACCTCAGATAGGTCAAAAGCTTGGTGCTGATTTGGTGCTGGCGGTTACAATTATTGACTGTAAAGTATCTGAATTGTCTGGAGGTGTTTACTATTCGGGTTCCCTCGATGCGCATGCGGCACTTTACAGTGTCTCATCAAGTGAAAAGCTCTGGCCGGCCGCTGAACAATCACGTCTTGTTCAGGTTGGGTTCGAGTCAGAGCGGCGGGGCCGGGATGCCGCCGTTATTCGTCTCGCCGCCGCCGCCGCTCACTGTGTCACAAGATACCTCTATAATTGCCCAAAAATTAACTTCAAAATCTCGGATGAACGAACCGCCTCAGGGTGGTGAAATTCATAAATGTTTTTTCCTGACTTTTTAATTTAGGGAGAATTAAATGATAAAAGTTCTAATCACAGACAAACTCGCGCAAGAGGGTATTAACCTGCTTAAAGCAATGTCCGATGTTGAAGTCACAGTTAAGACCGGTATCAGCGAAGATGAGCTCGCCGGTATAATCAAAGACTACGATGGTCTTATTATCCGCAGTGCCACCAAAGTTACAGCCAAAGTCCTTGCCAATCCCGGCAGGTTTAAAGCCGTCGCCCGTGCCGGCGTCGGCATCGATAATGTTGATGTAAAAGAGGCAACACGAAAGGGCGTCCTCGTTATGAATACGCCGGGCGGCAATACTTTAAGCGCCGCTGAGCATACTATGGCCCTTATGCTGGCTCTGAGCCGTCATATTGTCCCCGCTTGCAATTCGCTTAAAGGCGGCGCATGGGACAGAAAACAATATGAAGGTAACCAGCTCAATAACAAAACCCTTGGAGTCATAGGGCTTGGCCGTATAGGTATGGCTGTTGCCAAAATGGCTGCAGGTTTCGATATGAAAATTATCGGCTATGACCCGCTTGCGGTTCCGCCTGAAGCCGAAAAACTCGGTATCGAAATCACTAACAGTCTTGAAAAAATCTTCAAAGAATCTGATTATATCACAGTCCACGTTCCGAAAAATGAACAGACACTTAATATGATTAACACCGACCAGATTAAAATGATGAAGCCGACCGTTCGCCTGATTAACTGCGCACGCGGCGGCATTATCAATGAAGATGCTGTTTACACTGCTCTTGCAGAAAAACGTATCGCCGGCGCTGCCCTCGATGTGTTCCCCAAAGAGCCGCCAGAAAATACAAAATTTAAAGAATTTCAAAGTTGTCTTGTAACTCCTCACCTTGGCGCAAGCACCGAGGAAGCACAGATAGAAGTAGCGGTTGAAGCTGCTCAGATACTTGTTAATGCCCTTCGCGGCGACTCCATCAGAAATGCCCTCAATGCGCCATCTACAGCCGGAGCTGTCCCGCCGCTCGTTCTCAAATATGCCGAGCTTGCCAGAAGAATCGGTTCTGTCCTGAGCACTCTTGCTCCCGGGGCCATCAAACAGGTTCAGGTCGAATATCGAGGAGCTATAGCGGAAATGCCCCTGCAGGCTGTAACTCTCAATTTTGAAATGGGCTTGCTGCAGAAACATTTTGAAATGCCGCTCAATCTGGTAAATACTCCTGTTCTCGCTAAAGAGCGCGGTATAAGTATTGATGTGACAAAAAATCCTGCTCCTAAGGATGTTGCGTCCAGTTTCTCGGCGAAAGTTGTCACCGACAAAATCACTCGAACGATAACCGGCTCGGTATTTGGTGAAAAGCTGCTGCGGATTATTGAAATAGACGGTTTCAATGTTGAAATGACCCCGCAGGGTGCGGTTATCGTTATCTTTAATGAGGACCGTCCCGGTGTTATTGGTCATCTCGGCACCGCTTTAGGCAAGCACAAAATCAATATCGCGACTATGGGCGTCGGCCAGAAGCTCGACCAGCAGAAAGCTGTCTTGGCTGTCTCGCTCGACAAAGCCCCTGATGAAGATACTGTTAAGGACCTTAGCAAGCTTGATTTTGTTAATGAAATTTATGGCTGTCAGCTTGATTAATTCTGACGATATCATGGAAATCGAATCGGCAGCGGCTTATCGGGATTGTGTATGGCAGGCGAACTGATAATTTCAGTAAGCGGCCTTAGAGGTGTTTTTGGTGACAATCTCACTCCCGAAGTCGCTGCCGATTACGCCTTTGCTTTTGGTTCTTTCTTGCGCTCTTGCAATCTCAATATCGCAAAACTTAATGTTTGTCTTGGCCGCGACTCCAGACCATCGGGACAAATTCTCGCCGATTCTATTAGTTCAAGTCTTACAAAAATCGGTATCAATGTAATAAATCTTGGAATTGTCACCACACCGACCGTCGGCATTATGGTCAAACACCTTGCCTGTGCCGGCGGTGTTATCATAACTGCTTCTCATAATCCATTACCGTATAATGGCATCAAGTTACTTCTTGATAATGCCATGGCTCCGCCTCCTGAGATTGCCGGATTAATCAAAAATCGCTTTTTGAAGAAGGATTTTGTGCAGGCAGATTCAATCACATCCGGAACGGTTTCTCAGAATGTTGACGCTGATGATGTCCATATCGAAAAAGTCCTTGCTGTTATTGATCAAAAGGCAATCGCAAAAAAACAATTTAAAGTAGTGCTCGACAGCGTTAATGGTGCAGGCGGCCGGCCGGGAATAAAGCTGCTTAATATTTTGGGCTGTAAAATTACACCCGTAAATACCCAGCCAACGGGCCTTTTCGCTCATACTCCCGAACCTTCAGCGGAAAATCTTGTTTCCCTTTGCGATGAAGTAAAAAAAGCTGACGCCGATATCGGTTTTGCTCAGGACCCTGATGCTGACCGGCTTGCAATTGTGGATGAAAATGGAATTTATATAGGTGAGGAATATACTCTTGCGCTTGCCGCCAAACTTATATTCAGTACCCAAAAGGGTATCGCAGCAGCAAACTTATCAACATCAAGAATGATAGACGATATAGCAAATGCGGCAGGGGGCCGCGTCATCCGGACTCCGGTGGGTGAAGCTAACGTTGCCTCAGCGATGATTAAAAATAAATGCGTAATTGGCGGCGAGGGCAATGGCGGAGTAATTGACCTTCGAATAGGCCCTATACGTGATTCCCTTGTTTCAATGGCATTTGTTTTGCATCTCCTTGCCCAAACAGGAAAAAAACTAAGTCAGCTCGTCACCCAATTACCTCGCTATCACATGATTAAGCAGAAATTCCCTGCTGACAAATCAAAAATTCAATCCATTCTCGAAGCTGTTAAAAAGATTTTCCCCGATGCTCAGGTAAATTCCTCGGATGGTTTTAGATTTGATTTTGCGGATGGCTGGATTCACATTCGCGGCAGTAACACCGAACCTATCATCCGCGTCATTGCAGAGGCAAAAAACGAGTCTGCCGCCCGCAAATACATCGAGACCGTTTTAAATATAGTTAAAAATTAGATGCTTTTTAACTCCCATATATTACCTTCAATTAAGTAAAGTTGAAATTTTCCTTTTACTGCATTACCTTCAAAATAAATCTCCTGCTTTAAATCGTTCTTTTCAAATAAACAATATGTTCCGCAATCGCTTATTTTAACGCTGCCCTTGCCTTTATTTACCGGCCCCTCATACATTAAAAATTTAATCGCATGGTCGAATATTTTAATTGCCGCAACCGGCTTATTTTTCCAATCTTCCGGGCTATTCGATATTCTATATGTTTCCAGGTAACCTTCCTTTTCAAGCATCAAATCCCAATGTTCGGACTCTCCTTTTTTTTGATGTCTCTGGACAACAAATTTTCTCTTTTTTTCCATATCAGCTGAATTATTATATTTCTAAAGCGTAGATAAACAAGAAAACAATTCATAAGGGAAAACGTTTGCATTTACCGAAGATATTTATTAAAATTTGCGTTCTTTCGTAATGGCTTCTTTACATTTTGCCCGTTAGTATCTAACGGGTGGGGTCTTTAAAGGTTTTTTGGACTATTATGCTCGATAAATTTTTTAATCCGAAATCAGTTGCTATAGTTGGCGCCTCCCGTCAAAAAGGGAAGGTCGGCTATGAAATATTAAAGTCTATGATTGAAGCCGGTTTCTCCGGCAAAATCTTCCCCGTTAATCCGCAGAGCGACACCATTGAAAACATTAAGTGTTACCCTGACTTGACGTCTATTGGGCAGAGCCCCGACTTGGTTGTCATAGTTGTTCCCGCAAAAGCTGTAGCAAATGTAATGCAGGAATGTGCAAACCTTGGAGTAAAGGCGGTCGTTATTATAACCGCAGGATTTAAAGAAGTTGGCGAGGAAGGCCGCAAACTTGAACAGCAGGTCATTCAAATTGCTCGCCAGGCGGGAATACGTGTAATAGGCCCTAATTGCCTTGGTCTAATAGTCCCTAAGAATAAACTTAACGCCAGTTTCGGTGGAACCCTTCCTGTTGTTGGCTCTATCGGCTATCTCTCTCAATCCGGGGCCCTTTTAGCCGCAATTTTAGATATGGCGAATGCTAATGGTATTGGTTTCAGCAAACTTGTCAGTATCGGCAACAAAGCTGATGTTGATGAGCTTGATATTATTGATGCGCTTGCTGAAGATGATGATACCAAAGTAATCGCAGGATATCTGGAAAACATCACAGATGGCAATACATTTGTCGGCCATGCGGAACGCATTTCACAGAAAAAACCTATCCTCCTTATGAAAGCGGGTGTTTCTGCCGCGGGTGCCAAGGCCGCCTCCTCTCATACAGGCTCTCTTGCAGGCAGTGAAACAGCTTATGAAGCGGTCTTCGAAAGGGCCGGCGTAATTCGCTGTTTATCTCTTAATGCTCAATTTGATTTCGCACAGGGTTTTGCCTATCAGCCGCTTCCAAAGGGCAATTCCGTTGCGGTAATTACTAATGCCGGCGGTGCGGGAATTATGGCTGCCGATGCCATTGAAAAACTGCACCTTACCTTTGCAAAATTAAGCGATGAAACAAAACATCGCCTGGCTGAAAAGCTCCCGCCTGCCGCCAATTTTCATAATCCAATAGATGTCCTTGGAGACGCCTTAGCTGACCGTTACGAATTCGCGCTGGATATTGCTCTTGATGACCCGAATGTGAATTCCGTCCTTATACTTTTAACTCCCCAGGCGATGACCGATGCCGAAGGCACGGCAAAGGTCCTTGTTGATGTTGTAAAAAGAAAACCAGGCAAACCAGTTTTCGCCTCCTTCCTTGGTGCAGAAAAAGTCGTCAGGGCAAATGCCATTCTTCGAGAAGGCAAAATTCCTAATTATGATTCACCTGAAGCCGCAGCCTTGACGATCAAAGTAATGACTGAGTATGTCCGCTGGCGTGCCAGGCCCAAAAGGATTGTTAGGCTTTTCCCTGTTAATAGGCATAAAGTCGAAACAATTGTTGAAAGGCATCTGCGGCAGGGGGTCGGCCAGATTGGCGAGGCAGAGTCAAAGGAAATTCTTGAAGCATACGGTTTCGTAACTCCCAAAGACGCCATTGCCAATACTGCCGAGCAGGCCGTCAATATCGCTGAACAAATCGGCTATCCTGTTGTCCTTAAAATCTGGTCTCCGGATATCATTCACAAATCAGATGTTGGGGGTGTCAGAGTCGGCCTCGAAACTTCGCAGGAAGTTATGGATGCCTTTGACCTGATGATGTTTAGAATCCCCAAAAAAGTCCCAAATGCCAAGATTCTAGGTGTCCTCGTCCAGACAATGTGCTCCCGCGGCAAAGAACTCATCCTCGGCATGCACCGCGATCCGCATTTCGGACCGCTTATGATGTTCGGTATGGGCGGAACAATGGTTGAAGTTATGCAGGATGTTTCTTTCTATCTGGCACCGCTTACTGCCGAAGAAGCAAAGCAAATGCTCGTAAGCACTCGAACATATAAACTCCTCATAGGGGCCCGCGGCCAGCAGGGTGTCGATATTGATGTTGTAGCTGAAGCCCTGCAGCGTCTTTCTCAGCTTGTTACGGAATTCCCCGAAATCCAGGAAATGGACATTAATCCTTTTATGGTCGGCCCTCAGGGAACAACACCAGTTGCGGTAGATGCTCGTATAAGAGTAGAGAAGCTTAAATAGGAATCATAAATTTATGCAGGAATTTGACTGGAAAGAGAAATACAAATCAAAAATCACCACCGCGGATGATGCTATTAAAGTGATTAAATCCGGTGATTATATCTTTATAGGCACGGCTTGCGCACAGCCGCATCATCTTGTCACAGCCTTGGTTGCACATTCGGCTCATATCTACGATACGCATATTGTCCATCTGCTCACTATGGGAGATGCTCCGTATGCCAATGAGAAATACCGCGAAAAATTTAAAATGAATTCTTTTTTCATTGCCGATAATGTCCGTGATGCCCTTAACAAAGGTCTAGGCGATTATACCCCGATTTTTCTCTCTGAAATTCCAAGCGAATTTGAAAACGGCCGGATACCCCTCGATGTTGCCCTTATTACAGTAACACCGCCTGATGTAAATGGCCTTTGCTCACTTGGCGTTTCTGTCGATATAGTAAAATCCGCAGCCGCAAACGCAAAATATGTAATAGCACAGGTCAATTCACGTATGCCAAGGACCTTCGGCAATTCATTTATTCATGTCAACAGCATTGATTGCCTCGTTGCGTATGATGAGGATATTTTTGAAATTGCCATACCCGAAACAGATGATGTCATGAGGCGTATCGGTGAAAATATTTCCCGTTTAGTTGATGACGGTTCGACTATCGAGTGCGGCATAGGCCGGATTCCCCAGACTCTTGCCGAATATCTAAAAAACAAAAAAGATCTCGGCATCCATACCGAAATGTTCAGTGACTGGATTATAGACCTTATCGAATGCGGCGCTATTACCTGCGCCAAAAAGACTGTTAATCACGGCAAAGTCGTTGCAAGTTTCTGCATGGGAACCAAGCGGCTTTATGATTACATAAATAATAATCCATTTTTTGAATTTTATCCCAGTGAATATGTTAATGACGTAAATTTAATAAGTCAGCATGAAAAAATGATTGCTATCAATGTCGGCCTTGAAATCGATTTAACGGGCCAGGTCTGTTCTGATTCGCTTGGCTATCGTTTCTACAGCGGCATCGGCGGTCAAATCGATTTTGTCCGCGGTTCTGCCCGAAGCAGGGGAGGTAAAGCTATTATCGCAATGCCCTCTACTGCCCGTAATGGAGAGGTAAGCCGAATTGTCCCGCATCTGACCGAAGGTGCAGGCGTAGTAACCACCCGCGGCGATGTCCATTATGTTGTTACAGAATATGGTATCGCATATTTGCATGGTAAATCTATTCGAGAAAGAGTCCTCGACCTTATTAATATCGCCCATCCAAAATTCAGAAGCGGCCTCATACATGCGGCAAAAGATCATAATTATATCTATCCCGACCAGATTGAACTTGATTGGGCAAAGGTCAGATACCCCATCGAGCTCGAGCGTTACGATACTTTGCGTGACGGCACGCAAATTTTCTTCAGGCCTGTCAAACCAAATGATGAGCATGAATTATCCGAAATGCTTTATTCCCTCAGCGAAAAATCAGTCCAGACACGGTATATGACTCATACAATGACTTTCCCGCATAAAGATGTCCAGCAGCTCACCAATATAAATTATCAGCAGGATATCGCAATTGTGGGCGTTGTCCCCGGGCCAGAGGGTGATGAGCACCTGGTTGCTATGGCGCAGTTTTTCTTTGAGCCGAAAACCCAGTCTGCGGAAGTTGCGTTTGTAGTCCACGATGAATGGCAGCAAAAAGGTATGGGGACTTATCTGCTGGATTATATTACAAAAATTGCCAAGCAAAGAGGCGTCAAACGTTTCTTCGCGAGGGTTCTGCCCGGCAACAAACCTATGCTTTCTATATTCCATAATTCCGGCTATAAAGTTAATACGGAATTTGATGGTGAAGTCTATCACATTGAATATGATTTGAGCTGATTAAATGCCCTCTAAACCGGCTGCCTTTATTTATTCAACCGAGCTCGAAGAGCATTCTTATCCTCCGGAGCATCCATTTAATACTGCACGGGCAAAAAAAACCCGTGAAATTATTAATTCTATGGGCCTGCTTTCCGCTCCGGATAGAATCGAAGTGCCTCCCATCATAGCAGATAGAATTGTTTTGAAAAAATTTCATACCGCACGTTATTTGCATAGCCTTCAAAACGCCTCCAAGGGTCAATGGGATTACGAAGCCTTGAACATGGGGCTTGGCACTTCAGACTGCCCCGTCTTCAAAGGAGTATATGAGTATGCTATTTTAGCTGTAGGCGCTACCATTACAGGCGCACAGCTTATACTTGATGGCAAAGTGGATGTTGCTTTTAATCCTTCAGGCGGATTTCATCACGCGCATCCCGAACGTGCTGCAGGTTTTTGCTATATCAATGATGTCGCTCTTGCCTGTATGGTCCTTGCCGAAAGAAAATTAAAGGTCCTTTATCTAGACATCGATGTTCATCACGGAGATGGTGTTGCTTATGCATTTTATGACCGCCCTGATGTTATGACAATTTCTCTTCATCAAAATCCAAGAACACTTTTCCCCGGCACGGGTTTCGAAAATGAAATCGGAAAAGGAAAAGGGTTAGGTTACTGCGTCAATATCCCTCTTCCAATTGGAACATATGACCAGGCCTATATGATGGCTGTCAACGAAGCGGTTATTCCCCTAATCACCGCCTTTAAACCTGATGTATTTGTTTTTGAACTCGGTGCCGATGCCCTTGCCGGAGACCCGTTGGCAAATCTTCGCCTCACAAACAATGTCTATCATGAAATAATTCACAAACTGCTTGCCTTTAAAAAGCCCATATTGATGACTGGCGGCGGCGGCTACAATGTCGCAAATACCGTCCGCGCATGGGCACTTGCATGGTCAACCCTTTGCGGCGCAGATGCCGAACTTGATGCAAATATGCTTATGGGCGGAATTATGATGCAGACTACTGAATGGCATGGCGGGCTTCGCGACAGGGAACTGCCTGTTACTTCTCAGCAGCGGGATTCTGTTATGCCTGCCCTCACAGAAACTATCAACTCAATTAAATCAGCCATATTCCCCATTCACGGCCTTTAATCGAAAACTTTTATTTACTTGCCGCTTCAGTATGATGAGGCGGTTTGACTGCGAAAACCGTTAATGCCGCTAAAACCAACAATATCGCTGCGCCATAATATGCTATCGAAAACGTCTTATGGATGTCGTATATTTTACCTGCGGCAAATGCGAGCATAAAACCTCCAACGCCCCACGCAGTAAAAACGAGACCATAATTTACGCCGAAATTTTTAAGCCCGTAGTAGTCCTTGGTTATCGACGGGAAAATAGCGAGATTGGCTCCGTAATTCGCTCCGATAAGGGCAGATACAACAGCCAGAACCGGCACTAAAGTCAGGAAACTGCCGTCTTTTGCCTGTGATAGAAGACCAATCAGAACCGCCTGCATAACAAAGCAAATAAAAAGCGTTGCCTTTCTTCCTATTTTGTCACTCATCGTGCCTGCAACAATTCGACCTGCCCCATTACCTACAGCAAGAACGGCAACAAGGATAAAACCAAGATTCACATTCGCCTGAATTTTTGCTATGGCAGCAAGTTTGGCGATAATCATCAATCCGGCCCCGGCTCCGCAGGCATACAAAAACCACATCAGGTAGAACTGAGGTGTACGGAGCATTTCAAGAGGAGTATAATTGTCTTTATCATGAACTATATTTAATCCTAGTCCGGCTGATTCTTGCGGTATATAACCCTTAGGTGGGGTTTGAAGAAATTGAGATAATCCATTCCAGAAAAACATGAAAATACTTTTAAAACCCGTAATAATAATCAGAAAAGCTACTCCGAGTATCAGCATCATATTCTGAACCCCGAAACTTGAAATGAGCCATTTACTCAGAGGCGCTATATAAACTGAGGCCAGACCAAAACCAGAAACAACGATACCCGCAATAAGGCCGGTTTTCTTAGGACTGAACCATTTAACAGCAGGCGGTGTTGCGGAGGCATAACCAAAGCCGATGCCAGCCCCGGCCAGCACCCCAAATCCCAACATGTAACCTATCGGCGAGGTGGTTTGACTGGCCAGAATCATCCCTAGCCCTACGAGAATACCTCCGATGCCGGCAACCACTCGTGGGCCGATTTTATCCTGCATTCTGCCGGCCGGAACCATCACCAGTGAGAATATCAGACAGGCGAACATATACGGCAGTGATTTTTCAGTTTCTGTCCAGTTCCATTCGGCGGGAATTTCCTTACTAATAACGCTCCATGAATAGAGCACGCCCAGCGCAAGGTTGATGCCCATTCCGGCGAAAGTTACCTGCCACCCGTGGTTTTTGATTCCGCCATCCTGCGTTAATTCTCCGGTCATTAAAACTCCTTTTTGCTTTTGCCTTTTAACTATTTATTTACCTCGTCCCTTTACAAGCGATTCCACTACGGATGGGTCTGCAAGTGTTGTAATATCACCAAGATTAGACGTGTCTCCTTCTGCTATCTTTCGCAGAATTCTTCTCATAATCTTGCCCGAACGAGTCTTTGGAAGCCCATGTGCAAATTGTATCGCCTCAGGAACTGCGATAGGGCCGATCTCCTTACGGACATGAAGCATCAGCTCTT
>Ga0105091_10000436_pt1 | contig 17383 bp, 18 predicted proteins | sample PPLLak1March2015_FD_87022 | JGI IMG/M metagenome (GOLD analysis project Ga0105091, IMG submission 87022) | Freshwater sediment microbial communities from Prairie Pothole Lake near Jamestown, North Dakota, USA - PPLs Lake P7 Core (1) Depth... | ecosystem: Environmental > Aquatic > Freshwater >... | reverse complement strand
TCTCTGTGGCTTGAATTAAGGCTCTTTAAGGCTAATGTTCCAGAAAATCGGCAAGGCCACCAGGGACAAGCTGTCCAAGCTGGGCATCCACAGCCCCCTCGACCTGCTGCTGCACCTTCCGCTGCGCTACCAGGACGAAACCCACCTCTACCCCATCGCTGACGCCCCGCTAAGCCAGGCAGTGCTGGTCGAGGGCATCATCACCCACGCCAGCGTCACCTACAAGCCGCGCAAGATGCTGAGCGTCAAGATTCGCGACGCCAGCGGCATCCTGCAATTGCGCTTTCTGCACTTCTACCCCAGCCAGGTCAAAATCCTCACCCCCGGCGTCACGATACGAGCCACAGGGGAAGTCCGCCACGGTTTTTTCGGCGCGGAAATAGTTCACCCCCAGTGCCGTGTCGTCAAGGAAGACACGCCGCTCGCCGAGGCGCTCACGCCGGTTTATCCCACTACCCAGGGGCTGTCGCAGGCCATGCTGCGCAAGCTAGTCGGCGAGGCGCTGCAGCAATGCGCGCTGGAAGACACACTGCCACCAGCCATCCGCGACCCTCTCAAACTTGCGGATTTCAAAGATAGCGTGCGCCTGCTGCACCAGCCGCCGCCCGACGTTGCCCCGGCGGCGCTGGAGGAAAGAAGCCACCCCGCCTGGCAGCGGCTGATTTTCGACGAACTGCTGGCGCAGCAGCTTTCCATGCGTCTGCACTACCGGCGCCGCCATGCACGCGGCGCGCCGCCGCTGCCGCCCGGCAGGACGCTGAGCGCCGCGCTGCTGGCGAGCCTGCCTTTCGCCCTGACCGGTGCACAACAGCGGGTGACGCACGAAATCGGCAAGGATCTTGCCCGCCCCCACCCCATGCAGCGACTGCTGCAGGGCGACGTGGGCAGCGGCAAGACCATCGTCGCGGCGCTGGCGGCCTGCCAGGCGATCGAAAACGGCTTCCAGGCGGCGCTCATGGCGCCGACCGAAATCCTCGCCGAACAACATTACCTCAAGCTCTCCGCCTGGCTGGCGCCACTCGGCATAAGCATCGCCTGGCTCACCGGCAGCCTCGGCAAGAAAGCCAAGAAAGCAGCGCTGGAGCAGGTCGCCAGCGGCACGGCGCAACTCGCCATCGGCACACATGCCCTGTTCCAGGAGCAGGTTTTTTTCAGCAACCTGGGCCTCTCCATCATCGACGAGCAGCATCGCTTCGGCGTGCACCAGCGCTTGGCGTTGCGACAGAAGGGTGGCGAAGTGCACCAGCTGATGATGAGCGCCACGCCCATCCCGCGCACCCTGTCGATGAGCTATTACGCCGACCTCGACGTTTCCGTCATCGACGAACTGCCTCCCGGCCGCACACCCATCGTCACCAAGCTGGTGGACAACGCACGCCGCGAAGAAGTGTTCGGCCGCGTGCGCGATGCCTGCATGCAGGGCCGGCAAGCTTATTGGGTGTGCCCGCTGATCGAGGAGTCGGAAACCCTGCAACTCAAGACCGCACTCGAAACCTACGAAGCATTGAGCCATGCCTTCCCCGAACTCGCCATTGGTCTGGTACACGGTCGCCAGCCAGCAGCGGACAAGGCCGCTACCATGGCCGCGTTCAAGGCCGGCGACATCCAGTTGCTGGTTGCCACCACGGTGATCGAGGTCGGCGTGGACGTGCCCAACGCCTCGCTGATGGTGATCGAACACGCCGAACGCTTCGGTCTTTCGCAGTTGCACCAACTGCGCGGCCGTGTGGGACGTGGATCGGCGCAAAGCGCCTGCATCCTGATGTACCAGACACCGCTATCGGAAACCGGGCGCGCCCGGCTCAAGATCATTTACGAAAATAGCGACGGCTTCGAAATAGCGCGCCAGGATCTCCACCTGCGCGGCCCCGGCGAGTTCCTCGGCGCACGCCAGAGTGGCGTGCCCATGCTGCGCTTTGCCGACCTGGAACGCGATCAGGCGCTGCTTGACCCCGCGCGCGTTGTCGCCGAACGAATGCTGGCTGAATTTCCGGAATTTGCTGCCCGTCACGTCGAACGCTGGCTCGGAAAGCAACAGCAACTATTGAAAGCATAAAACCGGTTTTTACCCCCATAAGTTCTGCTAGAATTTCATCACAGCAAGGCTCCGCGTTTCCGGCAGTAACGCCCGTCACAATAAAAATCAGGAGGACACACATGAAGTTTCTTCTCAGCACACTGGCAATCGCATTGCTCTTGCCTCTCTCCGCTCAAGCTGCCCGTACCGAGGCGCCACAGGCAGCAAAAAGCGACCTGCTGTTCGGCATCAACGAAGGCACTGCCGGGCAAAAGGAATTCGGTGACTTGCAGATCAAATACAAGGCACTGGCCGACTATTTATCCAAGACCATCAACAAACCCGTCAAGCTGGAGTCCTCGCAAAACCTGAAAAGCTCGAGCGCCAACCTGGCCAAGGGCCGCTATGCGCTGTTTTTTTCCAAGCCGGCCAACGTCTCGGCCAAAGCCATGCGTGACCAGAAATATCAGTTGGTGGCCATGGCCAAGGGTGAATTCACGGTCAAATTCATCGTGAATGCCAATTCATCCCTGAAAAAACCGGAAGACCTGAAGGGAAAACGCATCGCTCTGGCCAAGGGAACCTTCATGGAAAAAGCCGGCATGGCTGAATTGCGCGACCGCAATCTGGTTCCCGACGCAGATCATATCCAGGCGGCAAAATTCCAGGATGCGATCGAATTCATCGTGGAAAAAGGCTTTGCTGATGTCGGCATGGTATCCCCCATCGTCGCCAAGAACTGGGTCGCCAAGGGTGGCGGCGTATTGTTCGAAAGCCGCAAGATGCCGTTCTGGTCGCTGATCGCCTCGCCCGACACAAGCAAGGATGACGTGGAAAAAATCCGCGCCGCGCTGGTCAATATGGAAAATACCGATGACGGCAAAAAGCTGATGGGAAAACTCGGCGTGAAGGGATTTGTTCCCGGAAACCAGCAGGACTACCTTGATCTGCTGAGCTGGTTGGAGAAAAAGTAGCGCAGGCTCTTCTTGTTCTCCATGTTTAGAGCTTCTCCAGGCAGGCGCATCTCGCATACAATCATTACCCTGTCACCTGGATCTCTTTCATGCTGAGCTACCGTCATGCCTTCCACGCCGGCAACCACGCTGACGTGCTGAAACATCTTGTCCTGGTACAACTTAACCGCTATCTCGGCCAGAAGGACAAGCCGTTCTGGGTCATCGACACCCATGCCGGGGCCGGCCTTTATGCCCTGGATACCGGCTATGCGACCCAGCTGAAGGAGTTTGAAAGCGGCATCGGCAAGCTGTGGGCGCGCAAGGATTTGCCGGCGCCTGTGGCCGAGTATGTGGAACTGGTGCGCGCCATCAACCCGGATGGCAAGCTGCGTTTTTATCCCGGCTCGCCCTGGCTGGCTTTCAAGACCATGCGCCCGCAGGATAGTCTGCGTCTGTTCGAATTGCACAGCAGCGACAGCCGCATCCTGCAGGACAATTTCAGCGACCACGCGCGGCGGGTGACCATCTCCAGCGCCAACGGCTTCGATGCGCTCAAGGCATTGCTCCCGCCGCCGCCGCGCCGCGCCCTGGTGCTGATCGATCCTTCCTACGAAATGCGCGAGGACTACCAACTGGTGATCACCGCGCTCAAGGACGGGCTGACACGCTTTGCCAACGGCACTTATGCCATCTGGTATCCGCAACTGGCAAAAGTGGAGGCGCGGCAACTGCCGGAAAAACTCAAGCGTCTACCGGTTAAAAGCTGGCTGAACGTTTCCCTCAGCGTCCACGCGCCGACTTCGGACGGTTTCGGCATGCACGGCAGCGGAATGTTCATCGTCAACCCGCCGTGGACGCTGCACAAAACGCTCGCAGAAATCATGCCCTGGCTGGTCCAGGTGCTGGGCCAGGATGCCGGGGCAAGCTTTGTCCTGGAGCAGGAAACACCGTAACGCGGCCTGAATACTGCTAGAATTTTCCATTCATCAAGAAAAAAGACCGGACCGTCCTCCCTCATGCGTTTTTTGCCCCTGTTGTGGCAATCCTGCCCGCCCGCCGCGCGCTGCCCGTATCATACCTGGTTGATCGACAGGGGCTCGTTGACGCACCGCATCCAGGCGCGCTGCAACGACTTCAGCGTGCGCGATTTGCGTCTAGCCATGGGAAAGCCCGTGCGTGACGAAGCGACTTGTATGCAACTGGATCCGCGCGAACTGGCACTGCTGCGCGAGGTTCATTTGTATTGCGGCGACACCCCGGTTGTTTTCGCCCATAGCGTGATCCCTCGCGCGGGCCTGCGCGGACCGTGGCGCAATTTGAGCAAACTCGGCAACAAACCACTTGCAGCTGCGCTATTTGCCGATCCGCTGGTAAAACGCCTGCCGCTACAATTCAAGAGGCTCGACCGCCGCCATGAACTCTATCGCCGGGCCTGCCGCATTCTGCCTGAACGCCCCGCCTACCTGTGGGCGCGCCGCTCGGTATTCACGCTGCAGCGCCAACCCATCCTGGTCACGGAAGTTTTCCTGCCCGGCATTCTGGAATTAGCTTCATGAAACTGAAAGAGAAACTCGACCTCTATGAACGCCTGATGCGGCTCGACAAGCCCATCGGCATCCTGCTGCTGGCCTGGCCGACGCTGTGGGCGCTATGGGTTTCTTCTGCCGGACAGCCGAACTGGATCATCCTGTGGGTTTTTATGCTCGGCACGGTGCTGATGCGCTCGGCCGGTTGCGTCATCAACGATTTTGCCGACCGTAATTTCGACCCTCATGTGGAACGCACCAAAAACCGCCCCATGGCTGCCGGACTGGTGAGCAAGAAAGAGGCCTTGGCTCTGTTCACGGCGCTTTCCCTCTGCGCATTCCTGCTCATCGTGCGCCTCAACAAATTGACCATTCTGCTGTCCTTCGCCGCCTTGTTCCTGGCCGCGAGCTACCCCTTCACCAAGCGCTTCTTCGCCATTCCGCAGGCTTATCTCGGCATCGCCTTCGGCTTCGGCATTCCCATGAGCTTCGCCGCGCATACCGGGGAGGTGCCTTTGATCGCATGGCTCATGCTACTAGCCAACATTTTCTGGGCCGTCGCCTACGACACCGAATATGCCATGGTGGACCGCGAGGACGATCTCAAGATCGGCATCAAGACTTCCGCCATCACCTTCGGGCAATACGACGTGCTGGTGGTGCTGGCCTGCTACGGCATGACCCTGGCCCTCCTCGCCGGTGTTGGTGCCTGGCTCAAGCTTGGTCTGTATTACTATCTCGGCCTCGCCGTGGCGCTGGGAATCGCCGCTTACCACTACACCCTGATCAAGGGTCGGGAGCGGGACAAATGCTTCAAGGCCTTTATCCACAACAACTGGTTCGGCGCGGCGATCTTCGGCGGCATCCTGCTCAACTACTGGCAGGCAAGCTGGTTCGCCATCAAGCAGGCATTCTAAAAACCATGGCCGGCTGCTGCGAAAACAAATCCTGCACCCTCGATGCCATGCGCGCCAGCCAGGGCCGCGTGCTGAAAATCGTGCTGGCGGTCAACGCCGTCATGTTCGTGGTGGAAGTCCTGGCCGGCCTGGCCGCCCATTCCACCTCATTGCTGGCGGACGCTTCAGACATGCTGGGCGATGCGCTGGTATATGGCTTCAGCCTCTATGTGCTGACCCGGGACGAAAGCTGGCAGGCCCGCGCCGCCCTGCTCAAAGGCCTGTTCATGCTGACCTTTGGTCTGGGCGTGGCGGCGGAAGCGATTTACAAAACCCTGCACCCCATCCTGCCGCACGGCGAAACTATCGGCCTGATCGGCCTGCTTGCCCTGGCCGCCAACACCTGGTGCTTCCTGCTGCTCTATAACCACCGCGCCGACAACCTCAACATGAGTTCGGTGTGGCTGTGCTCGCGCAACGACCTGTTCGCCAATGGCGGCGTGATTCTGGCGGGCATCGCGGTGATTTACAGCCAGTCGCGCTGGCCTGACATCATCGTCGGTGGCATCATTGCAGCGCTGTTCCTGAAATCCGCCGTCAGCGTACTGCAGCAATCCATCGCCGGCCTCCGCAGCCAATCCAACTAGGAGCTAATCATGCGCCGCTTTCTTCTTCCCTTTGCCCTCCTTCTGACAGCCCTGCCAGCCCAGGCCCAGCCGCCCGTACCGCCACCGGACACCCGCCAACTGGTCAACATGCCGGATCTGCCGCGCACCCTGATGCGCACCGACATGCAGGATCACCTGATGGCACTGAACGAGATCATCGGCCACATGGCAGAGAACAATCTCGCCGCCGCCGGCGAAACCGCCGAGAAACGTATGGGCCAAAGCTCCATGGGCAAACACGCCTACATGGCACGCGGCCAGGGGCCGGGCCGCTTCATGCCGGACACCATGCGTCAGATGGGCTGGAACATGCACGACACCGCAACAGAGTTTGCCAAGATAACTAAAACTGGCGACCGGGCGAAATCGCTCGCTGCGTTGCAGCAGGTCACTTCTAGCTGCGTGGCCTGCCATATGTCGTTCCGAACCCGCTGAACAGGATATCGCCATGAACGAACCCGCCAACACTCCCGACCTCGATTCCGCCAAGACCCTCACCACCGTGGTCTATGCCCTGCAGGCGGCCTCCTTTTTCGTCGGCATCACCGCCATCGTCGCCATCGTGATCAATTACGTGAAGATCGACGATGTCCAGGGCACCTGGCTGGAATCGCACTTCCGCTGGCAGATGCGCACTTTCTGGTACGGTCTGCTGTGGGGCGTGATCGGCAGCATCCTGCTTCTCGTCCTGGTCGGCTGGTTCATTCTGGCAGCCGATGCCATCTGGGTGATCTACCGCATCGTCAAGGGCTGGCTGCGTCTCAACGAAGGCAAGGAAGTATTTCCGCAATGAAATATAACGACCTGCGCGACTTCATCGCGCAACTGGAACAGCAGGGCGAACTCAAGCGCATCAGCGCCGAGGTTGACCCCCACCTGGAAATGACTGAAATCTGCGACCGCGTGCTGCGTGCGCAAGGCCCGGCCATTCTGTTCGAAAATCCCAAGGGCCACAGTATCCCGGTGCTGGCCAACCTGTTCGGTACGCCCAGAAGAGTGGCCATGGGCATGGGCGAGGATGACTTGACGGCGCTGCGCGAAGTCGGCAAGCTGCTGGCCTTCCTCAAGGAACCCGAGCCGCCCAAGGGTTTGAAAGACGCCTGGGACAAGCTGCCGATCTTCAAGCAGGTGCTCAACATGGCGCCGAAAGAGCTTTCCAGCGCCCCCTGCCAGGATGTGGTGTGGGAAGGCCAGGACGTTGATCTCGCCAGGCTGCCGATCCAGACCTGCTGGCCGGGCGACGTGGCGCCGCTCATCACCTGGGGGCTGGTGATCACCAGGGGGCCATACAAGAAGCGCCAAAACCTGGGCATCTACCGCCAGCAGGTGATCGCCCCCAACAAGGTTATCATGCGCTGGCTTGCCCATCGTGGCGGGGCGCTGGATTTGCGCGATTTCCAGGAAGCTCATCCGGGCCAGCCCTTCCCCATTGCCGTTGCCCTCGGCGCCGACCCCGCCACCATCCTGGGTGCGGTGACACCAGTGCCGGACTCCCTGAGCGAATACCAGTTCGCCGGCCTGCTGCGCGGCTCGAAAACCGAGCTGGTGAAATGCCTGGGCAATGACCTGCAAGTACCCGCTTCAGCCGAAATCGTGCTGGAAGGTGTGATCCATCCCGGCGAAATGGCGCCGGAAGGCCCCTATGGCGACCACACCGGTTATTACAACGAGGTAGCCGAGTTCCCGGTGTTCACCATCGAGCGCATTACCATGCGCAAGAACCCCATCTACCACAGCACCTACACCGGTAAGCCGCCGGATGAACCCGCCATTCTCGGCGTTGCGCTGAACGAGGTGTTCGTGCCGCTGCTGCAGAAGCAATACCCGGAAATCACCGACTTCTACCTGCCGCCAGAAGGCTGTTCCTACCGCATGGCCATCGTCAGCATCAAGAAGCAGTACCCCGGCCACGCCAAGCGCGTGCTGTTCGGCGTATGGTCCTTCCTGCGCCAGTTCATGTACACCAAATTCATCATCGTCACCGACGACGACGTCAACATCCGCGACTGGAAGGAAGTGATCTGGGCCATGACCACCCGCGTCGACCCGGCGCGTGACACGCTGTTGATCGAAAACACCCCCATCGACTACCTCGACTTCGCCAGCCCTGTCTCCGGTCTCGGCTCGAAAATGGGCATGGACGCCACCAACAAGTGGCCGGGCGAGACCAGCCGCGAGTGGGGCCGCCCCATCGTCATGGACGAAGCAGTGAAGCGCCGGGTGGACGAAATGTGGCAGGAACTGGGGCTATGATTCTGAAAAAAGCTGTTAACCACGGAGAACACGGAGGGCACGGAGAAAAGCGCTTTTCGGGTATATGGCCTTGCCCGGCAGGCAAATGCAGAACCGATGCAATCCACTGCTTTAACTCCGTGCCCTCCGTGTTCTCCGTGGTTTCAAAGCAAGGTTTTCAGGGATAATCCAGCCATGACCCAGCCCCTCTCCCCCAAGAAACGCCTGTTCGAGCAGTTCGCCCGCGTGGCAAAATCCCTCGCCAGCGCCAATCGCCTGGAACTGCTGGAAGCGCTTGCCCAGGGCGAACGTGGCGTGGATGCACTGTCGCAGGCGAGCGGCATGTCGGTCGCCAATACCTCCCATCACCTGCAAATCCTGCGCGAGGGTGGTCTGGTGCAGTCGCGCAAGGCAGGCCTGCAGGTAATCTACAGCCTGGCTGGCGATGATGTTTTGCGCCTCATCACGGCCATGCAGCAGGTGGCCGAATCTCATCTGGCCGAAGTAGACCGCATCGTGCGCGACAACTTCGAGAGCAAGGACAACCTCACCCCACTACGGCGCGAGGAATTGCTGGAGCAGGTTCGCTCCGGCGGCGCCATGGTGATCGACGTGCGGCCCCCCTCCGAATATGCCGCCGGCCATATTGCAGGCGCAGTCAACATACCACTGGACTCCCTGGCGGAGCGACTTGACCAGCTCCCGCGCGATCAGGAAATCGTCGCCTACTGCCGCGGCCCCTACTGCATGCTGGCTTTCGACGCGGTGGCAAAACTGCGCGAGGAAGGCTTCCGCGCTCGCCGTCTGGAAGATGGTTTTCCTGAATGGAAAGCCGAGCAGCGCCCCGTCGGCGAAAAATAAGGCCGAAACTGCAATAGCGCACCGGCCCCGGTGCGCTCCTCCCCTGATAAAAAATCGTTTGACACCCGCTCTCTTTCTTAGCACACTATTACAATGTTCATTTGAATAGTAAAACAAGGAGCCAGCATGTCCATCCTGCGCAACGTCTTTCTCGCCGCCGCCCTATGCACCACCACCTCCCTGTCCGCCATTGCCGCGGATAACCCCGCGGTGAAAGCGCTGGAGGATTACTTCGAGTTCTCCGAATACGGCGGCGCGACCATCCTGCCGGAGCAGATTCCGGCGGAAGACTGGAAGAAAATTTACCTCATCGACACGCGCGATGCCGAGCAGTTCAACAAGGCCCATATTCCCGGCGCAGTGAACATCGACTGGCGCCAGGTGCTCGGACGCCGCGCCGAACTGCCGAGCGACAAGATGGTGCTGGTGTACTGTAACGCCGGCACGCTTTCCGCTCAGGCCGGACTGGCACTTCGGGTAGCCGGACTGGACAACGTGCGCATCCTGCAAGGGGGATTCAGTGAATGGAAAGCCAAGGGAGGCTTTGACGCCAACCGGCGTGCGGCGCGGCGTTCCGCCAAGAAGTAAAGAGCAGGCGCATCAAACCAACACCCAACAATACGAGGAGATCGATATGTTATTCAATAAACTGAAATTTTTACTTGCCCTGCTGCTGGCTTTCGCGGCGCTTCCCAACGCGTCTTACGCCGGCGGGCCTCCTGGCCAAGCGGTACTCAACGGCCAGAAGGTACTCACCCTGATCAGCCGCGACCCGCCCGGGGTACGCTGCAACAACAACATGCAGATCGCCGCCGAGCTGTCCAATGTTTACAAACTGCCGGTCCAGATCATCCCGGTGACGTTCGCCGGCGCTGGCGCCAAGGCCCCAGCGGTATATTACGGCGACCAGCTGATAGCAGTCGATGAAGGCGAGTTGAACGGTATGGTGAGCTATTCAGAAATCGCCGACATCCTGGAAATCGAAAGCGTGCCGAAGCAGGAGCAGCCGGGACGCCTGATGGAAATCAAAAAGGATTTCGACGGCCTCAAGGCGGCGATCAAGGATGTTAAATAGCGGCCAGGGAGTACAAATAATGCACACGAAAACGCCGGGACGGTTTTTGTTTGTGGCGGGCGCGTTTCTGGCACTGCTCGCCGGTCAGGTTTTCAGCAGAGAACTGGCACAACTGAAGGGCAGGATCACCGGAGAGAAATGCGCGCAGCTTGGAAAAATCGGCGAGTGTTATCTCCAGTGGGCGAATCCGATGGTGTTCTGGACTGAAGAAGGGGACTACTACGCCATCGACCTGTCCGGCAAGAGTGGCGTGGCAGAGGAAAAATTCGATGAAGCATTCGGCCAGGAAGTTGAGCTCCAGGGTGAAATTCTGAAAAATGGAGAGAAAGAGCGGATACGGGTTGCGCAACTCAAAATTCTGAAACCACCTGCTGGCAAAGAGTTCTTCAAGGGATGACTGTAATCCCAGATCCCCGGGTGGGATCGAAAAGAGCAGTAAAAACAGAGCGTCTCGATATATTCAGCAGTTGGGTGGCAGGAGAAAAACATGAGATTTGGACATTGGCGATTCCAGCAATTTCTGCTTGCCATCGTGATTGCCCTGAGCGGCGCAACCGCTTCGGCGGGTCAGAACTATGCCAGACCCGAGCTTTTGATCGAAACCGGGGAGCTGGCGAAAATTCTCGGTCAGCCCAATGTCAGGCTGATTGATGCCGCTGAAGCCACCGGCTACCAGCGGGCGCATATTGCGGGCGCGGTCAATATTTACTATCTCGATCTCTCCAGGCTTGATGAGCGCAAGAAAAATGGCTTCCCCCTGAGCCAGGCAGAAGCGGAGAGGGTGTTCGGCGCTGCCGGCATCGATGCCGCCACGCAGGTCATCGTCTACGATAGCGGCGAAGGAAATGCTGCATCGGGCGTGTGGTTTGTGCTCGATTTCTTCGGCCACAAAAACGTCAAGGTGCTAAATGGGGGTTTTCGCAAGTGGCTGAAGGAAAACCGCCTTGTAACCCAGGACGTACCCGCACTGGAGAAGAAGAAATTTACCGCCAAGCCTGACCCCGCGCGCATCGTGACGCGAGCCTGGATGGAGAAAAATCTGCAAACCAGGGAAGCCATGGTAGTGGATACGCGTTCGTTCAATGAGTTTATTGGCAAGGACATGCGTCCGGGCGCCTCGCGTGGCGGACACATCCCCGGCGCGACCCATCTCGAATGGGCCCGCTTTTCAGACCAGCTGAATAGCTTCAAATCCGCCGAGCAAATCGAAAAGGCGCTCAATCAGCGCGGCATCACCAAGGATACCAAGATCGTCACCTATTGCCAGTCTGGCATTGGCCGTTCTACCGATGTGGCTCTGGCGATGAAACTGATCGGCTACGACAATGTGGTCGAGTATTCAGGCTCATGGGAAGAGTGGTCGGTCGATCCGCGCTTACCTATCGAACGATAGATCATGAAGTATCCGGTTCGCGCGTTACTGGCGCTGTTCGTCCTGCTTATCCCTGTCATGGCTGGTGCGGGGGTACTCAAACCCGTCAAGGGTTCGATGCTGGCGAGCGACTTCATCACGAAGGATTTGGCCGGGCGCACGGTGCGCTTCAATGCCTTCCAGGGCAAGGTGGTGCTGCTCAATTTCTGGGCTACCTGGTGCGCAACTTGCCGCAAGGAAATGCCCTCGATGGAGGCGCTCCATAAGGCTTATAAGGATAAAGGACTGGTGGTGCTGGCGGTATCCCAGGATCAGGTGAGCGCACAGGCCGTACAGGCTTACGTGGACGAGCTAAAGATGAGTTTTCCGGTGTGGCACGACCGTGACGGCCTAGTCGGCAGGCAGTATGGCATTCCGGGCGTGCCGATGTCGTACCTGATCGGCGTGGACGGGCGCGTGGCTTACCGCGTGACCGGCGATTACGACTGGTTCGGGACGGAAGCGCGCGCGGCGGTGGAATCGCTGCTCGCCGCACAAGTTTTGCGTTAAACAAAAACAAGGGGCTAGGCACCATGGTCGACAGACGCGATTTTCTGAAACTTTCCGGCACCGGCATGTGTGCGTTCGCACTCGGCCTGTCCAAGGAATTGCAGGCGCGCATCCTCTCGGTGGACGACCCGCTGGTTTCCTACCCCGATCGCTCGTGGGAGGACTTCTACCGCAAGGAATTCGCCGGAACACGCGGCAATGCCCAGGGTTTTGCCTTCCACTGTTCCAATTGCCAGGGCAACTGCGCTTTTCGCGTGTTCGCCAGGGATGGCGTCGTGACGCGCGAGGAACAGCTTGCGCAATATCCGCAGATCAGCCCGAATATTCCCGACCCCAATCCGCGCGGCTGCAACAAGGGGACGATCCACTCGCAGGCCATGTATGAGAAAGACCGGCTGCTCTATCCGCTCAAGCGCGTGGGCGAACGCGGGGAGGGAAAATGGCAGCGCGTTTCCTGGGATCAAGCCATGGGCGATATTGCGGAAAAGATCGTGGACACCCTGGCAGAACACGGCCCGGGGGGGATGCTGCTCTACGCCGGTACCGGGATCGTGTCGCAGGGGCGGCGCGCGGGGCCGTTGCGCCTGGGTTCGCTGCTCGGTTCAACCCGCCTCTACCCTTCCAGCGCGGTCGGCGACATGTTTACCGGCGCTGCGCTGGCTTATGGCATCCCCAACGTGGGCACTTCGCTCGATGCCTGGTTCGAGATGGACTATATCGTGTTGTGGGGCTTCAACCCCAACGTGACCCGCATTCCGGACGCCCATTATCTTTGGGAAGCGAAGTGGCGCGGCGCCAAAATCGTGGTGATCTCGCCGGACTACAATCCCACCGCCATCCATGCCGACTGGTGGATACCCATCACGCCCGGCTCCGACAGCTTTCTCGCCATGTCGATGGTGCATGTGGTGCTGAAAGAAAAGCTGTACAAGGAAGACTTTATCCGCGAGCAAACCGACCTGCCCTTCCTGGTGCGCGAGGATACGGGCATGCTCCTGCGCCTATCCGACCTGCGCAAGGACAGCAAGAACGACGTATTTTATTGCTGGGACGAGGTGAGCGGTGCAGCCGTCGTCATGCCCGGTTCCCAGGGACATTTCAGGAAAACCCTGCGCCTCGGCGCGATTCGCCCGGCACTTACCGGCCGTTATGAAGTGAAGGGCCACGATGGAAAAATGATCCCCGTCACCACCGCGTTCGAAAAGGTGCGCGCCGAGGCAGAAAAATACTCCCCCGAGAAAACGCAGGCGCAGACCGGCATTTCCCCTGCGCTGGTGACCAAGCTGGCACGCGAATATGCCGCGGCACACGACCCCGGCCTCACCATCGGCTTCTCGCTGCACAAGTACGCCTGGGGCATTCTCACTTGCTGGGCGCAAGCCCTGTTTTGCGCGCTCACCGGCCATGACGCGGTGGACACCGAGCATCAGTGGAGCCTAGGCGGCCTCGGGCCAATGACCGCGCCCAAGCCCGCGCGCTTCGAGTCCGGGTTTCTGGGCGAGTGGTTTTCGGGGCGCATGTGGGAGACCTTCGAGCGCCACTACGCCGGGGAAGAATTCAAGCAAGGCACCGGCATCACCCCGGACGATCTGGTAAAACTGGCCGAGCGTTCGCGCGATGACAAGTGGCACACCAATTATGTCGAACCGAAAATCCGCATCCTGTTCGGCGACAATATTTTCCGCCGTAACAAGTCCTCGGAGCATTACCGCAAGACGGTGCTGGATGCGACTGAACTGTACGTCAACGTCAACTTCCGCATGGATTCCTCCGCGGAATACGCCGACTACGTGTTACCCGCCATCAGCCACTATGAAGGCTGGGACATACGCGGCGAGGTTGGTTATCACCGTTACGCCAATCTGACCGTGCCGCCCAAGGACTTGAAGCCGGTCGGCGAGACCAAGCCGGAGTGGGAGATATGCCGGCTGCTGGCGGAGCATATCGAGGCGAAAGCAAAGCTGCGGGGACTCGGCCAGATCAAGGACCCGCTATTCACCATGAAGAAGGATGGCAAGGACATCCCGGTCACCCGCGATCTCGATACGCTGGTCTTCGATTTCACCATGCAGGGCAAGGTCAACACCGACAAGGATGTGGTGAAGTGGCAGATCGAGAATGTCCCCGCCTTCCAGCCGTGGAAATTCGAGGATGCCGTCGAGCGCGGCTTTCTTGTGCTCAACAACAGCGCCGGTCTGACCTCGCCCCTGTATGCCGACAAGCCTTACCGTTCGTTCGAGGAGCAATTCCACCTGAAGCGCCCATATCCGACGCTATCGGGCCGCCAGCAGTTCTACATCGACCAGGAAACATTCGCCAAACTCGGTTGCAGCGTGCCCACGGCACGGGAAGGGCTACACCCCTCGCGCTTCCCGCTCAAGTTTTATTCGCCGCATGCGCGCTGGGGCATTCACTCCACCTGGCGCAGCAACAAATACATGCTGCGCATGCAGCGCGGCGTGCCCCATCTCAACCTCAATCCTCAAGATGCCACCCAGCGCGGCATCCAGGATGGCGACACGGTGCGCGTTTTCAATGATATCGGCGAATTCCAGGCAATGGCCAGGATCATGCCCAGCCTGCAACCCGGCACGCTCATGATGGATCACGCCTGGGAGCCGCACCAGTTCCTCAAACGCATGGGCATGGACGCGCCGGTGGCCGGACTGCTCTCTCCGCTCGAACTGGTGGGCGGCTGGGGACATCTCAAATTCGGTGCCGAATGGGATGGCAACCAGCTTGCCCACGAGTCCACTGTTGACGTAGCGAAAGTCTGAGGAAAAAGAAATGTCGAAACGACAACTAGCCATGGTGATGGATCTCAACAAGTGCATCGGTTGCCAGACCTGCACCTCGGCCTGCAAGACCCAATGGACCAACCGCAACGGGCGCGAATACATGTACTGGAACAACGTCGAGACTCGTCCGGGACAGGGCTATCCACGCAAGTGGGAGGAGGCAGGTGGCGGCTTTGATATGTCCGGGGAGTTGAAGGCCGGGCGCATCCCGGATCTACGGCGCGACTACGGCACGGCGTTTGACATGAACTATCTGGAAGCACTCAACCCGCGCGGTGATGGTGTTCATGACCAGCCACCCTCCTTCGATGGCGAGGAACACCCGCATCTGGCGCCCGTGGAGATGCCGGTGAGCGGCCCCAACTGGGACGAGGATCAGGGCGCGGGCGTCTATCCGAACAGCTATCATTTTTACCTGCCGCGCATCTGCAATCACTGCACCAACCCAGCCTGCGTCGCCGCCTGTCCGCGCAAGGCGATCTACAAGCGCGAGGAAGACGGCATCGTGCTCGTTGACCAATCACGCTGCCGTGGTTACCAGCACTGTGTCGAGGCCTGCCCATACAAGAAAATCTATTTCAACCCGATATTCAATCGTTCGGAAAAGTGCATTTTTTGCTATCCGCGCATCGAGCAAGGCCTGCCGCCCGCGTGCGCGCAGCAGTGCGTGGGGCGCATTCGCTTCGTCGGCTATCTCGACGATGTGGAAAGCCCGGTACACAAACTGGTCGAAAAATGGAAGGTGGCATTGCCGCTACATGCCGAGTATGGCACCCAGCCCAATGTCTATTACATCCCGCCCCTGTCGCCCTCCGGCTACGATGCCGAAGACAATCTGACCGGCGAGCGGCGCATCCCGGAAGAAGTCCTGGTTAATTTCTTCGGGCCGCGCGTGCCGGATGTGCTGAAGATATTGGAGCAAGAGCGGGAAAAATCCCGCAAGGGTGAGCCTTCCGAACTCATGGAAACTCTCATTGCCTATCGCCATGAGGAGATGTTCAAGCTCGATGCCGCGTATTACCAGAAAGCCGGGAAGCCTGGGGCGGCTCCCGTGCCCAAGGGGAAACGGATCATCCCCATCGTAAATTGGGATGACTGGAACGGCCACCAGAAAACACGCGAGATCGCTGCCGGCAATTTTCCCGGTGGAGAAACAGGAGAAGTGGCATGAGGCGACCTGTGCAAAGATTGGGGCAATTGGGAGTAATTGCGCTGCTTGCGGCGCTAACATTTTCCCCTGCGCTGGCCGGAGACAGCGTTTCTTTCATCAGTGCCAGACAGGCCAGCGCCGAGCCGCTGCTCGACCCGCTCGGCCCCGTCTGGGAGAGTCTGGCGCCGACCCAAGTCACGCTCTACCCGCAAGCCAGCCTCATCCCGGCTTCGGATTCCGGCGGCGTGCTGAACGCTTCGGTGCGCGCGCTATACAGCGGCAAAACACTGGCACTGCATATCGAATGGCCCGATGCCACGCGCTCGGCAACCCGAGGCGTTGGTAAATTTGCCGATGGCATCGCGCTGCAATGGCCGCTAAGGTATGGGCCTGGCATCAGCCTGCCCTATGTGGGCATGGGTCACAGAGATGCCGCAGCGGCGCAGTGGCTATGGCGTGCGGACGGTTCCATGGAGACACTTGCAGCGGAAGGCTTTGGCACCCTGACGACGCAATCACCCGACGGCGTGATGGCCAGGGGGGCTTGGCGTGACGGCAAGTGGCAAGTCGTCTTCATGCGCTCGTTCGCGCCATTGACGAGCGGACAACATGTACGTTTCGATCCAGCGAAACAGGGGGCCGTACCCGTGGCGCTCGCCCTGTGGAACGGCGATGCACAGGAGAGAAACGGCAAGAAACACCTGTCTGCCTGGCAGGTCTTGCGCTTCGAAAACACCCCTGCGAACGAGGCTTATTTCAAGACTTTTTCCGCAACGGAAAACGGCAATGCCGAAAATGGCAAGCGCCTGATGGCGGAAAAAGGCTGCGTCGCTTGCCACAGCTTTCCGGGCAACGCCGCACAGCCGACGATAGGCCCTAATCTGGCTTACGTCGGCGCTATTCATCACCTCGACTACCTGCTCGAATCAATCATGAAACCATCCAAAATCATCGTCCCGGGTAAAAACTATTCCATGATACAGAGCGGCAAACTGGTCTCGCTCATGCCGCCGCTCGAGGGGACGAAACAGGAGCGGCGCGATATCGCCGCGTTTCTCCAGACGCTGCGGTGATTAAACAAGCGCCCAGCCCATGACAAGCACAGATCTCAAGCAGAGGTTAGCGGCGCTGCCCGCCGTGTACGAAATGCTCTCGCACCCCAGGCTGGAAGCGCTTGCGGCCAATATCGGCCACGACCTGCTGGTAGCCGGGATACAGGCGCGGCTGGCGTTTCACCGCGAGGCGCTGCGGGGTGATCCGCTCCATCCCCTGCCCGGCGCGGA
>Ga0105091_10000434_pt1 | contig 17424 bp, 14 predicted proteins | sample PPLLak1March2015_FD_87022 | JGI IMG/M metagenome (GOLD analysis project Ga0105091, IMG submission 87022) | Freshwater sediment microbial communities from Prairie Pothole Lake near Jamestown, North Dakota, USA - PPLs Lake P7 Core (1) Depth... | ecosystem: Environmental > Aquatic > Freshwater >... | reverse complement strand
TTAAGCGGCTCCGGCGTAATGAAAATATTTTCGACGCATCCGCCGGTTGAAGAGAGAATTAAAAGACTTCAGGAGATTGCCGCAGGCAGAAGATAATTGAGTTGAGATAAAAAGATATGCCAGATTTTAGAAATCTGGCATATCTCCCTCATCCGATTTTAGAAGGGATCAATTGAAAATTTTTTTCTTTTACATAGTAATTTTCTCATATGCTCTTTTTGCCCAAATCCAGCCAGGTCTCGATACTCCTTTTTTAGAGAAATCCAATTTGGAAGTTTTTTATAACTTAACCGATTCTTGCGTATTAAATCTTATAACTTTTATACCGGAAAATGAAGAAGAGGTTATTTTAAAATTAAATTTAGGAAACGATTATTCGATACTCGGCAATAAAATAATTTCTTCCCTGCAGCAGCATGATATAATCCTTTCTGCGGATTTAGAAAATCAGGATGCAATTTCATCTGCCGGTAAAGAATATATTTCCGTAAATTTTGTCATTGATAATGCGGATGTTAAATACGGGGAGATATTTAGAAAGGGTTTCCTTGGTGATTATTATATCCCGCGGAATATTTTACTTTCCGGTAATTTTATGGTTAAAGCAGCCGGGGTAAAGTATAATTCTTTTAATTTTAATTTTAACGATACCGTTAGAGTTGATGAAATAAATAATCTGGAGAATTTATCTTATCCGTTTACACAGGGAGAAATACCTGCCGAACCGTTTTTTTCCAGTCTGCTGGAGCCGGTTGTCGCAATCGGGACCGCCGCCGTTGCCATTTTTTTATTCTTTTCGATCCGCAGCCAGTAGATTCTTCAGTGCTGTCCAAAATAATTGATAAAAAGAAAATTTCTTTTAAATATTTAGAATATTCTAATGTTTTTATACTACTCTCAACCTCATCCCTACTAATGACTTAATATTAATTTTCTGACAGAATATGATCAACTATAGTTTCTCTCCTTTTAGTAGACTGTGTGAAAATTCGGTAAAACCGCTGAAACGGTTACGGTACATTTCTTTTACACTTTTAAACCAACAGTTAAAACTGTGGGTTAATAATATTAGCACAAAAACTCCTTTTAGGAGAGATTTGAGATTCTTAATAATTTGAGGATAGCAGTAATATTTACCTTTGCTGGGCTTATTATTTTTAGCTATTTTTCATGATGTTTTTTACAACTTAATTTCGGGGAAATTAGTATTTAATTTCAGATAATAGTTTTTACTCTATGATAAAAAAAATTTTTGTGTTTTCCATAGTACCAATTCTGTTTTGGGGCTGCTCGTCTTCAATCGATACTGCAAATCTTTCTGCCGAAGAAAGATATAATTACGCTTTAAATTTATTCAATGATGAAGATTATGAAGAAGCGCTTAAAGAATTTCAGGCCATAGTTCTTCAATTCCCTGGAAATGCTGCTGTAGATGATGCACAATATTATATGGCGTTAAGCAGGTATAATAAAGACGAATATATCCTTGCTGCATATGAGTTCAGCAAGCTTATAAAAAACATGTCCGCAAGCGAATGGGTTGATGAAGCACAGCTCATGCTGGCAGAATGCTACTATAATATTTCACCGAATTATACGCTTGATCAAACCTACACTAAAAAAGCCATCGAGGAATACCAGGCCTTTATCGATTTTTTTCCTACCAATCCTAAAGTTCCGGATGCCGAAAAAAAAATCGATGAACTGAATGAAAAACTTGCCCGTAAGGAATATAATACCGCTTATATTTATGAAAAGCTGGAATATTATAAAGCTGCATTATTATCTTATGATAATGTCATAGAAACTTATCACGATACAAAATATGCGCCTCTTGCAATGTACGACAAAATAAATCTGCTTATAAGACGGGGAAGAAATGAAGAAGCTCTAGCTGAAATCGGGAAATTTTTGGAAAGATATCCAAAAGATTCTAAAACTGAAGATGTGGAAAATATTAAATCCTCCCTCGAAAATAAATTATCTGCCGCTAAATAATGCTTAAAGCCAAAAAAGTCAGCGAATCAATCATCGTGATGACAGAACTAGTTCTTCCGAACCATACTAATCAGCTTGGCCATTTATTGGGCGGACAAATGATGCACTGGATTGATATTTGCGCCGCTCTATGCGCGGCAAAGCATAACCAGAGAGTTTGTGTTACTGCATCAGTTGATCAAATAGATTTTCTTCACCCTGTGCATCTGGGCGATGCCGTATCTTTAACCGCTTCGGTCAACAGGGTTTTTAACACTTCAATGGAAATCGGCGTCAAGGTATTTGCGGAATCTTTTTGGGAAGGAAAGAGAGTGCATACCAATACAGCATACCTGACTTTTGTCTCTGTAGACAAAGAGGGAAAACCTGTAAGTGCCGTTCCGGCTTTCCCTGAAAGTGAAGAAGAAAAAAGAAGATACAAAGATGCTTTGCAGAGAAGAAAAAACAGACTGAAAGAGAGAAGCAAAGTAATTTCCCGCTGATCGAGTTTTATAGCGTAAATTGACGAAATATTTGAATAACACGAAATGCAAGAAAAGGTGTGCCGGAATCTCCGTAATAATAATTTCATATTAATAGGTATATATACCTTCCTTCTCATCATTTTATTCAGTTCCCCATCAAATCCCCAAATCCCTATAAATGGTTTCTGTAAATACAATTCATACCAAATTAAACCTGAATATCGTTCACTTCATGCAGTTAATTATAATAGTGATTCTTATGCCGATCTGCTCCTTTATAATAATAAAAAGAAAGAAATTACGCAGCTGGAAGGAAGCTCATCCGGCATTTTTGAAAAACAGATATCTTATAGTGTACCATATGAGATAAATAAAGTTGTGCGGCTCTCCGATAAAAAAAATGCAACTTTGGGCTATGCATTTGCATCGCGTAAAGGAATGAGCGCAGGAATTTTTAAGTTTTTAAAAAACGGAAAACCTGTCCTTTCCAGCATAATAAAATTTAAATCTTATCCGGAGAATATTTCTGCTGCAGATATAGACAAAGATAACAAGCCGGAACTTATGGTATCAGGAGGTTCTTTTGAGGGTCTTATCGTCATACATGAAAAGAATGGAATGCTGCAAGAAACCTACATTGATAAAAAAAATTGCTACACAGGGGCAATATTTATCGATTTAACCAACGACGGTACACCGGATATTGCTGCATTTAACCTCATCAGCAGCTCACTTGATTTTTTTTACAATGACGGGAAGGGATCTTTCAGGAGAGAAAGGTCATTTAACTTTTCGGTAAGGGTTCATTCATTTAAAGTTTTTGATCTGAATCTGGATTTCTACCAGGATCTTATGTTTATCAGCGGCCGGTCTATTTTTATAATGTACGGCGATTTCCGTTCTTCATACGAAAAAAGAACTGTATTAGAAACAAAATACTCTCCTGATTCTTTCGTTATCGGAGATTACAACCGAGACGGAAGGATTGATTTAATTTATTTGAACAAATCCGAATCAATTATTTCCGCCCTCTTCGCATTGAACAAATCGAAATTCTATCCTGAAATTATATTGCTCCGAAAACCACAGATTTCGAATTTAATAACTTATTATAGTAAATTTATCCGAGGAATAGCTGCCATCAGTGAAGACGGCTTTATCTATACTATCTCGAGGCTCTCTTCTATTGCGGATGATATTGGTATTTCTATCGCCGGGAACCCTTCTATAATCAATTATTTTGATAATGAAAATGACGGAATTTATGATATCTGTTTTATTGATGAATTTGATAACTCGCTGAAATTAATGGTTAGGAATAATGCCGGTATTCCCAGCCTGCTTTATTCATATACTTTGTTCGGTTCTCATTCTAAAATTCTTGTAGACGATGTTTCGGAAAGTATAAAAACCTTTTACTGCTACAAACCGGGGAGCAGGCTCATCGAAAAATTTAAAATAGATTTTACAAGTAACAAATTGCAGAGAGATGAAATTTATTCCCCCGGAAATCTGATTGACTTTAAAGCCGCAAGAAGAGATACAGGTAAATACAGCCTTTATGTTTTATATGAAAAAAGCAAGACTCTCGGATTTTCAGTTTTTACCAAAGCCGATGAATTTATATTTACCGAAAATTTTGAAAATATAGCCTTCAATATTTCTAATGCAGCAATTTCAACTACTAATAATATTGCATTCTTTTACTGGAAGGTTTCAAAAGATTCGCTGATGCTCACCAAGAAGGTGCTGCCTAGAATGAGGAGAATAGTTGATTCAAAGGAGTCTGCGGATATTACGCAATTAGTTACTTTAAAAAAGATTAATATAATTCAGCCTCTCCAGGCAGCTAATGAATTAATTACTACTTTCATTGACGATATTTTCAACAATAAAAAAGAAGTCTGCATTAGTTTCATTTCCGATTTGTCCGACACAACCAAAGAAAATGCCGCAGTTATTGCAGCGCCAAAGACATTAAACATATTGAGAAATTTAAATTTTTCGGTTACCAATGATAACCAGATTTTCTTCGGGGAGATGATATTTAACGGTTCTAAAAATTTGTTTATTTACCGCCCGGAAGAAAAAAAACTTAACAAGCTGAATTTTATTGAAAATTCCGGCAGGTATATATTATCTTCGGTTGCAGATTCAGTTGATATAAATTATTATTTTATAAAAAATATGAACATGCGGAATTACCACCTTGTATTTACGGATAAAAAATCCGGATGTATATCGATCAGGAAAATCGGGTGATCTGTATTTTTAAATCTCAATTACTGAAACTGATGAGAATAAAAATTCTTATAATCGAAATATTATTTAACAGGAATTAATTGCATAAATTCAGCAGATCTTTTTATTTCACCGGATCCCTGTGGATTATTCTCATTTCCATTTCGCTGAAAATTCCTGCCCAGGAACTAAATTCAAACCGGCTGGATTCCTTGTATAACCGTTTCCTTTCATATAAGAATATAAGAACTGAGGGACTGCAATTATCTTCTCAAACAGATGATTCTGCTTTCATAAAATGCGGCTTTGGCTTGATTGCTGAAGTAAGATTAAATTTTGAATTATTTACTCCTGCTCAGAAGAAAATATTAACAAAACTCCTGCAGCGTCCGCAAACGGATGCAAGCATAGTAAGCCCTTCCGGGTATTTCAGGATTCATTTTAATACCAGCGGTTTGGATGTTCCAAATTATGATCCTTCTCTCAGTATCGAAGAAAATGCAATGCAGGTTGCGCAAACCGCAGATTCTACTTTCAATTTTGAAGTGAACTTTCTAGGGTATCCTCCACCCCCGCAGGAAAACGGCGAAGGGACGGATAATCTATATGATATATATATAAGTTCAATCCGCGACTACGGCTATACTCAGCCTGAAGATTCCTTGGGAAACCAAAAATATACATCCTTTATTGTAATTCATTACGATTACAAGGATAATTTTAATACAAAAGGTTTGGATGCAATGCGTGTAACAATCGCTCATGAAATGCATCATGCCATTCAGATTGGAAATTATACCTGGGATAAAGTTTATAATGATTTATTTTTTTACGAATTAACGTCCACATCAATGGAAGAGTTCGTTTTTGACACGGTCAATGACTACTACTTTTACATGCCGAGTTATTTCAGAAATTCCGGTGTTTCATTCGGCTCAAACAGCGGCTACAATATTGCTATTTGGAATCTTTACATGCAGAATAAGTTCGGGATTGATATAATTAAAAGACAGTGGGTGCTTTTTGCTCAATCCGAAATAAGAGCTTTGGAAGCTATTTATAATTCAATCGACGAAAGAGGCTCTTCCTTCAAGAAAGAATTAAATACATTCGGATTATGGACATATTTTACAAATAAAAGATTTCCTAAGGGTGCCGAACAGGGATACGCTTTTGAAGAAGGGGCTGCATATCCGCTAATCACTCCTTTGGCAGAACAGATTTTTACTCCACATGAGGATATTTATGATTTGTCCTTATACCCAGCTTCCAACAATTATTTAAGAGTCATAAATGGTATCGATTCTTTAATTATTCTGATTTCAAATTCGGATTGGAATCTAGGGATAATTAATCCCGAATTGCAGGCCAGCTTTAATTACGGCTTATATGACCATTTTGTTTCAGGCAGCGATACAATAACAAGCAATTATTTTAAAACAAACCAAAGTTCGGATCCTCTTGTTTGGACTACTACTGAAATTCTTAATGATGCAGTAATTATTCAGCCCGTCATAGTTAATGAACATCATGCTTCCGTATTTCCATTGCCGTACACCTATGGGAAGAACGGCAACTTTATAAGATTCACTGTAGACAAATTTGAAAACACGACTGTTGATTTTAATGTTTATACAATCGGGATGGAATTGGTTTACTCCGCTTCAATGAAACTGGACCGGTTTGATGAGATCAGCAGTTATGTTGTATCATGGAGTCCGGCGGATAATAAAAATAAAAGACTGGCTTCCGGCGTTTATCTTTATATAATAAAATCCGGAGAAAATATTCAGAAAGGAAAGTTTGTAGTATTTAACCAGTGAGTATTAATTGTATATCTAAAATTTCATTTAAGATCTGTTCAAACTATTTTTCTTCACATTAATCAAAACAGATAAATGAATGCTTACTCTCTTCAGGCTCTTTCCATAAAAAAAACTTTCGGAAGAAGATTAATTTTCAGCGGTATTAATTTCGGGCTGAATAATAACGGAATCTTCGGGATCAGCGGGCCTAACGGTTCGGGCAAATCAACCTTAGCTAAAATTCTCTCGGGATTAATTTCCCCTTCAGGCGGAAAGGTAATCCATAACTATAACTCAAAAGAAATCTTACCCGAAAAACTTCACAACTACATCGGCTTCCTTTCACCTTATTTAGTTTTGTATGATGAATTTACCGCCTCTGAAAATTTTTACTTCATTGCAAAAATCAGGGGTATTCCGTTAGATAAAAATAGAATTGAAGGCCTCCTGAAGCAGTTCCTTCTTTATAACCGTAAAGATGATCTGGTGAAAACTTACTCTTCCGGAATGAAACAAAGACTTAAATTTATTTTTGCATTAATGCATTCGCCTAATCTGATTATTCTTGATGAACCGACATCCAACCTGGATGAAGAAGGAAAACAAACTGTTTATAAAATAATCCGTGAAGAATCTCAAAATAAAATTGTAATTATTGCTTCCAATGAAGAACGGGATCTTCTTCTCTGCACCGAAAGGATAATTCTGGAAAATTTTAAAAAAATAGAACGCAGATGACGCAGAATACTCAGATTAACGCAGATCAGAATAAACAAGATTATGGTGTAACTTTTACTGCAAAATGAAATCTTATTATTTGTTCAGCAAAGATTATCATTCGGAGATAAGAACACGCTATGCCATTAACTCACTGATAATGTTCATAATAGTGGCAGTCAGTGTAATTTTATTTTCAATCGGTAATGAAAGAATACCCGGAAATTTAACAGCAGGGCTTTACTGGGTAGTAATCTTTTTTTCCGCTATGTCCGGATTGGGCAGAGCATTTATTTCGGAAGAAGAAAGAGGGACTTCAATGACCCTCCAGCTGATTGCTTCTCCTTCTACTGTTCTTTCCGGAAAAATTATCTTCAATATGATCCTTGTTTTTGCCATGAATATTGTAATAACTTTTATTTATTCAATTCTATTCGAAGAATTTGTGATTCATAATCACATTTTATTTATAATTAACTTTATTTTAGGAAACTTTGGATTGGCAGTTTCCGCCACTATAATTGCAGCAATCATTGCAAAAGCAGGCTCGAAAGGTACCTTGTATCCCGTGCTCTCTTTTCCGATATTACTGCCGTTAATTTTAACCTCTGCGAAACTGACATTATTTTCCATTGACGGCACAGCAATAAACGATGCAGTATTTGAGCTGGCAATAGTTGCGTGCTACGACGTAATTATGATTTCTGCATCATATATGTTATTCGATTTCATTTGGAAAGATTAGTAAAAATCCCGGGACTTAAATGATTTGGAAATTATTTCTTTTCTTGCTTTTAGCATTTGTTTCCATTGCGGGTATTGCATTCCCCATTGTTAAAAAACCAAGTGCATGGTATGAATTCCCGTTAATCCCTGGTTTAGAGGAGAATGCAAAAATCATTTTTTTTCATGTACCTACTGCGTGGCTTACTGTAATTGCTTTCCTGATGTCTACAATTTACAGTGTAAAATATCTCAGGAAAAAAAATCTTGATGATGATGCGAAGTCTTATTCCGCGGCGCAGCTTGGAATTATCTTTTGTATTCTTGCAACAGTCACCGGTTCGGTTTGGTCTAAATTTGCATGGGGTTCATTCTGGAGCTGGGATCCAAGGCAGACAAGCATTTTTGCACTGCTGCTGATTTACGGTGCATGGTTTGCACTTCGTTCCGCAATTGAACAGGAAGAGAAAAGAGCAACTCTTTCTGCCGTTTATGCGATCATTGCATTTATCACCGTTCCTTTTTTTATTTTTATTATGCCGAGGATAATGTCCGGTCTGCATCCCGGTTCTGCTGATGATACTAATGCAGGTCCGGTAGTCAATTTTAAAATGAATTCAAACATGCAGCTGATTTTTTATCTTTCCTTAACCGGTTTTACAATACTTTATTTCTGGATGTGGAGGCTCGGTTATAAATCTATTATTCTTACAGCCAAGTCGCTGCTCCGGGAGCAGAATAAACAACTTTGAGGATTAATTGGAAAATCTATTTCATTTCCTTGAAAAAAATTCAATATATATAGTGATGATAATTGTTTTAATTGTCTGGACCGGCATCTTCTTTTACCTGTTCAATCTTGATAAAAGATTAAAGAATGTAGAAAAGGAATTTTTAGGAGAAAAACATGAGAAATAAATACATATTCGGCGGAGTAATTGTAGCGGTGTTTTTGACATTAATGATTTATCTCTTTTCCCAGAGCAACATTCAATATGAAAATAATTTCAAAACTGTTATGTCGAAAGACAAAACTGTGAAAGCTACCGGCAGCTGGGTGAGAGAAAAGAGTTATGATATAAATAAAGAAAGCAGAATATTCAGCTTTTATATGATTGATCAGAACGGCACCGAAATGAAAGTTGTTTATGAAGGTACGATTCCGAATAACTTTGAATCGGCGCAAAGCATTGTAGTTACCGGAAAATACAATGACGGTTATTTTCATGCAAAAGATATTTTAACCAAATGCCCCAGCAAATACCAGGAACAGGAAGTAAAATCCCCCGGAGTCTGAAAAAAATAAATAGTGCTGTGCATATATGAACAGGAATTTGATAGGTTCAACTCAGCAGTCTAATTTTCTTCATAGCTTAAGCACTAATTAATCCGGACTATATTAGCAGATAGAAAGATTGAGGTATCAATGATTGGAAGTATAGTTTTATCGCTGGCTCTCGCTTGCAGCTTAACAGCTATGGTAATGTATTTCCTTAATTACCGGGGGTATCAGAATACTTTAGTATACGGCAGGATAGCATATCATGCAATGGCGGTATGCGTTATTACCGCTTCTGCAATCCTCCTTTATTTTATTCTTAAACATGATTACAGCTTTAAATATATATACAGCTACAGCAGCAATGAACTGCCGAAAGGAATTTTAGCCGCAACATTTTGGGCTGGACAGGAAGGAAGCTTCATGCTCTGGCTGCTGCTGACTTCAATTGTGGGAATTATACTGCAATCCTATTCATCAAAGCGCGGCGACCTTGAACCGAGAGTTATGGCTGTATTTTCGCTTGCTACTACTTTCCTATTGGTAATGGTTTCTCCATTGTTTAAAAATCCTTTTGAGTATATCTGGATTGAGCCTGTTTACATTAATGCTTCCGATATCAATTCAGCTTTTTTTGCTCAGCCCTGGCTCCAGAACTTTATGTCCAGTGATGTCTCTTCGGGGCAGAATTTTATTAAGGTAAATTCAGACTTATATGCTATCCTAACTTCATCCGGACTCTCAATTAAAGATTTAATTGTCAATGGTAAAGGATTGAATCCACAGCTTCTTAATTTCTGGATGCAGATTCATCCCCCGATTCTTTTCGTCGGTTTTTCAATGGCTACCGTACCATTCACTTTTGCTATCGCAGCATTAATGAAAAATGATTATAAAGACTGGATTCGCCAATCGTTTCCGTGGGTGCTTGCGGGCGCAGGTATTCTAGGATTAGGAATTATGCTCGGAGGTTATTGGGCTTATGAAATGCTTGGCTGGGGCGGCTACTGGGCATGGGATCCGGTTGAAAATTCCAGCTTGATTCCATGGCTTGTCGGCGTTGCTTCAATCCATACTCTCCTGGTGCAGAAAAAAAGCCAGGCTAAAGGCGGCATCGGAAAATATGCAAAGACAAATTTAATTCTTTGCATTATGACTTATATCTTAGTTTTATATTCCACATTTCTAACAAGAAGCGGAGTGCTCGGTGATGCTTCCGTTCATTCATTTGTAGATCCCGGAATGCTGGTTTATTTATTCCTTGTTGTTTTTATAGGAAGCTTCATACTGCTCGGCGCAGGAATGCTTATCTACAGATGGAATTATCTTAACCGGCATATTGTAACAGAAGAAAACCTTTTATCAAGGGATCTTGCTCTTTTTACTGCCACAATTGCATTGAGCGCTTCAGCTATTATTGTACTTGTCGGAACATCGGCTCCTCTTTTTCATCAATCGGTTGATACATTTTTTTATAATGAAATGCATATTCCTTTAGCAATAATCATCGGGCTTCTAAATGGTTTAAGTCTGCTTTTAAAATGGAAACAAACCCGCGGTCAGGAATTACTGAAAAAATCTGTTCCACCCATTGCTTTATCCATCCTTTTAACTGCGCTTATTGTTGTATTCGGCAGGATAACTAATATAATGATGATTCTTCTAGCGCTCTCAGCTTCATTTGCATTCTTTGTAAATGCCGAAATTGCAATTAAAATTATTCGTGGTAATATGAAGATGATCGGTGCCTATGTAGCTCATATCGGTATTTCTCTTTTTATTTTGGGAGTAATCGGATCTGCTGCTTACAGCAGGCAAATGGATGTTGATTTAAGGAAGAATGAACCGAAGGAAGCTTTCGGATACAAAATGACATTTACGGGGTACCAGCCTACCGAAGACAATAAGTATAAATTTGATATCAGCCTTACGAAGGATGGGAAAAATTATAAGATTTCTCCCATAATGTATATAAGCGATTTTAATAACGGCTTAATGAGAGAGCCGGCAATTTTAAATATGTGGATAAAAGATATTTATATATCACCGCTTGGCTACGAACCTAATTCAGAGGAAAACAAGGATACCAAAGTTGTTTCCCTTCAAAAAGGAAATACAGTTGATTTTAACGGAGTAAAAATCACCTTCGAGAATTTTAATTTTCCCCCAGAAGTAAGAGAAGCAATGATGGCCGGAAAAGATTTTAAAATCGGGGCTGATCTTTCTGCAGATATAAACGGGAAAAAAAGAAATATAGAACTGCATCTGACAAATAGAAACGGTAAAAGGGAATACACTTCTCAATCTATCGAGGATGCAAATTTAAAAATTGAATTGCTCAAACTTGAAGCGGGAAAAATAGATATAGCTCTTTCGAAACTTAAAGGGACTGAAGCTTTGTCTGAGGAGTCCAAAGAAGTTCTTTCAATTACAGCAAGCGTTAAACCCTTTATTAATTTGGTTTGGTCCGGAGTTCTAGTAATGGTATTCGGATTCTTTATTTCAGTAGCTAGAAGATTAAAAGAATCAATAGCCCCCTTACAACCCTAGCCTCTCCATATCCGCTACAAGGGATTTAACTGCAATTACCGAATTATCAAATGCAGCCTTTTCTTCAGCGTCCAATGAAAATTCGATAATCTTTTCAACTCCATTTGCTCCGAGCACAGCAGGAACACCGGCATAGTAACCGCTTACTCCAAACTCTCCATTTAAATAAGCGCATACCGGCAGAACTCTTTTTTCATCGAAAAGAATTGCTTCGGCCATTGCAAGTGCAGAAGCAGCAGGCGAATAAAAAGCGGAACCGGTTTTTAACAGCTTAACCACTTCACCGCCCGCCATTTTTGTTCTTTCTATCAGAGCATTCATTACATCTTTTGCTTTTGTTTTATCATTATATTTTTTTTCAAGAAGCTCCATTGCAGGAATTCCGTTTACGTTAGCATATCTAATGATCGGCACCATTGTGTCGCCGTGTCCTCCCAATACCATTGCATTTACATCTTTAACGGATACTCCAAGCTCCCAGGCTATGAATGTGGCAAATCTTGATGAATCCAATACACCTGCTTGACCTACTACCCGGTTTGGCGGAAATCCCGATACTTTTTTAAATAATGTTACCATAGCATCGAGCGGATTTGAAATTATAATTACTATGGAATTCGGAGCATTATCACGGATTCCCTCCGTAACCGATTTCATTATTTTTGCATTTGTTACAAGAAGATCATCCCTGCTCATCCCCGGTTTGCGGGGAAGCCCTGCTGTTACAATTACAAGATCGGCATCTTTTATATCTTTATAATCATTAGTTCCCTTTAAATTAATATCAAAGCCATCCACTCTTGCTGCTTCGGAAATATCCAGGCTTTTTCCCTGAGGCAGATCCTGGACTATATCGAATAAAACTGCATCGCCAAGCTGTTTAAAAGCAATCAGCTGTGCCAAAACTCCGCCGATTTGACCTCCCCCAATCAAAGCAATCTTCTGTTTCCGCATTTATTATTCCTTCTATTAATTTAAAATGATTTCCGTTCTCTAATATATAGAATTAGAATTTATAGGTTCTATTAGGATTTTTTATTTCAGCTTCAAAGCAAAGATAATCACATGAGATTTATAGGTCCTGTTCTTAAATACCGGATAAAAAATGATTCCATTTCATTCTGCTGAAAAACAAATAGTTAATTTTAAAATCCCAACTTGTAACTTCAATACTATTTAATTACGCACTGATGCTCAAAAAATATTTTTATACATTGTACTGTCACTTTCCGGAAAATATTAATTTTAAAGAGTCTTATGATAGATCAATTACCGCTTGAAAAACTTGGATTAAGTAAAGAGTACCTAGAGCAAATTGATCCGGAAAAATTATACGGTTTTCAATTGGGCAGGGTAATCTCGATTAATAAAAACAGCTGTATAATTTCAAACGGGAAGAGGGAAATTTTCTCTGAGCTGTCGGGAAAATTTTTATTCAATGCGGAGACTTCTTTGGATTTCCCGGCTGTAGGCGACTGGGTATATATTGAATTATTCAATGATGAATCCCTTGCAGTAATTCACGAAATTCTTCCGAGAAAATCTCTTCTAAAAAGAAAATCGGCCGGTAAAAAAATAGATTATCAGCTGATCGCGGCAAATATCGATACCGCAATGATTATGCAGTCCGCCGATTCAAATTATAACCTAAGAAGACTAGAACGCTATCTCTCTATGATTAATGAAAGTAATATGCGCCCGGTTGTTCTGCTGAGCAAAAGCGATCTTGCAGAACCGGGGAATTTGGAAAAAATGATAGCCGGTATTCATGAAATAATGCCGGATATTAAAGTGATACCATTCAGCAATAACAGCAGTTCGGACCTGGAAATGTTGCCAAAAGTATTTACTCCGGAAAAAACATTTTGTCTAATAGGCTCTTCAGGAGTGGGTAAAACAACCTTAATAAATAATCTTTTGCAGGAAGAAAAATTTAAAACCCAGGCAATCAGGGAAAAGGACGGTAGGGGAAAGCACACAACATCCCGCCGCGAGTTGATTATTTTAAGAAACGGAGCCATTATAATTGACAACCCCGGTATGCGCGAACTGGGAATAATTTCTATTGAATCCGGTATTACTGAAACCTTTAATGAATTTACCGAATTATCTGCCGAATGCCGGTTTAATGATTGTACTCATACCGTGGAAGAGGGATGCGCGATACTTGACGCATTGGAGAAAGGAATGGTATCAAAAGAGCGTTACCGGAACTATAGAAAAATGCAGAAGGAATCTCTTTTCAACGCAATGTCCTATATTGAAAAAAGGCAAAGAGATAAAAAATTCGGAAAATATATTCGTTCAGTATTGAAGTATAAAAGAGACAAGAGATAAAAGATAGGATTAGAACAATATATAACCTAATGGTTGTATACGCGGTTAATAATTTAAGACAAGGATTGTTTCAGTCCCATCCGGTGTAATATTAAATTTTATATCATCCATATAGACTTTCATAAGGTAGAGCCCGCGGCCCGAATCTTTAAGCAGGTTTTCAGGCTTAGTCGGATCGGGGATAAGCGAAGGATCGAATCCTATTCCCTCATCTTTTACAGTTATTTTCAGTGTATGCCCTTCTGTAGAAACGTCAATTTTTACCTTTTTACCGGTATTCTTTTTATTCCCATGAATAATTGCATTTGTGGTTGCTTCCGTAACGGAAAGTATCAGGCCGGATATCTTTTCTTCCTTGATTCCGATTTCTCTTGCAAAATAATTAACAAACTCTTCTACTGTTAATAGATTGTTCGGATCGCTTTCAATTTCTAATGAAAACTTTTTATGCGGCAAATGAAGCTCTTTTTTTGATCTAAAATTAAGAAAATTTCATTCAAAGCGCCTGTTTATAGAAAAAATTCACAATATAAAAGCTTTAGAAATTCCAGTTCATTAATAAAGATAAATTAGCCTGCTCTCTTTTAAAGTCATTACTGACAGTAATGAATTCATACCAGCCGTAAATTTTTATATATAATTTCCTGTTCATTAAGACAAAAATGTCAATAACCGGACCAACGCTGTAATAATCGGAGTTTCTTATTTTTTCATTTCCTATATAATTAAAATTGTTCAGAGAAAAATATCTAATACCCAGGGAGAGAAACAAATCGTAATATTTAAATGTAATTTTCGGCTCAGCGTAAATTTCCTGAAGGTAGCTGGCAGGCCTCGTAGAAAATGCCGCCCAATTAAAATCCCCATGCTCCGATAATTTTATATACCCGTAAAGCTGCAGAAAAAGTCTTTTCCTTAAAATAATCCTTGTTGAATCCAATGCAGTAAATTGTCTGAAAGAATAGCTTCGGGAAGTCGGATTTAAATCTTCAAAATCATAAACCGTATAATTCGCACTCACTTCAAAACTATTCATCGTACTGATATTTTTCCCTGAATAACTTCCTCCCGCTTCAAGCCTGATAATCCGGTCTTTTTTATTATTTGAACTTTTCTGAGAGAAAATATATACAGTATGATTAAGTGTACCTTCGGCATTTAAGAATGCAAGAAAGAAAGGAGTAAATTGTCTTGAATATTTTAATCTGACTATTGAGAGAAGCTCATCTCTGTCATCATAATTTTCTGAACTCTGTGTATCGTACTTCAATTTAGTTTGAAGAAGATTAAAAGATAGTCTATCTTTCCGTGAAAGCTCGAAGCCCCCGTTAAAAGAAAGCGCGGTTCTTACCGAATAATTGTCTTTATTGCTTTCGATCCTAGACCTTTCTTCAAAAAAAATATTTCCTATCTCTTCGATATTTTTTGTAATATGCTTCTCATTCCTCTCGGTATAGTTAAGCTTCAGCTGACCGTAAAACCAATTAAAGTTAAATGCAGCATTTGATTCGAGCTCAAATCTGTTCTCATTTATTTTAGTGTCGAATAGCTGCGCCGAGGGTACTTGAAGTGAACGGTAGCGGGTATTTTTATCTACAGTACGCCATGATACCCTTCCAAGTATATCAAGAGTAAAGATTTCTAAAAATTTCCGGGAGCTGAGCCGGTCCATCACCAAATAATTCGATTCTATCCGGGTTTGAATATTATTAACTATATTGAACTCCTGTGAGGTAATTGAATCTGCTTCATAATAAAAATCCTTGCTGCTCTGGGAAAACCTTGCACTAATTTCATTGCTTAAATTATTTTCAAATGTTTTTTTCAGAAGCACGCCGTAATACTTAATAACATCTTTCCGTGGACTGATATCTTCGCTTCTGAATTTTAAATCAGAGGAAATGTTCATGTCAAGAATATCGAGATTATTTATTACTCCTTCCCCGCCGTAAATAAATCCTTCGTCATTCTCCCCGATCTGCTTGTTATTTGTATAGCCGAAGAAAGGGGATAATATTATTCTATCGTAAGGAAGAATTTGAGTGAATACAGCCGCATATGATGAGGAAGCCTGATTGAGTTCAATTTTACGGTTATCCGAAAGAATACTGCTGAATGCTCTTAATCCTAAACCAAGTTCGGGTACAATTTTATAAACTCCGGATAATGTAAGATACTGTTCATCCCTTATGCTTTTTTCGGCAGAGCGCACATATGTTGAATTGAAATTTTCCTGGAGGTTTAAATCCATCTTTTCCGGCAAAATCGAATAAAGCAGCTTTGAACTAAGAGTATACGTATTTAACTGTTTATCAAGATTCGTTGAAAAAAGATTTAAAGGATAGGTTATGCGGATAAATTCCAAACTGTCGGTATAAACCTGGGATATTGAAGAATCTCCGGGTATTATAATAAAAAAGCTGATAAGCAATAGGAATTGCCGGCTGCAGAACGGGAGGACATTTTTTGAACATTCTTTTATCATTTTCCCGAGTTCCCTTTTCTAGGGCCGGATTTTAAATTTATATAATTTTGTTACGCTGTTCGGTTCAGTGCTTCCGGAATATGATGCTATTCTCAAATAATATTCTTTATTGGGTTCGGCATATGGATAATCAAATTGTACTTCTAAAGTGTCATCGATAAGGTTTGAACTAATTTCCTTCTCCCACAATGTACCCAGAATAATATTTGATTGAACTACTATCTTATAAACCGCAGGAGCTCCTGCAGCTTTAAACCTAAAATTACCGTAGTATGACATCGCCCCATCATCTCCCGGGAAAACAATTTCCGGCATTTTAAGAATCTGATCATGGGCTTCAAGACTTTCATTGCTTAGTAAGCCTCCTTTATCAACTGCCCGGATTTTGTAATAATATACGGTTAACTGCGAAAGTTTTACGGTATCGCTCCAATTTTCCTTATTGGAATATCCAATCAGGCTGGTACTGTCTGCGGTAAATGTACTGAAAGAATTCCTATAAATATTGTAGCCGGCGATATCCGTTTCTGTATTCGGCTGCCAGGAAAGAAAAACCGATTCATTCCCCATCCAATTTCTTGCATTTACATCAACATACCTCGCGGCTTCCGGAGGATATTTATTTTCCGGCCTAGCACTTATTTCCGGGCTTAAAGAACTCTCCCGTTCCCAAATATCTACCGCCGAAATCCGGTAGAGATAGGTCGAATCATAAGCTAAGGAGTCATCCAAAAAATAATTGTCGGTTGTAAAAGTTATATTTACAAATTGAGTATCATCAATTGATTTATAAACATTATACCCTTTTAAATCCGCCTCACTATT
>Ga0105091_10000433_pt1 | contig 17439 bp, 6 predicted proteins | sample PPLLak1March2015_FD_87022 | JGI IMG/M metagenome (GOLD analysis project Ga0105091, IMG submission 87022) | Freshwater sediment microbial communities from Prairie Pothole Lake near Jamestown, North Dakota, USA - PPLs Lake P7 Core (1) Depth... | ecosystem: Environmental > Aquatic > Freshwater >... | reverse complement strand
TGCAGAGAGCCGCGCACGGAGCGAACGGGCTTCAGCCCGGAGCGCAGTAAGCGGGCCACCCAGTGAACCCCTGGAGCTCGGTAGTTGGCGCGCCGCCCGAACTTGGCACTTCGAAACTACCGACTCCAGGGGTTCACTGGGTGGCCCGCTTACTGCGCTCCGGGCTGAAGCCCGTTCGCTCCGTGCGCGGCTCTCTGTATCCGGCGGCGGTCCCGAGATGTGTATAAAGTGCAGGGCAACGAGAGGCCGACGCTTTACCAGGCGTCGAGGCGACACCGCTTTGGTATGTGCAACATCTTGCCGAAGCCCCCAGCGGTGCGTGCAGATACCAAAGCGGCGTCGCCGGTAGGCCTGATAAAGCGTCGGCCTCCCTCTGCCGCCGCACTCCAAAAAAGCAAAACCCTACGCTGCGCGGCTCTGTTAGACAACCACTCTGGCATCAGGCAAGGAGCCGGGGAATCGTGGCAGCCTGCCAGTTCAACGTCCACGTTATACTCTTAGGCAGAATGATCTATCCATCCTACCTCGAGCTCTATGATCGGGGCGTTTTGCAGGAGCGTTCTCGCCTTGCTCTGGATCAGCTCCGGGAATGCCGCCTCTGTCCGCGGCAATGCGGCTCTGATCGAAACTCCGATCGTTCCTCGATCTGCGGCACCGGGCGCTATGCCAGGGTCTCGAGCTACGGGCCCCATCATGGAGAGGAGGATTGCCTAAGTGGCCGGCGCGGCTCGGGTACGGTCTTCTTTTCCGGCTGCAGTCTTCGGTGTGTCTTTTGCCAGAACTCCAGCATCAGCCAGGGAGGCGAAGGAGAGGAGGTCGGGCCGGACAGCCTGGCCGGGATGATGCTAGAGCTGCAGGAACGCGGCTGCCACAACATCAATCTTGTAACTCCTTCGCATGTCGTCCCTCAGATCCTCGAGGCTCTGTTGACAGCAGCAGGACAGGGTCTTCGGTTGCCTCTCGTATACAACAGCGGCGGGTACGATTCGGACTTCGAGCTTCGCCTCCTTGACGGAGTTATCGACATCTACATGCCCGACCTGAAATTCATGGAGAGCCAGGCGGCACGCCGGTACCTGAAGGCAGCCGACTATCCGGACGTCGCTAAGTCAGCGCTTAAAGAGATGCACCGGCAGGTAGGCGCTCTGGAGTTTGACGCTGACGGACTCGCTCGGCGAGGCGTCCTCGTCCGACATCTCGTTATGCCCGGTCGTTTAGCCGATGCCCAGGCAGCAATGACTTTTCTTGCAAAGGAAGTCTCACCTGACACATACGTGAACCTGCTGGCCCAGTATCGGCCGTCATGGAAGAGCGGCGATTACCGGGAGATCGACCGGCCGATCAGGGCAAACGAGTTCGACCAGGCCCTCCAGGCAGCGCGCAAAACCGGATTGCACCGGTTTGTGTCACGGTAGCCTCGATGCACTTCAACGCTTTCCGAGATGTCAGGAGGAGAGCCTTCTGCCCCGGGGGCAGGAAGACTTTCCTCCCGACCTCCTTGCATAAAGCCTAGAGGCGCGAAAACGGGGCGCCCTAGAACAGCTCGTGCAGCATGTGCACGGATTCACGGATGACGATCTGTGCCGCTTCCGGTGAGAACCGAGTGCTTTGGACTTCGTACCCTCCCTCGACGTAGAGTTGCCTCGGGGCGAGGTAGCCAGCCGCGCCGTTGCAGTGAGTGATCACGAGGGTGTGGCGGAAGGGCGACCCGGCTTTAATCGCCTGCCCGATTTCGGTCAGCACCTCACCTCCGAGGCCGATAATGCCTATATCCCCGACCCTGGCCGCCGTTATGGTGTACGGTAGTCGCTCGACAGCAGGTTGATCCGAAGCCTCGGCCACGACCTTAGCCGGCAACTCGATGACCCGGAGAGCGCTGCGGATGAGATCGGGAGATTGGGGCGCGCTTGCTCTCCGATACGAGTGCACGACCTCCTGCCCGAGCAGGTTTCCGAGCAGGACCGGCTCGGGTGTCCAGCCGGGTTCCGTGTTGAACCCGGGCAGGATCCGATACCAGGGATCGATGTTACCCGAAGCGCCCGCAAAGGCTAGGGCCGTGCCTCCCGAATCAGTCACCTTCTCGATCATCTGCTCCGCCAAACCGAGCACGTCCCCGCTTATCACGAGATTCGCCGGGCCAAGGGACGTGCCGTGAGTCGCATAATCGAAAGCGACAGCCAAGGTCGAACCGTCTGCCTTCATTATTCTGAGAACCTGCACCTCTTTGTCCGTCGTGCCGTACGGATTGCGCCCGAGCACAATTGAGCTCTCCCCCTTGGCGTTGATCCTCAACTCCCGGCGGTTCGCCCCGACGGGAGAGGCGCCCAGCCCGACGGAGAAACTGGCCGGCTGGAGATTTGCGAGCGCGCTTGCGACCAGGTCAGCGAGTCTCCCTTTGAGTCCCTCCGTGTAACGAACATTATTCGGGTGCGTGGCCTGGGGGTCGAGGCCGAGGCCAGGCGCTGCGTGAGTGTGAATCGCACAGAGGAAGACCTGAGACGGCTCCAGGCCTGTCCTGGCCACGATCGCATTCCGTAGCGGGTCCGCGGTGTTCCCGTAGAAGCCGATCAAATCGACGGATACGAGCGCCAGGCGCGAACCATTCAGCTCGAAAACCAGCGCCCGGGCACTGAGGTCGTCGTGAACGCCAGTCGACAGGTCTTTCCGGCTGGCATATCCGGCAAGCTGCACGGGTTCCTGGGGAGTAATCACGGTCTTTGCGACGCCGACCTTCAGAGAAGGCGCATCGGCGGCGAGGCAGGTGGCAAGGGTCAGGCAGGCGATCAAGGGCAACGGTAGACGCATATTTGAAACTCCTCGATTTCGGACGAGCCGATCATAGGCATGTGATGAGGCAGGAGTCAACGCGAGGGGGCGGGGGTGCAGCCACTGGTGAACCCCGCTCCGAAAACCTGTTCCACATTCCGACACGTACTATCTCTTATTTTGGTCTTGACACCGCCACACCTTGGTAGTAGCCTCCTAATTGCTCGCTCAAAACGAGCGTCTCAAACTCTATCTGTACCGTTTCACGTATTGGAATCGACCGATCTTTCGTCGTCAGCTCAAAGGAGGGAAACGATGCGATTTCGGAATATCTCCGCAGTCCTTACAATCCTGCTTTTCACAACAGTTCTGGGTTGGGCCCAGGAGTACCGCGGCCGGGTGCAGGGAGTCGTCACTGACACCACCGGAGGCGTGATGCCTGGCACCTCTCTCGTCCTCAAAAACACGGCCACCGGCGTCGAGGTGACCCGGGTCTCAAACGACGAAGGACGCTACGTCTTCGATTACGTGGACCCCGGGACTTACAGCCTGGCGGCCGAGCTTCCCGGCTTCAAGAAGTCGGTTGAGCAGAACATCGTCGTGCAGCAGCGGGGCGATCTGACGATCGACATCAAGATGCAGGTGGGGGAAGTGACGGAGCAAGTCACCGTCGAGGCATCGCCTGTGGCTCTCCAGTTTAATACCGCCTCTCGTGACCTTACGATCGAGACCAGGATGGTCAAAGATCTTCCCTCTCTGACCAGGAACCCGTTCCAGCTGGCCATGCTCGATCCGACGATTCTCAATCGCGGCAACACTTCGGAAACTCAGCCCTACCATCACCGAACCTCAAACGAAATGGATCTGGGCGGGGGGACCAAGTACCGGAATGACATCCTCCTTGACGGCACGCCGCTGACAGCCGGCAACAAGCTGGGCTACACGCCGCCGATGGACGCGGTCACCGAGTACACGATTCAGCAAAACTCGGTCGACGCCGAGTTCGGGCATAGCGCCGGAGGCATCGCGGTCGTGACGATGAAGTCCGGCACGAACGAGATTCACGGGTCGGGCTACTACTATGGCCGGGACCCGGGACTGAATGCGATAACGGACCGTGCGATCCCGAGGCACAGCGAGAGTCCTTACTGGAATGCGGGAGCCACGATAGGTCTGCCGCTCTTGAAGAACAAGCTGTTCCTGTTCGGCGTGTTCGAGAAGATTGAGAACACCCAGGCGAGCCCGGGAACTTACACTCTCCCCACCGCACTGGAGCGGTCAGGTGATTTCTCTCAGTCGTTCCAGAAAGACGGCAAACCGCGCCTCATCTATGACCCAACGACGACACGGCTGGGGCCAGATGGCAAGACCTATATCCGTGACGCGTTTCCAGACAACAAGATCCCCGCGGCTCGCTGGGACCCCGTTGCGGCCAAGATGCTCGACGGGATGTGGCAGGCGAACTCCGCCGCTGACGACAAGACCGGCCTTAATAACTTTAAGTATCTGAACGAGCTGGTATTCCACTACTACAACTTCTCCTCGCGTGTCGACTACCAGATCAACGAGAGGTGGAAAGCGTTCGGACGAATCAGCCGGATGAAGACCGACCAGGACCAGACCGATTTTACGAACGGCAACGATCCGCTGAAGCTGCGCAACGTGACTGGCAGCAAGCGCAACGGGTGGAACATCGCAGCGGACACGGTCTACACGGTCAGCCCGACCACCACCTTCAACATCCGGGGTTCCTATTACATGGCCGAGGACAAACGGGACTATCCCGAGCTGGCCGTGACGGAGAAAGACTATACGGACCTCTGGAAGGGCACGACCTGGTGGAAGAGTGGAAGCACGGATTACATGGCGGGGCGCCCGCTCATCTACTTCCCGCACGTTGTTGTCGACAACAATAATTATGGCCGATTTGGAGTCCAGAACTTCTGGTATCAGCAACCCTCCGGCTACAGCCTGCATGGCCGGTATACGAAGTACTTCACCAAACACTGGCTGAAAGCGGGCACCGAGGTTCGCTGGAAGCGAGGAAACGCGGCCCGATTCTATTTCGCCGATTTTCGTTTTTCGTCGCAGGAGACCGGCAGGGATATGGCGAAAGCCGAGGCGGTCACGGGTCACCCCTGGGCAAGCTTTCTGCTTGGCGCCATTAATCCTTCCGCCTCAAACGTCCGGTACAATGTTCTCCAGTACGCGAACACCGAAATGTACGGCCTGTATCTGCAGGACGACTTCAAGGTCACCCAGAACCTGACACTCAACCTCGGCATTCGCTATGAGTACGAGGGAGGCCTCTGGGATCCGGAGAACAGGTTGCCCCAACAGCTCGACCTCACTGATCCAATTCCCGGAATGCAGGCAGCCATCGATCCTCTGATTCCTGCCGACGTGAAGGCGAAGATGGCGGAGTCAACCGGTCAAAAGACCTACACCTACAACGGCGCCTTCTATTTCAGCGAAGACGGCAACAATCGGAAGACGATGATGGACAAAAACGGATGGATGCCGCGGATCGGCCTGGCCTGGCGCGTGAATGACAAGACGGTCATACGCTCCGGCTATGGCCGCTTTGTGGTCCCGTCCTCTTTGGCCAATTCCGAACGGGACACGCTGGGCGAAATCGACCTGGGAGGTTTCACGCCAACGACCCCCGTGCCTTCGGTCCAAGCTGGCGTCCCCAGGGCCTACCTGGCGAACCCCTTCCCGCTCGGGCTGAACCCGATCACGGGAAAGGAGTATGGCCGGTACACGAACCTGGGTAGTGCGGTGTCGATTGACGAATATGAACAGCGGCCGCCTATCAGCGACCGGATCAATGTCTCGGTCCAACGGGAATTGCCCGGGCGGTTCATCGCTGACGTGACCTACTTCACGAATTTCGTCAGCCGGGATCAGTTCAGCAAGAACCTCAACATGGCCGACCCTCGGCTCAGCTACAAGTACAAGGCCGACCTCGAGAAAACGGTCGCCAACCCCTTCTACAACTATGGTACGCCGGAGACCTTCCCCAACGCTTCTCTGCGCAACTCAAAGACGGTGAAGACCTCCACTCTGCTCGTCCCGTATCCGCAGTACGGAACCATCACTCAGACCGGCACGGATTTGCGGAAAGCGCGGTACCAGTCGCTGCAGATACGGATGCAGCGGCCGTTCCACCGCGGATTCTCCCTGCTGGCCAGCTATGCTTTTGTCAGCTCCCGATCCCAGTGGTTTTTTGATGATCAGAACGAGTACGACGGCCTCTTGAGCTGGATGAATTTCTCCGTGACGCAAAGCGGCGGATCCGGGGCCCCTTCGGTCACTTCCGACCCAAAACATCGCTTCGTTTCTGCGGGCGCCTGGGAAATCCCGATCGGACGGGGTCGAACGCTCGGGTCGAACATGTCGGGTGTGCTTGATCAGATTGTCGGAGGATGGCAGCTTTCGGCCCTGTATTCCCAGACCTCCGGCGCTCCGCTGATCTTCTCCCGCAACATGATCGCCCCCTCGTCAGTCACGCAGGTCGGGGACATTGGTTCGGGCAGCTACTGGTTCGACACGACGGGCTTTGCCAAGCAGGCGGCCTATACCCGCAGGACGAATCCCTGGTACTACGACAATCTCAATGGGCCGGGCTATTCGAACATGGACTTGTCGTTGTCGAAGAAGTTCGCCTTGACCGAAAGGTTCAGGCTGGAGGTGCGGCTGGATGCCTTCAACGCCCTGAACGGGATGAACTGGGTTACGCCGCAACTTGACGAAACCAAGTCGGACTTCGGCAAAACGAACACCCAGTTGACCGGCTACTACGGCCGCCAGCTCCAGTACTCGGCGAGAATCGAGTTTTAGGCCGCTGGCTCAAGTAGCAGAGCCGTGAGCGCAGCGTTTTAAGCGGAGCGACCCGGCCCGAACAGCCAGCACCCAACGAGCACGCTCCTGCTGGCTGTTCGGGCCGGGTCGCCCCGCTTAAAACGCTGCGCTCACGGCTCTGTTCGCTTGCTGCAAAGTCTCTCCCGCAATTGGTTCCCACTTCTCCCGCCTGATTGCTTCTTGGCTCTTGCTCTTGCACCTGTTACAAGGGAGGATATTAGAGCCCTGAGCGCCGCCTGTATTGGGAGAAATGGACGTTGAGATTACGGAACCTGAGCACAAGTCTCCGACCAGTCATCATCCTGCTGTCCTTCTGGCCCTTTCTAGTTGCGGACGCCGGGCCGAGCCTGGTTGCCGAGCGGATTACAACCAAGATACAGGTCGATGGTGTATTGAACGAATCGTCCTGGCAGGGGAAGCCGAGTGTACAAAATCTCGTCCAGGTCGAACCGCACCCCGGACAAGAGCCGACCGAGACCACGCAACTGTGGGTGGCTTACACGAGTCATGCGCTTTACGTGGCCGTCAGGTGCGAGGACCATCAACCGGGTCAAATCGTCGCGACCGAGATGCGGCGCGACGCCGAGTTGGGCGAGAACGACCACATAGCAATTGTGCTGGACACCTACCACGATCATCGTAACGCCTACTTCTTTGCGACGAACCCGGTGGGCGCCCTCGTCGACGGGCGGGTGACAGAGAACCAGGCGCCTTCATTGGAGTGGGACGGCATTTGGCTCGTGCGGACCGAGATTGACGAGCAGGGGTGGACGGCCGAGTTTGAAATCCCATTCAAGACAATCGGCTTCAGCCCCGCTTTTCACGAATGGGGCTTTAACGTATCGCGCTACCTTGCCCGTGGCCGCGAGACGTCCCGCTGGGCGTCTCCGTCGCTGGATGTGGAACTCAACCAGATGACCCGGGCAGGCAACATCTCGGGCCTGAACGAACTGTCGCAGGGCGTGGGCCTGGATATCAAGCCCTATGGGATTGTCGGTTTTACCCGCGACATTGATCGCAAAGACCCAGTCGAGGCCGACGGAAACGCCGGCGCGGACGTTTTCTATCGGATCACCTCCAACTTGATCTCCAGCACGACTGTCAACACCGATTTCGCAGAGACGGAAGTTGACACTCGCCAGGTGAATCTCACCCGTTTTCCCCTGTTCTTCCCAGAAAAGCGTGGTTTCTTCCTGGAGGATGCCGGGATCTTCGAGTTCGGCAAGGCAGGTGACGGCCCACCAGGCGGACAGGAAGGCGGCGACCTCCTCCCCTTTTTCTCCCGACGCATCGGCCTTGTCGAAGGTAATGAAGTCCCATTGAGAGTCGGTGAGAAATTGACCGGCAAGATCGGGCGCTTCGACGTCGGATTGCTGGACGTACAGACTGGCGCTCTCAGGCGCGACGAGAAGCTGCTTGTCCCGGGCAAGAACCTCGCGGTCGGCCGTGTCAAAGCCAATTTCCTGAGCCAATCTTACGTAGGTGCACTTTTCACAAACGGTGATCCCACCGGGCAGACGAGCAATCAGGTCGGAGGTGTCGACCTTAAGCTGGCAACATCGAATTTCCTCAAGAGCCAGAAGAACCTGAGCGTGATGTTTTTCGGGACAAAGAGCACTACCAGCGGTATCGAGGGCCGGGACGCGTCATACGGCGGCGTCCTGGCTTACCCCAACGACCTGGTGTCCGCCCAATACAAGTGGATGAAGATTGGCGAGAACTATAACCCCGCGCTCGGTTTCGTGCCTCGGCCTGGAGTCCGGATCTCGGCGCTGGAAGCAGAGCTCAGTCCTCGTCCGAAATTCTGGAACATTCGCCAGATGTCTTTCGAGTTCGAGTACTCGGACTACTACAGCCTTACTGAGGAATCCACCGAGTCCCGCGAAATGAAGCTGACGCCGCTTCAGTGGCGGTTCAACAGCGGGGAGTGGCTTAATTACGAATACGAACGTATTACCGAAAGGCTGTACGAGCCGTGGGAAATCGCGGATGGCGTACTCCTACCGGTCGGGAAGTACGACTTTTCGTCCCATGGGGTGGACTTTAACAGCTCCGAGACGCGGCCCTTCTTCGCATCCCTGGGATTCAGATCCGGGTCGTTTTTTGGCGGGACTCGCAAGGAAGGCAGGATTGAGGCCACGTGGAGGAAGAACCGTCACCTTTCAACCGCGCTCTCCCTCGAGCAGAACTGGGTTCGGCTGGAGCAAGGCGATTTCAACACCAGCCTGCTGATGTATCGGCTGGATTATTCCTTCACCCCATTCATCACGCTGGCGAGCTTTACTCAGTACGATACTGAGAGCCGCAACATAGGCCTTCAGAGCCGCTTGCGATGGATCCTCACCCCGGGAAACGAGTTTTTCCTGGTCCTGAACCACGGCTGGCAGGAAAATCAGTTCGACCGCTTCGAGGCCGCCCAGACCCGCTTTCGGGTGAAGCTCAATTACACGTTCAGGTTTTGAAAAACGGCCGGCACTGCTCCTCCGATCACAACCGCGCAAAGGGTTGAAAAAAAGGTGGCGTCTTCGGATGAAACAGAGCCGCAAGCGCAGCGTTTTGCGCGGAGCGCGTCGGGTTCAGGCCACATAGGATTGTCAATGGTGCAAATCGCCTGAACCCGACGCGCTCCGCAAAAAACGCTGCGCTTGCGGCTCTGTTTCAATCCAGGACACCCCGCGGCCTCAAGAAAACGGTCCATTTGAAGATCCCGCCCGATCCTGCCACGATTGACTTAACGTTAGGAGGACACAATGGATACTGCCACGCGCCGTCCAATGGTGATTTCCTCTCTTTGGCTTCAGTTCGCTATCCTTACTTTCATTGTCGGGTTTTCGGTCCTCGGCTACCTGGCGTACGCAATTTACGCCCAACAGCCTCCAATTCCGGCCCGTATTGTTTCCCCGGATAACCAGGTCCTGTTCACGGGTGACGACGTCATGGCCGGGCAGCACGTCTTTCAGAAATACGAGCTGATGCAGTTCGGTACGATTTTCGGCCACGGCGCCTACTTGGGCCCGGATTTCACCGCCCAATACCTGCACGAGGCCGCATTGCTCATGCAGAGGTACTACGCCGGTGGAGGGGCGGTCACCCCGGAGATCGAGGCCCGGGTGCGAGCCGAATGGAAATCGAATACCTATGACCCGTCCCAGCAGAGCATGCGCATGACGGCCGGCCAGTCGGAAGCTTTTCGGCGGATGCAGGACTATTACCGCGACTGGTTCTCGACAACCGCGAAGCAGCAGGGGCTGCGCCGGCCGAAGATAAGCGATCCGGACGAGATTCACGATCTCACCGCGTACTTTGCCTGGGCTGCCTGGGTGGCCGCAGCCGTCCGCCCGGGAACCGACTATTCGTACACCAACAACTGGCCGCCCGAGACGCTGGTCGGGAACGCTCCGACCGCACAAGCCTTCTTATGGAGCGTGCTCAGCCTGATTGCCCTGCTGGGCGGGATCGGAATCGTCCTCTTTGCGGTCGGCCGGTACAATCTGCTCGGCTGGCATCGAACCAACGAGCCGGAGTCGCACCCGCCTGATTTCCGTCCCCCGGAACAAGTCCGTCTCACCGCCTCACAGCGGGCCACGGCCTGGTACTTCATCGTCGTGGCCGGACTTTTTCTCGTCCAGGGTTTGCTCGGCGGCGTCAACGCCCACTACCACGTGGAACCGGAGGGGTTTTACGGAATCAACATATCGGATTGGTTGCCTTACAACCTGAGCCGGACGTGGCATCTTCAGCTGGCGCTTTTTTTCGTTTCGGCCAGCTACCTCAGCATGGGGATTTTCCTGGCGCCCTTGATTGCCCGGCGTGAGCCGCGCCACCAGGAGAAACTCGCAATCGCCTTGTTCGGCGCCGTGGTGCTCGTGGTCGTCGGAAGCTTGATCGGCGAGGCGGCCAGCATAAAAGGTTACATCTCCCGCGACGGGCCATGGTTCTGGGTGGGGACGCAGGGCTGGGAGTACCTGGATCTCGGCAGGCTATGGCAGATACTCCTCGTCATCGGCATGCTGATGTGGGTCGTGATCCTGTTCCGCGGCTTGAGGAGCCGTTTGCCCCACGAGCATCCTGGCAACATGCCGTTCCTTTTCCTTTACAGCGCCTTTTCGATCCCTCTCTTCTACGCCGCGGGTCTCGTCTTCGGCAGAGGCACCAACTTCGCCGTCATCGACTTCTGGCGCTTCTGGGTCGTCCACCTCTGGGTGGAAGACTTCCTGGAGCTCTTCACCACCATCATGGTGGCCTATATTTTCGTGCTCATCGGCGTAGTGCGCGAGACAACGGCCACCCGCGTCATCTACCTCGATGTCATCCTGTACTCAGTCGGCGGCGTGATCGGCACGATGCACCATCTCTATTTCAGCGGGGCGCCCGCGCAGCACATGGCTTTGGGCGCTTTCTTCTCGGCCATGGAAGTCATTCCGCTCGTTCTGCTCACGTACGAGGCGTGGCGATTCATGCAGCTCGCCAGCCCGGGAACGGATGTTTCGCCTCTCGCGGCCGGCCCCCGGCAATTCCCGCATAAATGGGCCGTGATGTTCCTGATCGCTGTCGGCTTCTGGAACTTCCTCGGCGCCGGGGTCTTCGGATTCCTCATCAATCTGCCGATCGTCAGCTACTACGAAATCGGTACCGCCTTTACGGCTAATCATGGGCACGGCGCCATGATGGGAGTGTACGGGATGCTCGCGATAGGCTTTTTCATGTTCGTCGCCCGCTACTTCATTCCGCCTGACCGCAGAAGCGAAAACGCCATGAAGTGGTCGTTCTGGAGTCTCAACATCGGCTTGGGCCTCATGCTGTTTGTCAACCTCGTCCCCATGGGTATCATCCAGCTGAATGATGCTTTCAAGAAGGGGTACGTCCATGCGAGGGGACCGGAGTTGTTCGAACAGACAGCCGTACGCGTAGTCGAATGGCTGCGCCTGCCTGGGGACTTGCTCTTTATCATCGGCGGGATTCTCCCGGTGGTCTATCTAGCCATCCGGATGTTTAGCGAACGGAACCGCTACGGCCGTTCCGCCGACGGCGCGGAAGCGGAAAGGCTGGTGGAGGGCTGAGGGAGGGAAGCCGTCGCCCGAAGGCCTCAGTGCAGGACCAGTGGCCCCGAAATCCGTTCGGGGTCGACCAACGAACAGCTTGCGGGAACCAAAATCCGTGCAAATTGTTTGATTGTTGACCCCGAACAGATTTCGGGGCCACTTGCGTTAATCCGCTCAGGACTCCGCCCCCCATTGACAAAAGTCACTGCATCGACTCTCGCGGCATCGTACTGTGTGGCTAAAAGGAGCCATTTCCGCTGGAATCGAACTGACCGCCGTCACTGTCTTTGCCATCAATCTCGGCACCACTCTCGCCCGGTCGCGCAAAGCTATTACTCGCTTTTCCGAAGGTCTGTCGGCCTCAGCAGAAACTCCTCTCCGGCGCTCGTCTCGAATTTAAGGAGCGAGCCATTGAGCTGGAGCCAGACGGTGTTTTGGCGATAGATCGTGACCGGACCTGCCCAGGGATTCCGTACGCGACACTCTCCACCCATGCGCGATTGAATTCCAACGAACTCGATTTCTCCATTTCGCATCGCTGACTCGACCGTGAAACCGCCTCGGGCAAGCAGACTGAACGCCGCGTCCCAATCCTTCGGCCAGGCCGGGAAGACACGTATTACCGGCGCCTCAGCGGGACCGGCGCCAACGCTTTGACACAGCGCGTTGTGGAGCGTGTCGGCGGCTCGACCGAGCCGTTGAACGCTGGTCGTTTGAAAACCTTCCCGCAGGTCCATGCGATTGTCCATAGCTGAAGACTCCTGAGAGAAAATCTGGTTGGGGAGCAGGTAACGGACGTACTCGGCGCGCCCCACCATCGCCGCGGTTACACCGAGCTTTGAAAGGACGCCTACCCTGGTCGGCCGGCCTACACCCTCCGGGAAGTAACCATCAAAGGTAGCATCAGACAACGCCTTCCTCGCCGGGTCCGGGTTCTCCAGCGTGCAGAGGTCGAAGAACCAGATAGGCATCGTATTTCCATCCGGACGACTTGTCCCATTCCCGCGCACGATGGGCGGGAGGGCGCGGATCCAGTACGGGCGGCTTCCCTGCCCGGCGGGTTGGGCGTCCGGATGATTGCTGGTCGGTAGTGGCGCCAGGTTGGACAGGAGCTCCCCCCAGACCGGCCGCATATCCGCATCCACGCCGAGGATCTCGGAGGCGCGAATAGTGGCGGGCAGCAGCCCCCTCATCGAGGAGATTTCCTCGTCCGGATCGCGGCCGCCCCAGATCGACTCATTGCTGTTGACGTGGTAGAGGTGGTACTTGCCGTCCGAACCCTTCTTCAGGTTCGGGTGGTTTCGGTAGAACTCCGCGACCCCTTTCATGATGGGATAAGCACGTTCGCGCAGCCAGGCTTGGTCAAGCGTGTACTCATAGCGTTGCCAGAACTGGTAGGCGATTTTGGCGCCTCGCGAAAAAATGTGCGTGACGGGACCATAAGGCCCCCCGCCACGTCCCTCCGGCTCCCAGCGCCCCTCCACCCATTTGCCGGACCCCTGCCAGTTCCAGCGACTGGAGTGCGGCTGGCGGTTCTGGGCATACGCGCGAAATCGGGCGGTCATTTGTTCCCACGGCCTGCGCAGCAGGTACAGATCCCGCATCTCGGCGGCAATGTCGTCGGGCAGAGGAGCCAGCCCGTTGAAGGCATAGGTTTCAGGGAAGAAGATACCCTTACTGCCCCATTGCTGCTCGGCCGCGAGCGCACAGGACTCTTTCATTGCCGTGTACGTGTCGAACACCGGATCCAGAAGCTCCCAGCGGTTGGTCGGGAACAGGGCGTTGTAAAGGCAGCTTTGATTGGCGCCCCAGTATTGGCTCCCCCATTGCCGGGCATCGCCTCCGGTCGTCCAGATCATGCCGTTGAATTTGGTGGGATACTTTCCGCGTGAGCTGGAAGCCATGACATATAGGTAGTACGTGTAGTGCTTCTCGATCTCGTCGGCTACGCCATCGGCACTGTGCAGCCGCACATAGCCCCGGGACCAGAAATCAGCCCACCAACTCTTGTTGGCCTCGAATAGCTGGGCGAATCCCGTGCCAGCTGCCGTTTCCAGTTGCGTCAAAGCGGAATCCGCGATCGGTTCCTCGCGATTCATGCTCGCCGCACTCGCAATCAGGACCGTGAAGAGCCCCTGGCCGGGCGCGAGGACGAGGCTCAACTCGTCGTCACGCGTCTGGCGCAATGTCGCGGACCGGCCGACGACACCGAGAGCGACCACTGAACCGCAGAAAAATGAATCCTCTTCGAAGGCTTGGGTGAGAAGCAGGCGGCCGTTGCGAACGGCCAGCTTCGAAGCTGCCGTCTGGCCGAGGGTTCGGAACTGACCGGGACGCAGCATTCGCAGGTTGACCCGGATCACCTGCGGTTCGGGCCTATCGTCGGTGATTTCGATGGCCATGACGTCGCGCTCGTGCCACGCGAACGTTCTCGTTTTGACGCCTTTCCCATCCAGATTCAGTATCCCTTGATAACAATCGAGACGTTGCCGGGTGTCCTTCTCGCTGAACACGTCCTCACCGTGACTGACGAGCTCGATGTCGACAAACGCACAGCCGCCGGCATAGTCGGTATAGCGTTGAGGAAAGCTGTTGGAACTGCGATCGTTCCCGAAAACATCCACCCGGTTGATCTGAAGTCTCAGAGCATTGGGCAGTGTCCAAACCAGGCTGCCCATCCGCCCATTTCCAATCGGCATACCAGCCTCCGGCCGGGAGACGGGCCGGTCGAGCACAATGTCGGCCCGGGAGACGAGGCGAGGGAGGTCGATGGGGGCGTCACCCGAAGGCTGGGCCGAGATGCGAGAAATAGCCATCAACAAGAATAGGAAACGGAGAATTCTCTTTTTGAGACAGAACATGACCATCCCTTCTAGCGCAAGACGGACATGATGCGGCCGGGTTTATTGTGGCCGGACTCTCCAGAGTCCGGCGCCCGGCCGCTTTTTGGCCGGGCTCTCCGCGAGCCCGGCACCGGACTCTGGAGAGTCCGGCCACAATAAAATAGCGCCGCTCGGCCGGTTACTTCCTGAACCTCGCCACAAATCCGCCGCCGTTGCGCATTTGGATGGTGAGACTATCGCCGCAGCCGATCGCTTTTTCCTCGACCGTCACGGCATCGTCCTTGGCCGGGTCGTCACGGACCAACGTCGCTTTGTACTGGCCGTCGCCCAGGAAGGCGAGAGGCAGCTCGATCGTCCGGCCCTGGGCGCTGCACATCACGGCGAGGAACCAGGTGTCCCCAGTCCGCCGAGCGAAAATCGACAGCTCGCCGATTTCCGATCCTGGCCCGACAATCGTTTCATCCCAAACCGCGGGGATACTCTTAATCACGTCCGCGGCGGGGTTCGACAGAACGGCCTGCGGGTGAGCCGCAAGGGTCAGGAGCGGACTATCGAACGTCGCAAAGCTCGCGATCTGGTGCGCCCAGGTCGTATCCCCGCGCCGCTCCCCAAAGTGCAGCGTGGTGTAATCGGCTGGGCCGGCCAGGTAACGTGTGAAGGGCAGAATCGTCTCGTGACGGGCGCGTTCCCTCATCGAGCTGCTTTCCATGCCGCGGACAGCCTCGCGGCACAGTTCGTTCGGCCAGGTGCGATCACGCCCGGTCGGCTTGTTGGCACCGTGGAAATCGAGCACCATCTGGTACTCGGCCGCCTTTTCGAGCAACGCTTCGTAAAGGTCGATGGTCTCCTTGGCCTCGTGGTCGAAAAAGTCGATCTTCGCGCCCGCCACTCCCAGGCTATGGAGCTTCGAAAAGAACGCTTCGCGGGCCTCAGGCGTCCGCAGTTGATTGCTGTGCCGCCAGAACAGCAGACGGACGCCACGGTCGGCCGAGTACTTCGCGATGTCCCGGATCTGGTCGTCGGTCCACCGGGTCCACACGCCCTCCAGGATGTGATACTCGAAACCCAGCCGACCAGCCTCTTCCGAGAAGGCTTTTAACCCCTCGAAGCTTCCGTCGCCCCCATCCACGTAACGCCAGACCGAACGTCCGGGCTTGACCCAATCGGTCTTGATGCCTTCCGGAAAGTACTTGGGATCGGGCGGAGGGCAAAGATCGGTCACGATCGTACTGTTGACCAGGGTGTTGAGGTCGGCGCCGGTCATGACCACGCGCCAGGGAGTCGTGATCGTCCCGGAGACAGCGGCCGCGCGTCCCAGGCGTTTCGCTTCGTCACGCCCGTAGCGAAGCTCGTAAGGCCAGTTCAGCGGCTGGCGGTGCCCGAGTCCCGTCACAAAGCCCCGACGCCCGTCCGCCTCGAGCGCCATTCCTGCGTAATTCACGAGATTCGCCTCGGTGATCACGCCGTAACCCGCTTTCCCCGGCAGTTTGAAGGTCACTGGCGGACCTGCCCACTCGCCTGGTCCGACGTCCTGGATTTCCTTCTTCTGATAGGCCGATTCGTAATGGCCGCTCAGATCGTGGTACCAGACGGTTGTCCCGGCGGGAAGCACGAAGGTCGAATATTCGTCCGGCGCTCGCGACTCCTCGGGCTTGCCGGGAATCACGTGCCGGAAGGCGACCGCGTCGTTTGAGACGCGGATGTCGAGCGTGTAGGCGGTAAAACTTAGATCGTGGGTCAGCGAGATCCGGGCGCCGTTGAATCGATTGGACGCCTGACTCTTCATTCCGTGCCACGGGTAGTTTTCGTTCACTTCGTAGCGTTCCGCCCCGCCAAAAACGACTCCGCTCGAAACATCAAACCCGTCCAAAACCATCACGATGGGCGAAGGCTCGATGACCGTCGACCCGTCGCGTCTCACTGTAAACGTGAGCCGCTCGGCATTAGGCAAGACCGTGACTTTCACCTTGCCGTCCGGGCTCGTAACGTCCACCTGATCCATCTTGACCCGAGTTGAACGCCGGCTGGTCGGCCGTTGCCTTTCGCCCTGGCCTTGTCTGCCCTGCGACTGCTGGCCGGGTTGCGCCGGGATCAATTGAACGGCTCGCAGCGTAAGCCCCAGCCCCTTGGCCGCCTCGATACGCTTGGGCGTGAACTGAACAGTGACACTTCCCGGGCTGTCGAGCTTGACGCGCCCCAGCGTGGTATTCACGTCTTTCCAGCGCGGGTTCCGGTTGTTCAGCACGCGACGGCCGTCTTCGATCACACCTTCAAGCTTCTGACCGGCGACATCCACCTCGACCACGTGCGGGCCTTCCCAGTCGTCCCCTCCGCGCGGCGCGCGGGCTTCACAAGTGAGGACATGGACCTCGTAATCACCGCCTTTCTGCACGCGAAAATTCCATTTGAGTCCGCCGTCCGGAGCGATCCACCGGTTGGTGACTCCCCGGATGTCCACCGTGAACCCTTCGCCGGTCGCAGGCTGCCTGACTTCGGCAAAGCTCGGCGACAGGATCACTTTTCCGTCGGGCTGCTGGACCAGGCCCTCGTCGACCCGAGCCTCGCCGTCCAGCTCGAGCGCGACGACCGAGGCGTTTTTGTCCGGCGGAGCGGAAGGCAACTGGATCCGCAGCACGTGCAGACCGTCCGTCTCAACGGTCTGCTTGGCCGGTAGGCTCTTGCCCGGGTCAGCCAGCAGACGAGCAGCACGCACCGGGCTCTGCAAGCCGTAGAGCACGAATTCGCCGGCCGGCCAATCGATGAGGTGCAGGTACAGCTTACCCGGCTTCCTGGTCACGGAGCCCCATTCAAACTCATAGGGGAACGGGCTTGGCTGGGCACCGTAGACTGCCTCCGAGTTCACCTTCATCCACTGGCCGACCTCGATCAAGCGGTCAATACTGGGCTGGGGAATGAGACCTTCG
>Ga0105091_10000431_pt1 | contig 17452 bp, 16 predicted proteins | sample PPLLak1March2015_FD_87022 | JGI IMG/M metagenome (GOLD analysis project Ga0105091, IMG submission 87022) | Freshwater sediment microbial communities from Prairie Pothole Lake near Jamestown, North Dakota, USA - PPLs Lake P7 Core (1) Depth... | ecosystem: Environmental > Aquatic > Freshwater >... | reverse complement strand
CGCTCATATACGAACACTGCTGCTGACGTTTTTCTTCAGGCAGATGCCGCAGCTTTTTGATAAACAATTGATTTATATAGCCCAGCCGCCGCTTTACGAGGTCCGCGCCAAGGGCCAGAAGAAGTCGGATTATGTTCTTACCGAGGCAACGATGCATAAGAAGCTTATTGATCGCGGAGTGCAAGGGACCGAGCTTACGATAAGAGACGGCAAGAAAGGCCAAAAGGAACAGAAGATTTCCGATGCAAGATTAACAGAGCTGGTTAAGATACTGGTAGATGTGGAGCGGTGTACGGCGGTATTGTCACGGCGAGGAATTAAATTTGAGGAATTCATTTTGAAGTATGGTAACGGCAAAGGCCTGCCTATGTATCGCATTCGTAGCGAAGGCAAGGATGAAATTTTCCATGATAAAGACGAATACGAAAAACGTGAAGATGAGCTTAAGACCAAAAGAAAGAAAACCGCGCCGGGCGATGAGGACGAAGGATTCGAGACAGAAGAACTTCATGAGGTTGGCAGAATTAATGAGCAGGTGAAAAAGCTGAAAAGCGAATTTGGCCTGGATTTAAAAGACTTCCTGCTGAAGGCTGAAAAAACAGTGAGCGGCGAGGCTGTCGCTACTAAGTTTCATCTTGCAAACGCAGAAGAAAGCTTCGATGTTCCGTCACTGGCGGAGGTTAGCTCGTCAGTGAGGAAAATCGGGGGTAAAGGCGTGGAGATTAAGCGGTTCAAGGGACTTGGTGAAATGAACGCCGAGCAGCTTTGGGATACAACTATGAATCCTGAATCACGGACGCTTTTGAATGTGAAGCTCGATGACGCCGGCGAGGCCGACCGGCTGTTTAGTATTTTAATGGGCGAGGATGTCGAACAGAGGCGTGATTTCATTCGCGAACACGCGCTTGAAGTTCAATTTCTTGATATTTAAAAATTGTTTCATGAGTGACGAAAAAAAATTTAATATTCTATTGAGAATTTTCTCTTGCAAAGAATGCCAAGCTTGCACAAAATATAATTGATGCCTGATGCTTTGCAATTGTGAACAGCTTATCAGGCGCGGACGTTGAGAAAAAGGTCATGGAGGCGAAGACATGAACGCAAAAGTGCGGATAATAATTTTTGTGGCTGCTTTCTGCGCGATGATTGCGGGATGCAGGAACAACAGTGTTGTAAGAGTTGACCAGCAGGCAAGGGTGGCTACTGACATCCGGATTATTGAACTGCAAAAACAGCTGGACACAAAATGGGAAAATCCGAGGGCTCATTATGAAATCGGTCAGCTGTATCACGCACAAGGTGACTATTCCAAGGCTGAGTGGCATTATAATCTGGCGCTTGGATTCAATCCAGCCTACAGAGATGTTCAGGCGGCAATTGTGAAACTTCAGTTAGATAAAGGCGATAAATCAAAGGCAGACTGGATTGCCAACAGCTATATGGCACAGGTGGTCTCGACGCCGGAGCAGATTTTAGCGCTGGGCTCGGCATTTGAAAAACAGGGGCTCGATGGCTACGCGTTTAAGTGCTATACAGATGCACTGAGGGCGACACCTGATTCACCGGCGGTGAACAAGGCGCTTGGCTATTATTACCTGCAAAGGAGCAAAAAAGACCAGGCAAAGGAATATTTCATTCGAAGTTTCCAGATTAATCCAAATCAGGCGGATGTAGCAGGTGAGCTTGGCAGACTCGGAGTGGTGGTAAGGATTCCGCAGCCGCCGACGCAACCAAAAGCGCCTTCGACAACAAGGCCGCAGCCGCCTGAATCGACACCACCGCCACCGCCGAAATAAAAATTAATAATGAATCTTTATGCCCTGCGGTGAACGGATTTGCTGCGGGGCTTTTTTCATTTATAAACTATTATTTTTAATTTATTATTTTAAAAATTGGCTCTTAGTCTGATTATTTTAACAGTCAAAAATCATAAACAGAAAACGAGAGGGTTGCCGATAAATTAATATCTATTCCGCAATATAGGCGGCTGTTATTTTCACGGACTTTATTTATTATCGGACGCTAATTGGTATGAGCCGGGTGAAAGATAAAAAGATGAAGGTGAAGGCCCTGCAAAGTTTAATGGCGGCGGCCTTGTTGATGCTTTTTTGCAGTTGTCTGAGTTTCAATATAGGCGATTGGCCGAGCAAATTTGTCTATCCAAACAACGCACCCACACACAACTGGTGCGGTCCTATGGGGTCATTGCTCGCTTTTTATCTGCTTTATTACATAGGGCCGGGAGTTTTTATCGTTTTGATTTCAGCACTTGTTTTCGCGATAGCAAAGGTGGTGGAGTTTGAAATAGACCAGCCGGTTTTAAGGGCAATGGGACTTGTTCTTGTAACAACGGCGGCATCAACTACTTTTTACTGTTTTACACAGCATGGGATATATGGTTTTCCAATCGGCTCAGGGGGCGTTCTTGGTGTTGCCGCGGCGGAGTTTTTGAAAAGCCATTTTGCCGCATTGGGCACGGCCATACTTTTGGGAGCACTTTGGGTTGTCGGCATGATTTTGCTGGCAGACCAGATTGTATCGGTTGTGTTCGGCGGAGTCGGCTTTGTAATCCGCAAGATGCTTGGCTTTGCCGCACCGAAATGGCTGCATCCTGCAGAGCATTCGAAGGCCCTTGGGCAAATATGGAAACGCCTTAGTGATAAGCAGAAACTGCAGCCGGCGATTTCCATGAAGAAAAGTTCTGACGAGCAAGCACAAGAAGGAACCATCGAGTCGCCTGAAGACGATAGAGATGTTGAATCGACGTTAGGGGCCAAACCTGCGAATGAAACACCTGCCGCGCCCGCGGTAAGGCTGCAGCCAATTACGCCGAAAAAACCGGCACTGCCTTATGAGCCGCCAACCTATGATGATTATACAATGCCGCCGATTGATTTACTGGATGAGCCAGAACATACGTTCGCATCGGTTCAGGAAAAAGTTGTAAAGGCCAAGGCGATTGCGCTTGAGGGCCTTCTTAAGGAATTCGACATTTCGGCCAGGGTTGTAGCGGCAGAGACTGGACCGGTTGTAACTATGTTTGAATTGCAGCTTGCGGCAGGGGTGAAGGTAAGCCAGATAAGCTCGCTTTCAAATGATATAGCACGAGCTTTGGGAGTCGGGGCCGTGCGTATTGTTGCACCATTGCCGGGCAAACATACAATCGGGGTTGAGGTGCCAAACAGCGAAAAAGAACGGGTGCGGATGAAGGACATGCTGCGGCTGGCGGGAGAGAAGCCGACGAGGATGGCGATACCGTTATTTTTGGGCAAGGATTCTTCGGGCGAGGCGTTAGTGGCGGATTTGGCGAGCATGCCTCATCTGCTTATCGCAGGGACGACCGGTTCAGGCAAGAGCGTCTGCATAAATACTATTATCGCCGGTGTTCTTCTTACGCGCAGGCCCGATGATATAAAGATGGTTCTTATTGACCCGAAGATGGTCGAGATGACCGCGTTTAATACGATACCTCATTTAATGACGCCGATTGTTACCGAGACAAGAAGAGCGGTGCAGATTCTGGAATGGGCAACGATAAAAATGGATGAACGCTATGCCCTGCTTGCCGAGGCACGGGTCAAAAATATCGCGGAATTTAATGCGCTGGGAACAGAGGAGGTTATAAAGAGATTTGAGCCGACGACTCCGGATGAAGAGGCGAAGATTCCAAAGAAGCTGCCGTATGTAGTTATAATTATAGATGAACTTGCGGACTTGATGATGACAGCGGCCAAAGAAATTGAGGCTCATATTGTGCGGCTTGCACAAAAGAGCCGGGCGGTAGGAATTCATATCGTGCTTGCGACTCAGCGGCCGCAGGCAACTGTTGTTACAGGCCTGATTAAGGCTAATATGCCCACAAGAATCGGCTTCAGGGTCGCCGCCAGGATGGACAGCCGCATTATCCTTGACCAAAATGGTGCAGAGACGCTGCTTGGTCAGGGAGATATGCTCTTTTTGAAGCCGGGCACAAGCGATTTGATTAGGGCACAGGGAACGTTTGTCAGCGATGAAGAGGTCCGCAAAATTGTCAAGCACCTAAAGGAAATCGCTGAGCCTCAGTTCCATCCGGAATTGACGCAGCTCGGTCAGCCGGAAACCGGCGAAATGATTGAAGATGAGCTTTTGGACGATGCTGTGCATATCGTATTAGACAGCAAGCGGGGAAGTGTGTCTCTATTGCAGAGGCGGCTTGGCGTCGGATATGCCAGGGCATCACGGATGATTGAGAATATGGCCGCACTTGGGGTATTGGGAGAATATAAAGGCAGCCAGGCGCGTGAAGTTATGATGAGCGTCGAGGACTGGGAGGAATTCCGACAGCAGATGGAAAATCAGAAGAATTCGCAGGCAGCCGCTCAAAAAATTGAAGATAAACCTTATGTAAGCGAGGGACAGCAGGGTTACGCGGCTGTAGAAAAAGAAGAAGAGTAGAAAAGAACAAATCTCAAATAACAAGCAACAAACAAAATCCAATAACAAAAAAAAAATTCCAAACATCTCACCGGAATTTTTTCGTAAATAATTCACCAGATAATAAGTTAGCTTTTTGATAGAATATGGCTGTGGAAAAAGACCTTAAATCATTGACGGTTTCAAAATTGGAAAAGCTCGTTGTTGAGCTTGGGCAACCCAAATACCAGGCGGGATATATTTTCAGCGCGGTTCAAAAGCGAGGGGTAACCGATATCGATTCAATCACCACATTGAGTAAGCCCCTTCGAGCCAAACTCAAAGAAGAGGGCTGCTATATCTCATCATTACAGCAAATTGAGAAATTAACAGACCCGGACGGCACAGTGAAATATGTTTTCGGATTACCGGATGGAAGCAGAATAGAGTCGGTGCTGTTATTTGATGAGCAACGCCGAACGTTATGTGTTTCGACGCAGGCGGGATGCGGGATGGGATGCGTATTTTGCGCGACGGGCAAGCTGGGTTTTTGCCGAAATTTAACGGCGGGAGAAATAGTTGACCAGATCAATATAGTAAATCAGGATATCAGGTCACCAGAAAATCAGGAAGAAAAAAGCGTTTCTCCTGAGGATAAGGTGACAAATGTGGTATTTATGGGGATGGGGGAACCGCTGGCTAATTACGAGGCGGTGCTGGATGCAGTTAGAATTTTAAATCATTCAGCGGGCAGGCACATCGGCATACGGCATTTGACAATAAGTACCTGCGGGCTTACTGAAGGGATTGAAAAACTGGCAGATGAGGATATTCAGCCGCGATTGGCTATTTCGCTAAACGCGCCAACTGACGCCATTCGAGCCAAAATCATGCCGATAGCTAAAAAATATTCGCTCAACAGGGTTTTTGAAGCTATTGATTATTATCAGCGGGCGACACACAACAGGGTGACTTTTGAGTATTGCCTGATGAAAGGGATTAACGATACGGTTCTGCATGCGCAGATGCTAATCAAGCGTTTGCGGCCTGTTATGTGCAATGTGAATTTGATAGAATATAATCCGCATAAAGGCTGTAATTTAGAGGCAAGCGGCACAGAGGCAATCGAGCGGTTCGCGGGTGTGCTGAAAAAAGCAGGCATAGAGACGACTATCAGGCACAAGATGGGACAAACAATAAACGCCGCATGCGGACAGTTGGGAGTCAAAGGCGCGGAGAGCACAAAATGAAGAATTTAGAATTCAGAGCTCACAATATAAAGAGAAAAACGATTCAATTATTAATTTTAGGTTTGGGACTGCTGATTTGTTCTAATTCGACAGGGGCGCCATTAAAGCTCAAGTTTACGGAAGGAGACAAATATTCTTTTATTTCTGTTACCGAGCGAAAGATTACCAATATAATTGAGCAAAATGAAGTAACTACTGAAGAAACAATACGTCTTGAAAATGATTTTGAAGTGCAGGAGGTCGATGAAAAGGGTTTTGCATGGGTGAAATATACATATAAACGGGTGGCTATGAAAGTAATAACACCCGAACAGAAAATCGACTTTGATTCAGATTCGAACCAGCCCAGAACACCGATACAGGCAGCACCATATCGTTTAGCAATAGGTGAGTCACTGTATTTGCGGTTATCACCTCAGGGGCGGGTAGAAAAAATAAATGGTTTGCAGTCTGTTGTTACGTTTGCCAAGGCCAAAATAAGGGGCATGGGCGGGGCACAAGCAATCTCGGCGGGTATCGAGCAAGCCTTCAGTGAACTGGAAGTAAAACATACACTCGAAAATCAGATAGGGGTTTTCCCTGAAGCCAACAACATAGGGCCGGTATGGAGCTCTACAGAAATTTTATTATCAAGTCAGGCAGGGTATCCCAGGCTGGCACAAATTGAAGATGTTAATATAGTCTATGAGAGGATGTATAAACTGGCAGGGACCGGAGCAGATGGAATTTCTATTGTAGATGTGAATATGAAAATAAGCTCAATGTCCGAACTGATGGATATTAAAGGTGGTAAAGTCGAAGGGCAAAATACGAACTTAAAAGCCAGCCTTGATATCTCGGGCCAAGGCAATGGTCAAATTGAAATCGAACAGTCAACTGGCAGAATAATCAATAGCAAAATTACACAAGACAGCACACAAAAAGCAATAATGGTAGCCACAGGCGAGATGCGCAGGCCCCCTTCGGCTCCTAAGCCAGTCAAGACGCATATAGTCATGAATTTTTCGATGTTGAAAATTGACACAGATAGGCCTAAGCTGCCTAACGATGTGAATAAATAGGGTTTTTATCATCAATTTTATACATCTTTTTCAAAAAATATTGCTTGCCAAGCGGGTTTAATGAGTATATATTATGCCTTTAAGCACCGTCGAACGGGGCAGTATGGGTCGGCAGCATCACGGCATAGTCGATTCAGGCCTCCGGCGGGGTCCAGTCAGGCCGATTTGGAATGGCCTCCGTGACAACTTGGATTGATTGTTGATAATTGAATATTGATAATTTACTGTTCAGTCGGCATTGCTGGATTGTGTTTAAAATCAATAATCAATTGAAAATCATCAATGAAGATTACCCGGTGGTGTAATCGGTAACACAGGAGGTTTTGGTCCTCCTATTCCAGGTTCGAGTCCTGGCCGGGTAGTTTAAAAACTTAAAAACTGTTACTTATTTAAGTTATGAAAAGAGTCGCGATAATTTTGGCCGCGGGCATCAGCAAGCGGATGAATACAAAAATGCCGAAGGTCCTTCACGAGGTCTGCGGAAGGCCTATGCTGTTTTACGTACTCGATGCATGCCGGGGGGCTGGAGTTGATAAGATATACGTTGTAGTGGGATACAATTCCGAACAGGTCAAGGAGCAATTCAAAAATGCAAGTGACCTGATTTGGGTAGTGCAGCCAGAGCAAAAAGGGACGGCCCACGCGGTGATGTGCTGCAGGGAACAATTGAAGGATTTCGACGGGCAGACGCTGGTTCTTTGCGGTGATGGGCCGCTGATTCGGACAGAGACCTTAAAAATTGTTATTTCAAAACACGAATCGGAAAAGGCGGCGGCGACACTGGCCACAGCAATTTTGGATGAGCCTGCAGGATACGGGCGAATAATCCGTGATTCGTATGGTAATATACAAGGCATTATTGAGCATGCCAACTGCACACCCGAGCAGCTTAAGATTCAGGAAGTCAATCCAAGTTATTATCTTTTCGATAACAAAATACTTTTCGAATACGTTGAGCAGGTTAAGGCCAATCCATTAAAGGGAGAGTTTTATCTTACGGACGCACTGGCAATGATTATCGAGAGCGGCCATAAGGTTGTGGCTGTTACAGCGGTTCGGCCGGAAGAGGCGGTGAGCGTTAACAGCCGTGAGCAGCTCAGTGACGCCGGCAAGATAATGCAACGGAGAATTCAAAAAGGACTGATGGAAAACGGGGTAACAATAGTTGACCCGCCGAACACGTGGATAGACGCAAGGGCGAAAATAGGGCAGGATACCGTTATAGAGCCGTTCTGCTGCATATTTGGGGATGTTGAAATCGGCAGAAATTGCCGAATCGGCCCGTTCGCTCACCTCAAAGGCGGCGATAAAGTCGCTGACGGGGTTACACTTGAGGCTGGATACTCGAATGTTGTGCGCAAGGAAATAGATCCTGGGGTTCGGGTATAAGGAGAGAAGATGTTTTTAAATGATAATATAAAGATATTTTCGGGCTGTTCCAATGAGCCATTGGCAAAGGCGGTATGCGAGTATCTCGAAGTTCCGGTGGGCGGGGCAACGATAGAGAAATTTCCGGATGGCGAAAAGATAATCCGTGTAGAAGATGATGTTCGAGGCAGGGATTGTTTTGTAATACAATCAACATGCAGCCCTGTTGACGAGAATCTTGTTGAGCTGCTTATATATCTTGATTGCCTAAAGCGGGCAAGCGCTAAAAGAGTAACAGCTGTAATTCCGTATTTTGGATATGCACGACAAGACCGCAAGGATGAGGGGCGAGTTCCGATAACGGCAAAACTTGTTGCAAATTTGATTACCGCGGCTGGGGCGGACAGGATTCTGGCGATAGATTTGCATGCGCAGCAGCTGCAGGGATTTTTCGATATACCGGTGGACCATTTGACTGGGTCACTGGTGCTGAGCAAATATTTTCGCGATAAAAAGATGGAGAATCTAACGGTTGTTTCGCCGGATGTGGGCAATATTAAGATAGCATCGAGATATGCTACATTTCTTGGCGGAGATTTAGCAATTGTTCATAAAAGGCGTGTAAGCGGCAGTCAGGTTCAGGCACAGGAGCTGATCGGCAGCGTAGAAGGAAGAAACGTGCTGATGTGCGATGATATGATTACCACCGGCGGCACAATTTCATCAGCCGCAGAGCTGGTAAAGCAGCGCGGAGCCCGCAAAATCTGCGTAGGCGCTACTCACGGGGTATTTGCACCCGGAGCCGTAGAAAAATTAAGCAAGTCGCCTGTCGATGAGATTGTGGTTACAGACACTATACCGTTATGCGCCGAAGCAGTGAAGAAGGTAAAGGTGCTGACGGTATCGTCGATGATGGGCGAGGCAATAAAGAGAATACATAGAAACGAATCGGTCAGCAGCTTGTTTAGCAGTCATTAATGAGGCTGGCCCAAAAAGAAGAAAGTTTAGTTTGTTGTGAGGATGTTATGGATAAAGCACAGGTTTTAAAAGCTGAGATTCGCAAGGGTTCGGGTTCAAAAGACGCGGCAAAGCTCCGCAAGAACGGGCAGATTCCGGCCATTGTTTATGGTCACAAAAAAGAGCCGACATCAATAATCCTGAATACAAAAAGGTTCAGGCAAGAACTGCAGGAAGGTCACAGATTGATGGAAATAGAGGTAGACGGAAAGAATGAGAGCGTGCTGGTAAAAGAGGTGCAGTATGATTATACCGGCACGGACATTATTCACGTTGACCTGATGCGAGTCGATGTCACGGAAATGGTTAATGTGACTGTGCCTGTGGAGACTAAAGGCACCGCAAAAGGCGCCACCGAAGGCGGAATGGTCGAGATTCATACAGGCCAGCTCGAAGTGGAATGCCGAGTAACCCAGATACCCGAGAAGATTACTGTAAACGTAAAAGAGATGATTTTGGGCGACGCGATTCACGCAAAAGATATTCAATTGCCCGATGGTGTGAAGCTGATAAGCTCGCCAGACCTGCTGGTAGTGACCTGCCATGTTGTTGCTGAAGTAAAGACAACAGAAGAAATCGAGGCAGAAACACCAGCGGCACCGGAAGTCATAACCGAGGTCAAGGAAGAGGCGGCAGAAGGCGAAGCCGGAGGCGAGGCAGCGAAAGAGAAAAAGAAAGAAAAGAAAGAATAGAGTTGCGAAGGCCCTTGGCTTTTATCCGCATGTTTATCGCGGGTTATAGGGGATTAAAACCCCTAACATAAAGTTAGGGGGCTTGCAATATGAAGATGATAGTTGGGCTTGGAAATCCTGGTAAGAAGTATTCGCAGACGCGGCACAATGTTGGGTTTAAGGTTATTGATATGCTCGGCGGGGTGCTCGGGATAGATATAAGCAAGAGCAGTTTTGGCGGGCTTGCAGGCAAAGGCGAGTATTCTGGCAATCAGGTAATGCTATTGAAGCCCATGCAGTATATGAATCTAAGCGGTCAGCCAGTGGCTGATACGGCTGGTTTTTACAAGATTGATTTGAAGGATATTTTGATTGTGCTTGATGATATGTGGCTTGAGCCGGGGCAGATAAGATTGCGGCCGAAAGGCTCGGCAGGCGGGCACAACGGCCTGACGGATGTCGTAGAAAAACTCGGCACAGAAGATGTGCCGCGGCTGAGAATTGGAATTGGGCAGGCTCCTTTGGGTCAGGCGGTAGAGTATGTTGTAAGTGAGCCCAGACCTGGCAGCCAGGAAGCAGAACTTGTAAATCAGGGGATTATTCGAGCAAAAGATGCGGCGATTTGCTGGCTTGAAGAAGGCATTGAAGCCGCGATGACAAAACATAATCGGTTTGAAGAAAAATGAAACTAACGGTAATTTTTGCTGGAGGTATTTAAGTTGGAAACTGGAGCTAAAAAGCTTTATGAAGCAATGTTTTTGATTGATTCGGCCGAGGCGGCCAAGGACTGGGACGGCATCATCGAACTGATTACAAAGATGCTCAACAAAATCGATGGCCAAATTATTTCATTGAAAAAATGGGATGAAAGGCCATTAGCTTATCCTATAAAGAAGTGCGTCAGAGGGGTTTATATACTGACGTATTTCAAGGCCGAAGGACCCAGAATCACTGAGCTCGAGCGTGATGTGCTGCTGTCGGAACGGATAATGCGTGCATTGATTCTCAGGACCGAGCATCTTACCGAGGAAGATATTGTCAAACAGGCAGCCGCGGTGCATGCGCCGGCTGCTGTTGATGAAAATGCTCAGCGGCAACAGCCTGAAACGTTTGAAGCTGAACCCGAAGTTACGGATAACCCTGAGCAGATTTAATATTCCTAAGCATGATTAATGCCGAGCATCGCGTTAAGATGCAGGTTGGAAAATGAGGAGTTACCGATGGCGAATTTTAATAAAGTAATGTTGATGGGAAATCTCACACGGGACCCGCAGCTTTCTTATCTGCCGAGCCAGACGCCTGTGGTGGATTTCGGGCTGGCGATCAATCGCAAGTGGACCAGCAAAGAAGGCGAAAGCAAAGAAGAGACCTGTTTTGTTGACTGCCGTGCCTATGGCAAACCGGCAGAGACGCTCAACAAGTATATGAAAAAAGGCAGACCCCTTTTTGTTGAAGGACGGCTTGTGTTTGACCAGTGGACAGCACAGGATGGTTCCAAGCGAAGCAAACACCGCATCCATGTGGATAATTTTCAGTTTTTGGGCGGCGGACCGGGTGCAGGCAGCGGCGCTGCGGCCGAGGCAGACAACACAGTAGCGGAAGGCGAGCCGGATAATTCAGGGCCCGTAAAAGGCGGACATCCGGCGGATGATATACCGTTTTGAAAGGTTGAGTTAACAGGTTGCGGTTACGCGGCTCGTATCGGTTGCGTTGAAAGCAAAACGAGCGTCGTAACCAAACAACGATATACGTTTTTTAATAAAGGTGAAAAAAAATGGCAGAATACGAAAGAAGAGATGATAGAAGAGGCGACAGAGGCGAAAGAAGAAATGACCGCAATGACAATGCGAGGAAATTAGCAGTGCCGCAGCAGACACAATGCAGGTTCTGCAGGCGAGGCGAAGAGTATGTCGATTACAAGGACATAGAGACTTTGCAGAAGCTTTTGACGCACCGCGGCAAGATTTATTCGCGTAAGCGCAGCGGCAACTGCGCCGGCTGTCAGCGCAAGGTAAAAAACGCAATCAAACGGGCAAGGTTCATGGCACTTTTGCCGTTTACTGCATAAATTAGATTATTTAACGCTATTTAGCGGAGGTATGTAAATGAAGGTGTTACTGGTTAGTGACGTTCGTAAACTTGGCTGGCTTGGCGATGTCGTGGAAGTCGCCGACGGATACGCGAGAAATTACTTGTTTCCGCAGGGTCTTGCAAAGGCCGCGACGGATAACAATATAAGATCAATAGCAAAGGCCAAGGCCGCACGTGCCGAAGAGCGCAAGCTCGAACGCCGGCAGCTCGAAAAGGTATGCACGTCGGTCAACGAGGCCGAGGCAGTCATCGCGGCGGCAGTCAACGAGCTTGGACATTTGTTTGGGTCTGTCAGCAAACATGATATCGCAAAGAACTTGCGAGAGCAGGGCTTTGAGATTGCTGATGAAGTCATAGAGCTGCATGAGCATATTAAGGAAGTCGGCACATATAAGATCAAGCTGGAGTTTGCGGATGATTTGATTGCAACTGTGAGCCTGGTTGTTGTCCCGGAAGGCGTTGACGCCGAGACATTCAAGGCACAGCAAAAGGAAGCTGCCAGGGCGGCTAAAGAAGCCCAAGCAGTCGAGGAGCCGGAGGTAAAACCCGAGGCAAAGGATGAAGGCAAACCCGAAGATGCGGAGAAACCGCAAGAGAAACCAGACAAAGGGGAAAAGCAGAAAAGAAAATCGGAAAAAACTGAGAAGCCGGCCAAAGATAAAGGCGAGAAGCCGGCCAAAGAAGAGGCTGCTAGTTAAAACGGATTACTTTAGACCCCCGGTTCAAGCCGGGGGTTTTTTATTGCGCATATCTGATTGCCATATATATTTCTGTGTTCTGTAGGCAACTAAAATCAGAATTATAACGGAGATGATGAGGATATACATAAGGAGTTTTTCTATCCAGGCGGAGCCGAAGAAAATTAAAAGGCAGTTGAGCGCTATAAACCAAAATCGAATTTCAGTGGGCCCTGTGCCTAAATATGTAATTTTGAATTCGCCGGTTGCCCCAAATGACAAAAATGAGCTTGCCATAAAACAGCCGAAGACAGGAATAAACAGGTAAATAATTATTTTTCCTGTGCCTTCGATAACGAAAGAATAGCCGATGAATATCGAGCACATAAATACAAAATCGAGCAAATGGTCCATATAGTAGCCCCATTTGGGAATGCCTGTGTCCCTGTATCTGCCCAGGGCCCCATCAAAGCAATCAGTGAACCACTGCAATACAAGCATAAATGATGAGAGCCATAGCCAATGGAGATTATTTTTCGAAAGATAACCGAATACAATCAGTCCTGCTGACCATAGTATCGTCGTCAAGGTTAGATGATATCCTTCTATCCATTGCGGGAATTTGGGGACATTGCCGTCAATGAATTTCCTCTCCCACCTTGCAAGAAATGTCCTCATCGGCAGCTTTTTATCGCCTCTAAAAGTGTTATGGTTCATTATAGTTTCATTAATTATGTAATGAGCTAATCATTTCGGGTATGTTACCATCTGCGAAGACTCTTATCATTTCGTTGAGGAAAAGCCGTCTTAGGGCGTCGTAGCCGCGTTCGCTGGGATCTTCAATGTTAAGAGCATACCAATAGGTCGGGTCGCGCCAGCGATAATTCTTAATCCAGAGCTTGCGGCAATGTATACCGTGACCCTGAAATGTGCTATGTATATCAACAATATGGACGTAACCATATGTGGAGGCACAATCGGCAAGAATTTTGTTATATGCAATTAAAATCTTTTCGCCATCGGGCCACGACGGCAAACCGGTCAGCCAATTATTCGTATTTCCGGTTCCGTCACTTGGGTCATAGATATTAGCCAGGAATATTTGACAGCCGCCGGGAAATTTTTCTTTTAATTGTGTTATCATTTCATCGAGACGTTTGCTGAAGTTATCAATCCAAGGCTTTGCCTGCTCAAAAGTCGCTCCATACATCGCATCTTCCTGCGGAGGTCTTTTTCCATAATTGTGAATGAGATCATTTCCGCCGGTTGTCATTACTACAATGCCAAGCACATTATCCGGCTGTTTTTGAAAAGCTTGTACTTTTTTGATATGGTCAAATGAGGTGCTGCCTGAAACAGCTATATTCAAAAATTTTAAATTTGGAAAAACGAGAGAAAGATTTTTGCCCGTCATTTCGGGAGTATCATCGGGAGGATTTTTAATTAATCTATCAAAATAAGAATAGCCATCACGTGCGCCATAGCCATCTGTAATGCTGTCGCCTATTCCCAGCAACAGGACTTTTTGTACACTCCAAATTTTTTGGAACGGCTCTTTTGGGACATCAGGACCCGCGGGTCCTTTTCCATGAGGCAGATAAACATTGAAATAAACAAATCCTGCAACCGGCACCCCCACGGTTGCTACCGCTATCAGAATGCATCTGACAAGTCTAATACGAGGTTTCGATTTGCTTTTGACTGGAGTTGAAGCTTCTTCACTCATTTTAATTTTAAAAAAAATTATTTGCTTGAATAGTTTTGAAATTCTTTTTCAATATCCCCGAATGCTTTTTGGCCTTCGTAGATAATCATAAGAAATTTGAAGCTAGCGCTTTGGCCCGGCTGCAAGGTGAAATTCAAGGGCTGTGGATTTTCAACTTTTCGAGCCTTCAGGTAATCTAATTGCCCCAGGGGATTGGCACTAAAAAGTCCATAACCCCTTGCCATTGAATAACTTGGAAAACATGCACTTGAAGGATGATTAAGAATTGCTATGCCAATTGTAATGCCCTCTTTTTGACCTTCGAGTCGGACCCATTTGGATTGTTTGCCCCAGATATTCGGCTCGCCGGTATTACCGTCTGAGCTCAAGAATTTGCCTGTCCCCTTGTTTTCGCTAAGCCAGTCGGCTACGCGGATGGCAAACATTCCTTCTTTGGTGTCACTGAAGACAATTTTATCATCCTGGGCAGTCAATGTGATATTCAAATCAATTGCGTATTGATTTTGTGAGGCTGAAAAAATCATGTCCCTTTTTTCTTCGAGAAGAGTTTTGCCGGATTTGCCATCCCAGTGAGAGATTGTGGAAAGCAGGCCTTCTTCCATATTCATTGTTTTTATATGTTTGATCTGAGGCGGCGATGTCCTGTTATTCCAGAAACCATCGTTATTAACTTTATCGTATGTGAAAAATATACCATAATGATGCGGATGGTCGTTACTTTCGCCGGAGATTATTTCAAAAGGAAAGCCGCGGGTCAGTGTTATACCTGATGGGCTTTTAACGGGATAGAGAACCGGTTTTGTAAGCTCAAGGCCGTATCGATAGGATGTAAAAAGCTTTCCTCCAATCAGGATATCGATTTTATTTGTGTCCTGCACAAATTGAACGGGCATTTTGTCATTTGGGGCCCCAGCAAAAGAAGGTACAGTCATTATTAACAAAAATAAAATTGTAAAATAATTCACCGTTTTCATTTTTGAGCCATCTCCAGGGCTTTTGTAGTGATGTAATATTTTGCACGCATATTGGACAATTCCCAATCGGGCAGCTTGCCCTCTCTAAGGTATTGCAGAAGGCGCTGGGTTACCTGCGCGAAATGGGCCTCGTGGCCGATTCGGTATTTGTCCGGTATTGAGACAATCCATGTGTTTGCCTGTTTTTGAATCGCAACTCCCTCATATTTTTTCGCCAATTGTGCGGCCGCATTTTGCACGTCAGATTCGAATCCGGCTATATTTGTCCCCTTTAGCGGTTCGATATAAAGTTCAGGGCGGTAACTTTGCTCTTTACCCTGTTTTACAATTAGATTTGCCTTTGTTCCGCGGGCAATCGAATAATGGGTATCGCCGGCACCCTGAGCGGCTTCGAAATTCCATATTACAGAGACATTGGCAAAGACGCCTTTGACTTTGAATGTAATCTCGCCATTGGCAAAACAGGCAAGCTCACCTTTATCATTGACGCGGGATTTTAAAAAATCGGGGAAGCCTTCCAGACCAGTAGCTTTTTTGAATTGGTCTGTGGTAATCATAGTAGGTCTGCGTTTTGCGTTTACAACTTCAACATCTGTATGATAATCGATTGACGTATCGGGGAAACATTCCCACATAACCAAGTCTATCAGATGCGTAGTGACATCGACTATGCCTTCACCCTGCTGATTGGTATCGAAAAACCAGGCAGGTCTTTTAAGAGGTGAGCCGGAGACGTATTTGAAGAAATGATGAACGCTTTCTTCGACTATTGAAGGTTGGTCAGGGGAACCGGGGAGAAGCTCGCCAAAAAGCTGCTTATTATGCATTAACTCTCTTTGCAGGATTGTTGTTATCTCCGAGCGCTCGGTCATAATATCGTAGACAATAGTGCCATTTTTTCTAGACTCCTCAAAGGCGTCCTCAAGGAGGTCAAAGCCTCGCATGTCGATGCACATGGGTTTATCGGCGAAGACATTGAGGCCGGCATCCACACAGGCCTTGATATATTGGGCTTTTTTTATATTATTGCCTGCAAGCACGACAACATTGCCCGGTTTATCGGCGAGCATCTTTTCGAAAAAGTCGCTGCCGGTGTAAACATTCTCTGTCCAGGCGGTTGGATTTGTGTCCCTGTTATTGTACCCATCGATTCGTTTAAGATGCTCGTCTAAATCGGTCCCTGCGGGTGCATAAACGTAAACCGTTGGCGAAATCTCGCCATACATTGTTTTTTGCACAAGGCCGGCATGAAAATGCCCGGGATCGAGTGTAATAAGAGTCACAGGATATTTTTTTGCCGTATCATTGGCCTGTTGTTTGGAAGCCGTTTTTTTACATGAAATATTGAATATCAAAATTGATATAAACAAAGCGTAAAAAAGCTTCTTGAGCATTTAAGTTTTCCCTAAAATTAGATAGCTGCCAGAATACCTTTTGTATAGCCGACCGATTCGGCCAGTCCCGCCAATGGGTCATTTTCATCCTTCTCAAATTCGAATGAGGCGACACCTGAATATTGTATCTTTTCCAGGGTTTTCATAAATTTTACAAGGTCAATGACCCCCCTGCCCATCTCGATGGTTGTCCCTTGAGCAGTCGCGGAGGTTTCATCTTTTATATGGATATCGAGGAGACGGTCCGCGTATTTCTCGGCAGATTCTGATGGGTCGATACCTGATCGCTGGGTATGGCCGATATCAATGCAAAGTCCGATTCGCTTATCTAAATCTTTGACTTTTTCGTAAACGCTGGCCGGAGTCGGAAACAATGGATTATCCGGGCCGTGGTTGTGGATAGCTAATTCTATATCAAATTCTTTGACCTTTTTTTCAACAATCCCGAGAAGCTCATAGTTTGGGACGCCTACAATCATTTTGACTTGGGCTGCCTTTGCATAATCGAATGCCTGCTGGACTTCGGCCTCGGTCTTCATATATATGACACCGCATGCGTAAAGAGTGAGCCCGGCATCCTTGACCTTCGCTGTTATATTTTGGATTTCTTCGGCAGAGCTTTTTAGCGGCATATGAAAATCTTTGAAGCAGATATATTTCAGGCCCACCCTTTTTGTCATAGCGATGGCCTGGTCAGTCGGGAATTTTCTGAAGGTATAAGAGGCAAGGCCGAGATTGAACTTTTCCTTACCTTTCTTTTCAGGGGCGGAAGGCAGGTTTGCCGGAAAGATTTGTTCTGCCCCGACGGCCGCTTTCACTCCGGCCGCAATT
>Ga0105091_10000430_pt1 | contig 17487 bp, 16 predicted proteins | sample PPLLak1March2015_FD_87022 | JGI IMG/M metagenome (GOLD analysis project Ga0105091, IMG submission 87022) | Freshwater sediment microbial communities from Prairie Pothole Lake near Jamestown, North Dakota, USA - PPLs Lake P7 Core (1) Depth... | ecosystem: Environmental > Aquatic > Freshwater >... | reverse complement strand
GATCAATATAATAATGACGACTGCAACGTGGCTGAACACCTGTCTGAGGGTCTCGGCACGCTTGATTGATCCGGCATCCAGGGTCGTGCGTGTTACATAATTTTTGAACGTGTTGATCAGCTTGTTACTTGCTCTCATGAGCAACCAGGACAGAGTCAGGATGATGAGAATATGGCTGGCCGGCAGGAGCAGTTCCTGCCATTTTTCTGAAACCTCAAATCCCAGGCTGTGCAAGATGGCTTTCATAGGGCTGGCTAAGTGTTTTAAGCTTCCGGGCGCATTTGCGGGAACAGAATGACATCGCGGATGCTGGCACTGTCGGTCAGCAGCATGATCAGGCGATCAATGCCTATACCTTCTCCGGCAGTCGGCGGCAAGCCGTATTCCAGTGCGCGGATATAGTCAGTGTCCTTGAACATGGCTTCCTCGTCACCCGCATCCTTGGCCAGCACCTGCGCGTCGAAGCGGGCTTCCTGGTCTTCCGGGTCGTTCAATTCGGAGAAGCCGTTGGCAATTTCACGACCTACCATAAACAGCTCGAAGCGTTCGGTGATGGCCGGATTACTGTCGCTGCTGCGCGCCAGCGGCGAAGCTTCAACGGGGTAGTCGATGATGAAAGTGGGCTCGAATAACTGCGCTTCGGCAAGTTCTTCAAACAAGGTAAGTTGCAAACCGCCCACCGCATCTGCGGCGCGGTATTTGGCTTTCAGGTCTTCTAGCTCGTTGATCAGAAAGTCGCGATCATTCAGCTGCGCATCGCTAAATTGCGGATGGTATTTTTGAATCGCCTGGTTCATCGTGAGGCGGTGGAAAGGCTTGCCCAGATCAAGTTCCTTGCCCTGATAGCTGACTACTGTTGTACCCAACACTTTGCGTGCAACTTCGGCGAATAATTTTTCGGTGAAGTCCATCAGATATTTGTAATCGCGATAGGCTTCATAAAACTCGATCATCGTAAACTCTGGATTGTGGCGGGTCGATAGGCCTTCATTGCGGAAGTTGCGGTTGATCTCGAACACTTTCTCGAAACCGCCCACAACCAGGCGTTTCAGATACAGCTCGGGCGCAATGCGCAGATAAAGCTGCATGTCCAGGGCATTGTGGTGTGTGGTAAAAGGCTTGGCCGATGCTCCGCCGGGGATGGTGTGCATCATCGGTGTTTCAACTTCCAAATAACCGTGACGGGTGAAAAATTCACGTATCGCCTGTATCGTCTGGCTGCGTATCATGAATACGCGGCGAGTTTCCTCACTCATGATCAGATCAACATGGCGCTGGCGATATTTTTGTTCCTGATCGGTGAGGCCGTGGTATTTCTCCGGCAGCGGACGCAAGGATTTTGTCAGCAGACGCAGCTCGCTCACGCGCACCGACAGTTCGCCGGTCTTGGTCTTGAACAGCACGCCTACTGCACCCAGAATGTCGCCCAGATCATAATGCTTGAATGCGTCATGCGCGGCTTCACCGGTGTCGCCATTACTGATGTAAAGCTGCATGCGCCCGCTCATATCCTGCAGCGAGGCAAAACTTGCCTTGCCCATCACGCGCTTCAGCATCATGCGCCCGGCAATAATCACTTTGACAGGATTGGTCTCAAGCTGCTCGTTGCTGAGTTCGCCATAGCTGGCATGCACGTCCGCTGCCAGATGTTCGCGCTGAAAATCGTTGGGGAAGGCCACACCCTGCCCGCGCAATGCGCTCAGTTTGGCACGGCGCTCGGCGATGATTTTGTTTTCGTCTTGGGGTTCAACAGCAGATGTAGTAGTCATAATATTTCCGTCAGATATGTGTGCTTCTAAATTTTTTATACAACGCCTTGTTTCAGACTGGCTTCAATAAATTCATCCAGATCGCCGTCCAGCACGCCCTGAGTGTTGCCGATTTCAACGTTGGTGCGCAGGTCCTTGATGCGCGACTGGTCGAGCACATAGGAGCGTATCTGGTGCCCCCAGCCGATATCAGTCTTGCCGTCTTCCATAGCCTGCTTTTCCGAGTTGCGTTTGCGCAACTCGGCTTCATACATGCGCGATTTTAGCATTGCCATCGCTTCGGCACGGTTGCGGTGCTGTGAACGGTCGCTCTGGCATTGCACTACTATGCCGGTGGGGGCGTGGGTAATACGCACTGCAGAGTCGGTCTTGTTGATGTGTTGGCCGCCCGCGCCGGAAGCGCGGTAGGTATCCACGCGCAGGTCGGCGGGATTGATCTCAATTTCGATGGATTCGTCCACTTCGGGATAGACAAATACGCTTGAGAATGAAGTGTGGCGGCGATTGCCGGAGTCGAAAGGCGACTTGCGCACCAGGCGGTGTACGCCGGTCTCGGTGCGCAGGTGGCCGAAAGCGTATTCACCGATGATCTTGAGCGAGGCGCCCTTGATGCCGGCAACTTCACCGTCGGATTGCTCCAGAATTTCAACCTGGAAACCCTTGCGTTCACAGTAGCGCAGATACATGCGCAGCAGCATCGAAGCCCAGTCCTGTGCTTCGGTGCCGCCGCTGCCTGCCTGAATTTCGATAAAGGCATTGTTGGCATCCATCGCACCGGAAAACATGCGGCGGAACTCCATCGCGGATACCAGAGTTTCCATGCGCTGAATATCTTCAGCGATGCTGTGCAGGCTGGCATCGTCATTTTCTGCCAGTGCCATTTCCATCAGTTCTTCGGCATCGTTGAGCGTGCTTTCGACTTGATTCAGGTTGAGTACAACCCCTTCCAGCATCTTGCGTTCGCGCCCCAGTTCCTGCGAGCGTTTGCTGTCTTCCCAGATAGTGGGGTCTTCAGCAAGGCTGACAACTTCGGCTAAACGATCCTGCTTGCCAGCGAAGTCAAAGATACCTCCGAAGTTCGAGGTTGCGCACCTGCAAATCGCGCAGATGGTTGGTGAGGGCGTTGAGTTGTTCGGCTTCCATGATTATGTCGCTTGCTTGAATTTGGGTTGGCAGAGATAGCGCCGAAGGCGATATCCCGCAAAGTCAGCAATTATACATGGAGCAGGCGTCTGCCGGAACTATACAATCTTTGGTTAACCCGTGCTTTGCGCTAGCAAATCCTCGGCAACTGCTCGCCTGCCAGCCAGTCGACAATGCGGCGCCCGCCCAGCCTGGTAGTCATCTGCACGAAGCCGTGCGTATCTTCCAGCACCTCGCCGATGATGGCGGCATTACGGGCGAGCGGATGGGCTCGCATCACGGCCAGCAGACGTTCTGCGCCCTGCGGCGCACAGATTGCAATCAGTTTGCCCTCATTGGCGACATACAACGGATCGAGTCCGAGAAATTCACAGGCGGCTTCCACCGGCTGATTCACCCTGATTTCGGATTCCTGCAGCATCATCCCCACCGCGGATTGTTTGGCAATTTCATTCAGCGTCGTCGCCAGCCCACCACGGGTCGGGTCGCGCAGTACACGCAATTGCACGCCGCTATCCAGCATCGCGGCGACCAGTCCATGCAAGGCTGCCGTGTCCGACACGATGGGCGCATCGAAGCTCAAGCCTTCACGCTGCGACAACACCGCCATGCCGTGATCACCTATCGTGCCGGAGAGCAAAATTTTGTCGCCCGGTTGCGCCTGGTCACCGGACAGGGTGATGCCCTCACGCATCACACCCACGCCAGTGGTGGTAATGAATACTCCGTCGCCTTTGCCGCGTTCCACCACCTTGGTATCGCCGGTGACGATGGGCACGCCAGCTTCGCGTGACGCCTTCGCCATCGACTCGACGATGCGTTTCAGATCGGCCAGCGGGAAGCCCTCCTCGAGGATAAAAGAAGCAGCCAGATACTGCGGCTGCGCCCCCATCATCGCCACATCGTTGATCGTGCCATGCACCGACAGACAACCGATATCGCCACCAGAAAAGAACAGCGGCGACACGACATGACTATCGCAGGACATTACCAGCCGCCCGTTTGCAGGCGGCAGCAAAGCGCCATCATTGCCCTGTGCAAGAAAGGGATTGTCAAAAGCGGCGGCGAACAGCTCGCTGATCAACTGCGCCATCGCGCGGCCACCGGCACCGTGCGACATTTCGACGCGGCCGGATTTTAGGTCGAGGGGGCGGGTGTAGGAGGGTTTGATCGAACTCATTTTATTTTGCCAGTTTGTGTTTCAAATACTTCCTGGATTTAATTGCTGTTTTTAGGTTTATGGAAAACTCGATAGCAGTAAGTTTCTTTTCAACTTGGCCACTATATAACTCGGTTTTTTCAGTTGATGCTGCCAAATTCGAATGACAATCCATCCGCGATTATTCAACTCACGACAAACCAAACGGTCGCGTTTGAGATTGGTCCAATCTTGTTGTCCCAAAATTCCTGATTGCTTGCGGGACGCTTATAGCACTTTGGGCAGCCGTGCCAAAAACAGCCGTCCACAAAAACAACAACGCGCTCGCGTCTAAATGTTAAATCAGGTTTTCCGAGTAGCTTCTGGTTTCGCCGCCAGCCGGTGATACTGTATTCACAAAAAATTTCAATCATGCCCTGCCATCTTGAAGTGTAAAAGCAATAGAATCAGTTTTGCTTAAAAACTCCGCAATACACTGAATTTACGAAATATTTCAACAGGCATGGCATGCTTTAACTTCCAAATAATCGATATAGGTCTGTCTCCCTCATACTGTTCAAGCTCGACAGGCCCTAGTGCAACATACGCACTTGTTTGGTTCTCGCGAACGAACAATTGAAACCTCCACCCGTTATTGGCACTATCGATATACCTTCTACCCGTCGCATTATTAGCACCTGCACGATTTTGCGTTTGCCAATGAAAGCGCTCTGGACTTATCGCGTAATCGTGATATTGCACTCGCTCAGCAAACCCTTCTCGCTTGTCTAACGTGACAAACATTAGCTCAATTTTCAGATTTGAAAGAATTAAGCATCCTTCATTAAATAACGGCCGCGAGCTTGGGGTCAAATGGCCGACAGCAGCCTGTATTTCCCGCCTCTGATAGTGTGCATGGAGGGTCAAAGGCCAATCTGACGGCGTATTCGGTAGCTGTTGACTACTAATAGTGCTCTCATCTTGTAACCAATCAACAATCTCAATCATCTCATCACGCAAAGCAGGATGCGCACTCATCAACACAGAAAATCCGGCGGGATCCACTAAATCTTCCCGCTTATCCAGGACCTGATATGCAAGCATTTGCACCCGATCTGGATCGATCTCACCCGTTGTAAGCACGGTCGTCCAAGCAGTCAACATGGCAGGATCATTTGCATGCAAAATACTACCCATCCGTCGAGACAACTTATCTTCGTTTGGGCCAGGTGGTGGGACGGACAAGCCAACATCTCGTTTATAGCTAGTCCATGAGCGGTTATTGACATATATATCTGTGATGTCCAACTGATTCTCACGCACAAAGTCTTTCAATCGCAGTGGCTGGCCTGGGCGAAGTGCTGCCCAAGACGCAAGCTCTTGGCGCAAACGAACAGCATTCAGGTTCAAAGCTGCACGCAGATTAGAAAGCACCCGTTCTCGCGCAACTCTATCAAATTGAATATGACAACCAGTTGGAAGTAAGCCAAAGCCATTTTCAACAGATTCTTTCAGCTCTGCTCGCGTTAGCCCAGTAATAGTCCGTAACAATGTATCAAAACGGAATCCTTCGCTATATTGACCTACAAAGTCGAGAACAAGGCAGCTATCTTTACCATCTGCAAGACGCAATCCACGACCAATCTGCTGTTGAAAAATAACAGGGCTTTGCGTAGGACGAAGTAGCAATAGTGTATTTATCTCAGGTATATCAACACCCTCATTAAATAAATCGCAGGTGCATATAAGTTTTATTTTTCCTGATTGCAAATCTCTTATCGCATCTTCACGTTGCACTGGTGTATTAGCTCCGGTAAGGCTACACGCAGGCAATCCGGATTTTTCAAACCAATTTGCCATAAATTGTGCATGCCGCACACTGACGCAAAATGCAATACCCTTTAGCCGATTCAAATCGGCCACATACTGTTGCAGCGCATTGATAATCAGTCGACTGCGTATTTCATTGCTCGATATCAATGCATCGAGTTGCGCAGTTTCCTCTGAACGATTCCACTTAATTTGGGATAGGTCGGTCTCGTCAGCCGTTGCGTAATACTCGAATGGTGCTAACAGTTGTTGATCAAGTGCATCCCAAAGCCTGAGTGATACCGCCGGCGATCCGTCAGGACGCGCATCAAAATAGACATTTAAATTTTTTCCGTCAGCGCGTTCTGGTGTCGCAGTTAGTCCCAGTAATATTTGCGGGCGCACTAAACTGACGAATTGATCAAAGGTATTGGCTGGAAGGTGATGCGCTTCATCGACAATCACAACGCGCCAATAATCCGCCCCCAGTTGTGCCAACAAACCACGGCTATGCACGGTATTGATCGTAGCGAATAAATGCCCATATTGCGTTGGTGCGTTGTTACCGTCGAGCAATTCGCCGAATGCAGGATCACGTAGGACTTGTCGAAATGTAGCAATTGCCTGCTTCAAAATCTGGATGCGATGGGAAATAAATAGTAAACGTGGAGGGCTTCCATCCTCGCGTGCGCGACGTTGATAATCAAACGCGGAGACAACCGTTTTCCCTGTTCCTGTAGCTGAAACGATAAGGTTGCGCCACCGTCCATGTCGGCGTTCTGATGTAAGGCGTTCAAGCATTTCAAGCTGATATGCTTTAGGACGAAGTTCAAACCATGCATGGATGGCTATTGGCTCTTCATTTGTATTATTTTGTCCTGGCCTATGCCTTTGCTCACGAAGTGCGTCAACAAGTCCTTTTCGTTGCAACTCATCGTGTGGGTCATACAGTTGAAATTCGCCATCGTTCCACAATGTTTCGAAGTGTGCCTCTGCTGCAGAAAATAAATCTGCATCAGTAGCTTCTGTGAATTTAACTGTCCATTCAATCCCGCCAATTAGCGCAGACTCTGACAAATTTGCACTTCCGACAAATGCTGTCCCAAAACCAGTCTTGCGATGGAATATCCAAGCTTTAGCGTGCAGTCTGGTACGGCGCCCATCCAATGAGATTCGGAGTTCAACACCTGGCAGTTCAGCCAGCGCATCCACTGCACGAGCTTCGGTTGCACCAATGTAGGTTGTTGTCAAAATACGAAAGCGCGTACGAGGTAAGCCATGAGCATCAAGTGCCGTTGCCAATTTGAGCACATCAATTAGTTTTCGTACACCGCTCCATGTAATGAAGCTGACAAGAATATCAACATGATCCACTGCGCCGAGTTCTGCTCGCAATTCGCCGAGTAACGATGGATCGCTACGTGCTGAGGTAAATAGCCAAGGTCGTCGCAAACCGGTTAACGGTATGCTGGGTACAGCATTCGGCGGATGCAATGCCCGCAGCAGCCGAAGTGGATCCGCAAGGGCACGCACTTCAGAATCGTCATTGGCGTTTAAGCGGGCTTCGCGTATCAAGTGCGCAATCAATTTTAATTCGGCACGTGATTGCTCTATATTCCCCTCTGCCGCATTCGCAACAATATCGAGAAGCTCAGGCAAACGGGATGAAACTTCGTGGATAAGATGTTCGCGTCGCTGCGCTTGAGTCGGATGGTCAACCAGAGCACAGTGTGCATCGGCCAGCGTCTGCAATTGTTCGACCTCATCATCATAGACAGGACGCTCATATAGACCTTGCGGCAAAAGTTTACTTCCTGCACCCTGACCGCTCATTATTGTCCTTTACGTTTAAAGCAATCTACAGCGCAATATTTAAGTATCTCATCCAAAATAAACTATCATTCATTCCATCATTGGTATTTGCCGAAAGGCAATTCACGACAACCCCAGAAGCGCAGCAATCTTGGCACGCACTTCATCCAGCTCGTCGACTGACGCCTTGCCCTTTGGCGTGGCTTTGCGCGCACGCCAGTCGAGGTTTTTAACCTGGTCTGACAGTACCGCCCCGCCGACACCTTCCGCATGAATAATTACCTCAAACGGGTAGCCTTTTATTTGAGTGGTCATCGGGCAGCACACCATGGTGCCGGTTTTGTTGTTGTAGGTGGCGGGGCTAAGCACCAGCGCGGGGCGGTGGCCGGCTTGTTCGTGCCCTGCCTGCGGTGAAAACTCCAGCCAAACTATATCGCCCGCATCAGGCACAAAGCGGCGGGGCATTACCAAACTTCCTTGCCGATGGCCTCACCGGTGTCGACAGCCTCATGCAGGTTTTTGCTGGTAATGCCGCCCAGCAGTTCGTCCAGCTTGAATACCTTACGGCGCACCGGCTCGATAACAATGCGTCCCTGCTCTTCGCGCACTTCGACGGCCTGGTCCAGGGCGACATGTGCCGCCGCCATGACGGCGGCCGGGATGCGCACTGCCGCGCTGTTACCCCACTTTTTTACAATAACTTCCATGATCTATATATCTCCTGCAATTTGACTTGCGACAGTATAAGAATCTTCGTATTACGTGTCAACATTGTTGATACATTTAAAAGTTAATGCATGCCGATTAATATTTAATATAATCAAATTGTTGCATATTTCCAGCTTTATCTGCCCACATTGCCTCATGCTGGGTCAAAGGGGCAACATAAATAAACTTTCTTCCCTGTTTATATAAACGCAGCAGTACTCACACTCAAACACTTAGGCGGCGCTTCGGCGCGCTTGTGCCAGTCTAACGTGGGCATAGGTCAGTTGCCTTCCAGCGCTGCAAGGATGCGGTACTTCTTGTCTTTGTCTATGGTCTTGGGAATTTTACGGCGGCCACAATTTGAATGCGCACATCGGGCAAAACGGCACCTTTGACGACAGAAAGATCGGCCATCAGGCTCTTAATCACTTTTCTTCCCACGGCGCAAAACCAATCGGACGTTTCTTTTTGGTATCCAGCGGGGTCATGAGATCGCGGATGGCGTCGAAAACAGCTTTGAACCTCATGTCGTATTTCCTTTCAAGCGCGGACAGCTTGCGTGAAAGTTCGGCGTTGGAGGCAAGCATCTGTCGCAACCGCACGAAGGCGCGCATGATTTCGATGTTGACCTGAATAGCGCGTTCACTGCGCAAGACGCTGGAGAGCATGGACACGCCCTGTTCGGTGAATGCGTATGGGGCTGTCCGAACACCACCCCAACTTGAAGTCACAATATGTGATTTCAAGTTGGCGAAATCTTCCGGGCTCAATTGAAACATAAAGTCTTCGGGGAAGCGTTCGATGTTGCGTTTGACAGCCTGAACAAGGACCCGTGGCTCGACTTCATACAATTCCGCCAAGTGCATACTGAGCATGACCTTCTGGCTGCGTATCAGAAACATCTTTGATTCGATTTGCTCCACAGGTGCAATAAAATTTTTGTTAGTCATCACCCATCCCTTTGCCGTGGCATTCTGCACAATCTTCAATAAACACGCAGATAACCTGCGACTTCTGCAGCATTGGACAGTGTCGAAACGATGAATTCCATTGGAATGGGCTGATTGTCATCCGTTGCATGCCATGCACTGTCGTGGGTGATATCGGTGAGTTCGCCAAAAGTATTTTTGCCGTACTTGGCAATGGTTTTCTGGATGCATTCGACTTCTGACTCGGCCAGCATGTCCATGTCGCCGCCACTTTCATCATGTTGTAAATAGCCGATGGAACGGGACCGTATTCCATCGCAATGTAACGGTCGCCGCAAATCAGGCGGCCGTACTCTTGCAGGTGGAGCTTGTCTGAAAGATAAAGCATCTTGGAGATGCTATGGAAAGTCGAATTTTGGAGGCTCTTGGCAATGAACAAGATCGCTTCCAGCGCCTTGTTCCTGTCGAAGTGTTTTATGTGTACTGGCATTTTTAATTCCTTTGCGATGAACCAATAATATTGGGCATGCATATGTAATTGAGAATTATGCAGTAAATTACGACTGCAAGTTAGTACTATCGTTCTGGGTGGAACTGGCGTACAGCTCGCGTTGCGCCAGAATTGGCCGATAAACACAGTATGTCTGTTCACGATATATTTAAAAGCGTGGAAATTTTGGCTTGCACCTCATTCAGTTCATCAGCTGACGCCTTACTTTTGGGTGTGGCTTTGCGTGCATTCCAATGGAGGTTTTTTACCTGGTCTGACAGTACCATACCGCCCATACCTTCGGCATGAATAGTCATCTCAAACGGATAGCCCTTGATTTATGAGGTCATCGGGTAGCACAGCATGGTTCCGATTTTGTTGTAGGCGGCGTCGAACAGCTCGCTGACCAACTGCGCCATCGCGCGTCCGCCGGCACCGTGCGACATTTCTATGCGACCGGATTTTAGGTCTAGGGGGCGGGTGTAGGAGGGTTTAAACGCATTCATTTTGTAGGTATGGTGATTTTTTCTCCCTTCCCCCGCAGGCGGGGGAAGGGCTGGGGATGAGGGGCTGTGAGTGTCTGAAAATGTTATTCATTGCACAAGACCCTCACCCCTAGCCCCTCTCCCGCCTGCGGGAGAGGGGGATGTTTCGCGCAAGCGCCCATAACTGTAATATGCTGCACAGGCACCCTCGGATGACACCATACACGAACCCACCGGATTATCCGGCGTGCATACCGTGCCAAATATTTTGCACTCCTGCGGGCGTTTTTCGCCGCGCAAAATTGCCGCGCATTCGCAGGCTTTGTGGTCGGCTACCGCCACATATTCAACAGCGAATTTTAATTCTGCATCGAATGCGGCAAACTCGGGCCGCAGCTTCAGTGCGCTGTTGGCCACGCTTCCCAAGCCGCGCCATTCGAAAGTGTCGCGCAGTTCAAACACTTCCGCCACCAGCGCCTGCGCCTTGATATTTCCGTCGCGTGTCACTGCGCGGGTAAATTCATTTTCGACTTCGCTACTCCCCTCGTTGATCTGGCGTAGCAGCATGAGAATAGCCTGCATCACATCGAGCGGCTCGAATCCGGCGATGACCACCGGCTTGTGATAGTCGCTGGCGAATATCTCATAGGGTTTACTGCCGATCACGGTGGATACATGCGCGGGGCCGACAAACCCGTCCAGCTTCACGCCGCCTGCAACCGCAAGTATCGCGTGCATCGCGGCAGGGGTCAGTACATGATTGCACAGGATGCTGAAGTTTTTGAGTCCTGCGGCTGCTGCCTGTTTTACAGCCACGGCGGTGGGCGGGGTGGTGGTCTCGAAACCGATGGCGAAAAATACCACCTGGCGTTGCGGGTTGTCGCGCGCAATTTTTAATGCATCCTGGGTCGAATAGATCATGCGCACATCGGCTCCCTCTGCCTTGGCGCGCATCAGTGTCAACTTGTCGGAGCAGGGCACGCGCAGGGTGTCGGCATATGTGCACAGGATTACACCCTGTTCGCGAGCCAGCCGGATAGCCTGATCCACGCGGCCTATCGGCAACACGCACACCGGACAACCGGGGCCATGAATCATGCGCACATTGATTGGTAGCAGGTCGGCAATGCCGTAGCGGGAAATGGCGTGGGTATGGCCGCCGCAAAACTCCATCAGGCGATAGCCTGCTGTAGCGGTCGCCTCGCGCGCGATGTTGGAGGCTATATTTTTAGCCAGCTCGCCGTCGCGAAATTCGTCTACGTACTTCATGCCTCGTCACTTGACAACGCATTCATCGCGCTCATTTCGGCGAACAGTTCCAACGTGCGCGCCGCTTCTTCCTCATCCAGTTTCTGCAGCGCATAACCTGCATGCACGATCACATAATCGCCCACTTTAATATCGTCAACCAGTGCCAGTGATACCTCTTTGCGCACGCCGCCAAGATTGATGATGGCGCTATCCTCAGCGAGGAGTTGTTCGATGCGGGCGGGTATGGCGAGACACATACTAGTTACCTTGGTGATCTTGAAATTCGCGCAGCGATTCGTTTGTCCCCTCTCCCTCTGGGGGAGGGTTAGGGAGGGGGAAACGGGCGTGGCATATTTCAATATTTTGGGAGGCAATAATGCCATGCCCGTTTAAATGTTGCAGCGCGACCCAGGCCTGACCCAGAGAAATTGCGCTGTCGTTGGGCTGCATCTGTTGCGCTGTCAATACGCGTAGCCCTTGGGATTCCAATTGTGCAGACAACTCGCGCAACAGAATGTCATTGTGAAAACAGCCGCCGCCAAGCGCAATATCGGTGATGCTTTGCGAGCGGGCACCATGCAATACCCATTCGGCCAAGCCATCAGCGAGCGTGGCATGAAACAGCGCCGCGCCGTGAGCCGCATCCTGGGTGTCGCTCAAGACGGCGAGCAGAGGCGAAAAATCCAGCAGGTTATTTTTAGTGATTTGATAACCGCCTGACATTGGTGAGATGTGACCATAAGCCGACGCCAGTAGTTGCAATTGAATCGCGGCCTGCGCTTCAAAATCCTGCACCAGGTTCACCCCCAGCAATCCTGCCGCTGCATCGAATAAACGCCCCATGCTGGAGGTGATGGGGCATTTCAGTTTGCGCTGCAACATCGAAGTCATCATCTTAGCCGCTGGCTGCCCGGAAAATCTCTGTTCAATTTCATCGCCACGCCCCAGCTGAAACAACACTGCTGCAGCCATGCGCCACGGCTCAACGGCAGCGCGGTCGCCTCCTGGCATGGATAGCGGGGTCAGGTGTCCCAGACGTTGAAAATTCGCGCCTTCCACGCGCAATAGCTCACCACCCCATGCCGTGTTATCCGTACCCAGCCCAACACCATCCAGCGCCAGCCCCAGTACGGGCTCAATAATGCCGTGTTCGGCACAGATGGCGGCAATGTGCGCATGGTGATGCTGTACTGCTATGGCATGTATGCCGTGCTGTGCGGCATAGGAAAGTGCGAACTGTGTCGAGTAAAAATCGGGATGCAGATCGTGCGCCACAATTTCAGGAAGCACTTCAAGCTCTTTACATAAATCGGCCACGCTTTGCTCCAGCTTCAGCCTCGCCTCGGCAGAGCCCAGATCGCCGATCAACTGCGAGACATGCGCCTCGTTGCCGCGCGTGACGCAAACGGTATTTTTCAGCCAGGCGCCGCAGGCTAGTACCGAGGGGGTATAAGTGGGTAATTTAATAAACATATTCAGTATCAATGAGCTGCTCCCTTCCCCCGCAGGCGGGGGAAGGGCAGGGGATGAGGGACGTTAAGATTCAACATTAGCTTGAACAATGAACATCCCTCACCCCCAGCCCCTCTCCCGCCTGCGGGAGAGGGGAGCGAGACGCGGCAGTATTGCGACAACCCTGCGTTATCCATGCCAGCCACTCCACCATACCCTCGCCGCTGCTGGCGGAAATGCGGATCACTTTCAGTTTCGGATTAATCCGCAGCGCATAGTCAATCGCCAGCGCGACATCGAATTCCAGATACGGCAGCAGGTCGCATTTATTCAGCAACATCAAATCGGCAGCACGAAACATATCAGGATATTTGAGCGGTTTGTCTTCGCCTTCGGTCACCGACAGGATAACCACCTTGTGCGCTTCGCCCAGATCGAAACTGGCAGGGCACACCAGGTTGCCAACGTTCTCGATCAGCAGGAGGCTGTGGTCCTGCAGATTGAGTTGTTGCATGGCCTGGGCAACCATGGAGGCATCCAGGTGGCAGCCCTTGCCGGTGTTGATCTGCACGGCAGGTGCGCCGGCGGCGCGGATGCGGGCTGCATCGTTGTCGGTCTGCTGGTCGCCTTCGATCACCGCGATGGTTTTGTTGCCTTGCAGTGCGGTGATGGTTTTGACCAGCAGGCTGGTCTTGCCGGAGCCTGGGCTGGACACGAGATTGAGCGCAAAGATGCCATGCACAGCCAAATAATTGCGATTGTCGGCGGCATGGCTGTTGTTCTTTGCCAAAATATCGCGCTCAATTTTGACCAGTCTGGAGGGGCTAGTGTCTGTCGTGTCGGCAGGGGAGGTTGTGTTTATAATATCTTGATTATATTCAATAATATTGACTTCATTTGGCTCTGCTGCGCGATAGTGCAATGCACCCACTGTCTTGTGTTGTTTGTGCGCCTTGCCACCGATGAGTGTCTGGCCTATGCCGCAACCGCATGTTGTACACATTATTCAACCTCCAGTTCTTTGACCCTCATCGCATCGCCGTCGGTCACTTTCAGCGCATGGTTACCGCATTTTGGACAAGCGTCATAAAGTACAGCAAGCGGCACGGCACAGGCGCAAGTCTCGCACCATCCCTGTCCTGCAACGTCGATTATTTCCAGTCTTGCATCCTGGGCTATGCTATCGCGCATCACCGCGTCGAAACAAAAACTCATGGCCTCTTTTTCCACGCAGGACAATTGGCCGATTTCCAGCCACACCGTTTTCACCCGTTTGAATTTTTGGGTAGTGGCAGCCTCTTCGATGATTTGCAGCACACTTTCGGCAAGCGACATCTCATGCATTAAATATCTTCCGCCACCATTTTGATTGCACCACACGGACACTCAGACACACAGATGCCGCAGCCTTTGCAATAGTCATAGTTAAACTCAAAACGTTTGCCCGGCCCCAGTTTGATGACTGCATTATCGGGACACACACCGTAGCAGTTGTCGCACTCGAAGCAGTTGCCGCAGGAGAGGCAGCGGCGTGCCTCGAACAGCGCATTGCCCTCGTCCAGCCCGCCCTGTACTTCATCAAAGCTGCTGCTGCGGCGTATCACATCCAGCATTGGGCGCATGGTCTTGGGCGCATCCGAGTAATACCACGGATTGAGTTTGTCGAAAGTCACGGGCTCATGTTTGGCTGCGGCTTCGTAGCTTGCGCCTTGCAGCCAGGCGTTGATATTGCGCGCAGCTTTCTTGCCGTGTCCCACGCCCACCGTGACGGTGCGCTCCGATGAAACCATGTCGCCACCTGCAAAAATTCCCGCATGGCCGGTCATCATGTTATTGCTTACTTGCACGGTGCCGTCTTTTATCTCCAGGCCAGCCACACCTTCCAGCAAGCTCAGATTAACATCTTGTCCAAGCGCCAGCACCAGCGAATCCGCCTCCATCGTTTCAAACTCACCGGTGGGTTGCGGGAATCCCTTTTCATCCAGCTGCATTTTTTCCACCAGCAAACTGTGTTCGTCGGCCTGCGTGATGGTGGACAGCCATTTGATTTTCACCCCTTCCTGCAAAGCTTCTTCCACCTCGAAATTATGCGCGGGCATTTTTTCGCGGGTACGCCGATACACAATGATGGACTCGGTCGCACCCAGGCGCTTGGCAGTGCGTGCCACATCGATAGCGGTGTTGCCGCCGCCATACACCACCACCCGCCGCCCCAGCATCGGTTTGTCTTCGCCTTCCATGCTGCGCAGCACCGAAACGGCATCGACGATGCGGGCCGCATCTCCCGCCGGAATATAAGCACGCTTGCCGATGTGCGCACCCACCGCGAGAAAGGCCGCGTCAAATTTACCCGCGCGCATGCTCTCTTCGACATTGCTCACTTTGCTGTTTAATTTAAGTGTGACGCCCAGTTCAAGGATACGCGCCACTTCCGCATCCAGCACATCGCGCGGCAGACGATATTGGGGAATGCCGAAGCGCATCATGCCACCGGAAAGCGGGCCCGCCTCTTGTATCTCCACGCCATGCCCCATACGCGCCAGTTGATAGGCGGCAGACAGGCCGGAAGGCCCTGCACCGACCACCAGCACGCGCTTGCCAGATTTTGTGCGCGGCTGGTCGAACTTCCAGCCGCGCCTGATCGCCTCGTCGCCGAGGAAGCGTTCAACCGAGTTGATTCCGACCGCACTGTCCAGTTGACCGCGATTGCAAGAGCTTTCACAGGGGTGATAGCAAACGCGCCCCATGATTGCCGGAAGAGGATTGTTCTCGGTCAATACTCTCCAGGCTTTTTCATACTCTCCCGCTTCGGCATGGAACAACCAGCCCTGAATATTTTCTCCGGCAGGGCAGGCAGCATTGCACGGCGGCAAACGGTCCAGATAAACCGGTTTATTGGTGCGCCATGAGCCGGTGTGATTGGCCAGCGACGAGCCGGGGTCAAGTGTGATTGCAAATGGTTTATCCATCAAAGATTCTCCTCCTGCGGCAGCAGACCATACTTGCGGATATTGCGGTCTGCACGTTCCTGTATATGGGCAATGACATCCGGCTTGGGTTTGGCGCCAAACAGATGAGCAAAACGTTTTTGCGGCTTGAGATATTGCTCAACCGGCAGCTGCTTGCGTATCGGCAAGGCACTGACCTGCACACCATGTTCGGCCTCGAAGACCGGAAACAAGCCGGTTTCATGCGCCAGCCGCGCCATGCGGATGGTGTCGTGCGAGGCGGTTCCCCAACCCAGCGGGCAGGGCACAAGGATGTGGATGTAGCGCGCACCGCGAAACTCCATCGCGCGTTTTACCTTGGCTTCGAGGTCGCGCAAGTCGGCTACCGTGGCCGTGGCGACATAAGGAATTTCATGTGCCATCGCGATGGCGGGAACAAACTTGCCCTGGCCAAACAGATTGCCCGGGTTCACTCCCACCGGCATGGTGGTAGCCGTGCGCGCCGCAGGCGGGGTGGCCGAAGAGCGTTGTACGCCGGTGTTCATGTAGGCCTCGTTGTCGTAGCAGATATACAGCACATCGTCGTTACGCTCGAACATACCGGAGAGGCAACCAAAGCCGATATCGGTGGTGCCGCCGTCGCCGCCCTGCGCGACCACCCGCACTTCGCTGCGGCCTTTGACCTTCAGCGCCGCGGCAATGCCGGTTGCCACCGCTGCGGTGTTGCCAAACAGCGAGTGCATCCAGGGTATCTGCCAGGAGGTTTCCGGATAGGGCGTGGTGAATACTTCCAGACAGCCGGTGGCATTGGCGGCGATCAGTTGCGAGTCGCATGCCGCCATTGCCGCATCAAGCGCATAGCGCGCGCCCAGCGCCTCGCCGCAGCCCTGGCAGGCACGGTGTCCCGAGGTGATGGCATTGCTGCGGTCAGGATGCGACTGCACACTGCTGTCGGTAGAATCGAGCAAACGATTGCCGACGGTGAAAGTGCCGGTCTGGTAAAACTTTACGGGTTGGAATGTCATCTCATTTCCTTACGCGATTTTTGAGGCAACGCTGCCGATATCGCGCAGTATGCTTTCAGCGGCTGGCCCGGAGCGGCGCACTGCGCTTTCGCGTGCCAGTTGTTTGTTGACCACGTCCCAATCCAGATCCAGAAATGTCAGGTGCTGCAGCGCATCCTGCTCCGCTTCGCGGAATAATTTGTGCAGGGATTTTCGCGTGATTGCGCGGCCGCCCAGCCCGGCTACCACCGTGTAGCCGTGCACATGCAGCCCGGACAAGGCCATGCGCACATCGGTGGAGAGTATCCCGCCGATGCCCACTGCCAGGCTTTTCTCCAGAACCACCACGCGCTTGGCGTTGTGCAATGCCGCGCGTACCTGCGCCAAGGGGAAGGGGCGGTAGCTGGTGATGCCGAGCACGCCGATCTTGTGGCCGTCATCGCGCATCTCGTCCACCGTATCCTTGATTGTGCCCAGCACCGAACCCATCGCCACCACCATAGTTTCGGCATCATCCGCGCGGTAGGTGTGCGTCAGGCCGCCAGTATC
>Ga0105091_10000429_pt1 | contig 17530 bp, 13 predicted proteins | sample PPLLak1March2015_FD_87022 | JGI IMG/M metagenome (GOLD analysis project Ga0105091, IMG submission 87022) | Freshwater sediment microbial communities from Prairie Pothole Lake near Jamestown, North Dakota, USA - PPLs Lake P7 Core (1) Depth... | ecosystem: Environmental > Aquatic > Freshwater >... | reverse complement strand
GCCTCCGGCCTGGAGGCACGCCTGGCCGGACAGGTTCGTCTGCGCGGAACCCCAACCCAGCCGCTGCGCGCCACGGGCACCATTGCCACCCGCGACGCCACTTTTCAGGCGTATGGACAGAAACTGAAGGTGGAGCGCGGCATTGTCAACTTCCAGGGGTCGCTCGACAATCCGGGCCTGAATATTATGGCCTTGCGCAACAACCTGCCGGTGGAAGCCGGGGTGACCGTGACCGGCACGGTGCGCCGTCCGCTGGTGCGCCTGGTCTCCACGCCCAACCTGCCTGACCCGGAAAAGCTTTCCTGGATCGTGCTCGGGCGCGCCCCCGATGCGGGCGGCAGCGATGCCTCGCTGCTACTCGCGGCGGCCGGGAGCATTCTGGGCGGACAGTCTGGTGGCATCACCGGCCAGCTTGCCCAATCGCTCGGAGTGGATGAGTTGTCCCTGGGGCAGGCGCAAAATGGCGACCCCCTGGCCAGCCAGATCGTCACCGTCGGCAAGCGGCTATCGGCGCGCGCATTCCTCAGTTATGAACAGGGACTGACAGCGGTGGCCGGCACCACCAAACTCACCTACGCACTGTCCCCCAGCATCTCCATCGTCACCCGGGCGGGCCTGGATAACGCCATTGATGTGCTCTATACCTTTCATTTCGATTAAACCCCGCCTCCCGGCCCCATTCCTGGGCCAAAAAGCGACTATGCTAAAATCAGGGCTAATCCGGTGTCTGGGGGAAATGTAGCAGCCTCCTCGCCTTCCTGACATAAGGAGTAATCATGCAACTCATACTGGTTTTCGGCATCATCATCGCCATTGGCTCGGTCATGTTCGCCCTGCAAAACAATGTGCCCGTGACGGTAAGTTTCGCCATCTGGAGTTTCGACAGTTCCCTTGCGATGGTCCTGCTGCTGGCGCTGGGTCTGGGAGTGATCAGCGCAGCCCTGTTGTCATCGCCTACCGTGGTCAGGGGGCAGTGGGCTGTTTCCCGGCTGCACCGTCAACTGGCCGTCCTGGAGAAGGAAAAGGCCACACTCGAACAGCGCGTCAGCGAACTGCAACAGTCTCTCCCGCACCCCTCGTCCAGCGCCGAGCAAGCAGAAGAAAAACCCTATGTCGGACTCAAGGCGCTGCTGACGGGCAGTAAGCCAGAAGGGGAATAGGCCGCCTCGCACGTTGCGGCGAAGCCTTTTCGTCACACAAGCCTTTGAATTCCTTAGCGGTTCAAATACTTTTAAGGCGATACAGCTTCATCGCCTTGTCCCTGACTTCATGAGGAGGAAAATGCGGAAGACACTGATATTCAGCGATCTCGACGGAACACTGCTCGATGAAACCGGCTATTCCTTTCAGGAGGCCTTGCCCGCGCTCGATCTGGCCCGGGCGCGAGCCATTCCGCTGATACTCTGCTCCAGCAAAACGCGCATGGAAATCGAAGCCCTCCGCCGGGCCATGGATAACGGCCACCCCTTCATTTCCGAGAACGGCGGCGGCATCTTCATTCCACAGGGCTACTTCGCCGCGGCAATCGAAGCCACGGCATTGGACGGTTATCAGCTCATCACGCTTGGCACGCCCTATGCGGAGATCAGGAGCCACCTCACCGCACTCAGGGAGCGGCTTGGGGCGAAAGTGCGCGGCTTTGGCGACATGACGGCAGAGGAAGTCGCCGAACTGACGGGTCTCTCTGGCGAGGAGGCCGGTTTGGCCAAACAGCGTGATTTCGACGAGCCCTTTGTTTTTGATGGCGCGCCAGACACACGCTTCCTGCAGGCCATCGAGGAAGCCGGCCTGCGCTGGACCCAGGGGCGGATTTTCCACATTATGGGCCGCCACGACAAAGGCCGTGCCGTGCAAATCCTCAAGGCGCTTTACCAGCAGCAATATGGCGAAATTGACAGCATCGGCCTGGGCGATAGCCTCAATGACCTGCCCATGCTGCAGGCCGTGGACCGGCCGGTGCTGATCCGGCACGAGGACGGCAGTTTTGATTCCCGCATCGATATGGCCGGCCTGGAAAAGACGCAAAGCCCTGGCCCGCAGGGCTGGAACGAGGCTGTGCTGAGTCGGCTGTGCGGCGCTAATGGCGGAGAAGACGTGCCGGCATCGGTTCTGCCGCAAATCTTCGCCGCCGCCATTGCCGCCGTCGATCCCTACCGGGCGGTACGCAACGCAGCCAGGCTTGAGAACGGCTGCCTGCATGTTGGCGATGCCAGCTACCCGCTTGATGATTTTGCCCACATCGTCGTGGTCGGCGCGGGCAAGGCCACGGCGCGCATGGCACTGGCCATGGAGCAATTGCTCGGCGAGCGGATTTCTGCCGGGCTGATTGTCGTCAAGGAAGGCCACATGGTCAGCCTGGGCAGGATTGAGCAGGTCGAGGCTTCCCATCCGGTGCCGAATGAGGCCGGTGTGGCGGGCGCGCAGCGCATACTGGAGATGGTGCGGGCCACCGACGAGCGGACGCTGGTGATCTGCCTGCTTTCTGGCGGCGCATCCGCGCTGCTGGTCGCGCCGGCCGAGGGCGTGACGCTGCAGGACAAGCAGGAAGTGACCGCCTTGCTGTTGAAAGCGGGCGCGACCATCGGCGAACTGAATGCCGTGCGCAAGCATCTTTCCGCCGTCAAGGGCGGCAGGTTGGCGCAGGCGGCCCACCCCGCGCGTATGGCGACGCTGATTCTTTCCGACGTGATCGGGGACCGGCTCGACGTCATCGCGTCCGGCCCCGCCGCGCCGGACGGGTCGAGCTTTGACGATGCCTGGGCGGTGATCGAGAAATATGCGTTGCAGGAAAAAATACCGCTGCGCGTCAGGGACTATCTGCAACGGGGCCTCAATGGACAGGCGCCAGAAACGCTAAAAGACGGCGACCCCTGCCTGAGCACAACCCGCAATGTGATTGTCGGCGGGAGCCGCCAGGCCTTGGCGGCAGCGGCGGAACAATCCCGGCAACTCGGGTTTGCCGCACGGATCATCACTTCCGAACTTCAGGGAGAAGCACGCGATGCCGCGCATTTTCTGGCGCAAACCGCGGCCACGGCCCTTGCCGCAATGAAACCCGGCGAAAAAAGCTGTCTGCTGTTTGGCGGCGAAACCACTGTCACCGTTAGGGGCAAGGGGAAGGGCGGCCGGAACCAGGAACTGGCCCTGGCCTTTGCGCTGGAGATTGAAGGCCAGTCCGGGATAAGCCTGCTTTCCGCCGGAACGGACGGCGGCGACGGCCCAACCGATGCCGCGGGCGCGCTGGTTGACGGCAGCACCGCCGGGCAGGCACGCGGCCTTGGCATGGAGTCCGCCGCATACCTTGAGGACAACGATTCCTACGGCTTTTTTCAACAGCTCGATGCTTTATCCGGGGCGCGCAGGCATTTCAAGACCGGGCCGACGGGAACCAACGTCATGGACATGCAGATCATCCTGCTTGAAAAGGAAGCCGTGCCGACTAACGAAAAACCAAAGGAATGTTCCAGGACATGAACGCTGTTACCCTGAGACCCGATGTGCATGAGCAGATCGGGCAGATCGGTTCCGTCGACATTGTTGTCGGTATCCCGAGCTTCAATAATGCCAGAACCATCGGTCATGTCGTGCGCGCGATACAGGCTGGGCTGGCCAAATACTTTCCCTCCCACCGCGCGGTGATCGTGAATTCCGATGGCGGCTCCAGCGACGGCACCATAGACGTGGTACACAAATCCTCACTCGAGGATTTCAACGCCATCCTGCTTCATCATCGCGTGGAGCCGATCTCCAAGATTGCCTTTCCCTATGCCGGCATTCCCGGCAAGGGAAGCGCCTTTCGCAGCATTTTTGAAATTGCCCGGGCGCTGGATGCGAAGGCCTGTGCGGTGGTCGACTCGGATCTCAGGAGCATTACGCCGGAGTGGGTCGAGCTGCTACTCAAGCCGGTGCTGGAAGGGGGTTTCGATTATGTGGCTCCGCTGTATCACCGTCACAAGTTTGATGGCACCATCACCAACAGTATCGTTTACCCCCTCACCCGCGCGCTCTATGGCAAGCGGGTGCGCCAGCCGATCGGTGGGGATTTCGGCTTTTCCGGCGAACTGGCGCGCTTCTACCTGAACCAGGACGTATGGGAATCGGATGTCGCGCGCTTCGGCATCGACATCTGGATGACCACGACGGCGATAGCCAATGGCTTCAAGGTTGCCCAGTCCTTTCTCGGCGCCAAGATCCACGATGCCAAGGATCCCGGCGCGGATCTGAGCAGCATGCTCTATCAGGTGGTGAGCGCCACCTTCGAGCTGATGGAAAGCCATAGCGAGGTGTGGATGCCGATCCGTGGCTCCGAGCCGGCCACTACTTTCGGCTTCGAATATACCGTCGGACTCGAACACGTCAATGTCAATACCGCCCGGATGTTGAACCTGTTCCGCGAGGGGCTGAAAAATTTGCGCGAGATCTGGCTTGGCATCCTTGGCGCCGGCGATTTCAGGGAAGTGGAGCGGCTCGGCAACTTGAGCGACAACGAGTTCTGTTTTCCCATCGGTTTGTGGACGCGCGTCATCTACGATTACGCCATCGCTTTCCACCAGAAAAAGCTTCCAGCCGAACACCTGATAAAGTCGTTGACCCCGCTTTACCTGGGGAAAACCGCCTCTTTCATCCTGCTGGCGCAAGACATGGAAGGGGCCGAGGCGGAGGCCGAGATCGAAAAACTGTGCATGGAATTCGAAAGCAACAAGGACTACCTCGTCACCAGCTGGAAACAATTTCAATAAGGAGATAAATCATGATGGAATTTCTGAACCTCATACTCGAGCCCCTGGAGGAGGTATTTTCAAAGTTCAAGGTGTTTTTGCCCAATCTTGTGGCCATGCTGGTCATCATGGTGCTGGGCTTCATCCTGGCCCGGCTCATCAAGGTGGTATTGGTAAAATTCCTGATAGCTATCAATTTTGACAGCTGGTCCGACCGGATGGGCTTCACCACGCTGATGCGCAAGGGCGATATCTGGGCCAAGCCCTCCGCCACGCTGGGCGGCATCGTTTTCTGGCTGCTGGTCATCCTTACCCTGATGATCGGCCTGAGCGCGCTCAATATCCCGGCGGTCGACAGCCTGGTCGAGCAGTTCTTCAGCTATGTGCCACGGATTTTTTCCTCGGCCATGATCCTGATTGTCGGCTATGTGCTGGCCGGATTCATTAGCCAGGGGGTGTTAATTGCCGCGGTAAACAGCGGCTATCACTATGCCAAGCTCCTGGCCGAGGCCATCCGCACCTTGCTGATGGTGTTGATTCTGGCCATGGCCATGGAGCAGTTGCAGATTGCGCCCAGCATCGTGCTCGCCGCCTTTTCAATCATATTCGGTGGCATCGTGACGGCGCTGGCGATTTCCTTTGGCGTGGGCGGCATCGACGCTGCGCGACGGATGATAGAAAGGGAAGCCTCGGAGAAGCGCGGCACGGAAGCAAAGGATGAGATCGAACATATCTAAAAGAGAAGAGGAGGATCAAGCATGTCCGATTTTTACCAGTCAGGCATCATCACCACGCTCCATCAGCTCGGCAAGCCCTCCCTGGAGCGGCTGGAATCCGAGTTGTACGGTTTTTCGAGAAGCCGTCCGGTGGCCCTGGTATTGCCGGCACTTTATTCCGAGTTCGAAGGGCCGGCCATGCCGGGAATAGTCCAGGAGCTCGCCAAGGTCAAGTATCTGAATGAAATCGTGCTGGTCCTCGACAAGGGTACGGAGAAAGACTTTCAGCGCGTGCGGGAATTCATGGCGCCGATCCAGACCGAAGTGAAGATCATCCACAACGACGGCAAAAGGATCAGCGAAATATACGAAACCTTCGCCCGCAACGGCTTCAATGTGGGCGAACGCGGCAAGGGGCGTTCGGCCTGGCTGGCCTACGGCTATGTGCTGGCGCGCGGACGCTCCGATGTCATTGCCCTGCACGATTGCGACATCGTCACATACAGCCGCGAACTGCTGGCAAGATTGTGCTACCCGGTCGTCCATCCCAGTCTAGATTACGTGTTCTGCAAGGGGTATTACAGCCGCGTTTCCAGCAAATTGAACGGGCGCGTTACCCGGCTACTGGTGACGCCGCTGGTCAGATCCCTCGAGCAGCTTGTCGGGCCACACGATTTCCTCGCTTTCCTCGACAGCTTTCGCTATCCGCTGGCCGGGGAGTTCTGCATGATCACCGACCTGGCCCGGGTGAACCGGATACCCTGGGACTGGGGGTTGGAGGTCGGCTCGCTGGCCGAGGTGCACCGCAACTATTCGCCGCGCCGCGTGTGTCAGGTGGATATTGCCGCCAATTACGACCACAAGCATCAAGTGCTTTCCGCCGATGACGCCAGCAAGGGCCTGATGAAGATGACGGTGGATATCTGCAAATCGATCTTCAGGACCCTGGCATCCGAGGGCGTGGTGTTCTCAGACGGGCTGTTCAAGTCGCTGTTGGTCGCCTACCTGCGCCAGGCCGAGGATACGATCATGAAATACGAGGCGGATGCAGCCATCAACGGTCTTGGCTTTGACCGGCACGAAGAGGCGATGGCGGTGGAAGCCTTTACCCGCGCTATCGCCATGGCCACCCAGGTATTCATGGAAAACCCGCTGACCACCCCGCTGATCCCCAACTGGAACCGGGTGACCTCGGCTATCCCAGGTATTTTCGAGATGTTGAAAATGGCCGTTGATGCGGATAATTCTTAGGACGATTTGCCACGAAGGAGAACATCATGCAAGCCCTCACCGCTATTGTTGTTGCCACCGACTTTTCCGCTGCGGCTGGCCGGGCGGTGCGGCGCGGTGCGCTGGTCGCGAAACAGCTTGGTGCGGAAATGCACCTGCTACACGTGGTGCATCCCCTGGATTTGTATCCGGGGCCTGACCCCGCAGCCGATTTCGGGCTGGAACATGAGCAGGCATTGCAGGCGGTGTACAAAAACCGGCTTGACAGCCTGGCCGACAGCCTGCGCAATGATTTTGCCATTTCTGTGGTGGTCGCCACGCGCATCGGCCGCGCTCACGTGGAGATTGCCAGCTATGCCGCGTCCCAGCCTGCCGCTTTGGTGGTCGTGGGTGCGCGCGGCGAGAGCACCTTGCTGCACCTGCTGATCGGCGCCACTGCCTCGCGCTTGTTGCGGTTGGCGACCTGCCCGGTGCTGATCGTCAAGAATGTGGAGGTGGAACCCTATCGAAACGCCATCGCCGCTGTAGATTTTTCACCGGGATCGATCCATGCGCTAGAGCTTGCACGCATCGTCGCACCGGGTGCGCAGATCGAGGCCTTGCACGTTTACGATATCGAGCATGATGAGCGGATGCGCCAGTCAGGGATGAGCGAGACGTTCATTCTGGATCGTCAGGCCCGCATCCTGCAGGATGCGGAAAAACGGCTGGATATCGAGCTGGCGCGACTGGGGGACGGCAACCTTACACGCCATGTCATGTCGGCCTATCCTGCCGCCGCCATCTGCGACCGTTCCAGGGCCTTGCGTACGGACCTGATCGTGCTAGGCCGCCATGGCAGGAACGGTATTCAGGAATTGCTGCTGGGCAGCGTTAGCAAGGATATGGCCAGTGCTGCGGACTGCGACGTGCTGTTGTGCTACTGAACCCGTGCCGCGAGACACACAAGGACTGACGTTGGTGGCTGGCACAACAAACAGCAACTCCGAGGGCGCACAACCATAGGCCCAAAGCCCGGCAATGCTTTTTCATGGCGCCGCCAAAGCGGAAGGCGGCAAAGCAGAGCCTTGGAAATAAGCTCACTGGTCACCACTTATCGCTTGGGCTTTGGTGATGAAGGTGAAGGTGGAATGCCCTTTTATTTCGGCATGAATGGCTTCTACAAGTGGCACGTTTGCCGGGGTTGCCGCATTCCATTGAATGATTAGATTCGCGCCAGAGCCGCCTTGGATATCCCTCTTTTCCACAAAAATCTCATAAGTACCCAACGGCTCAATGGTTACAGGAGTAGCCACAAATTGCTTCAAAAATTTGCCATTGGTGTCGTAGTGACGGACTGAGAGTAACTTGATCTGTGTTTTGAGATTGGTATTGCGAATGCTTACCAGAGCCGAGACCGGAGCCTTCAATGGATAGCGCTTGTCGATAACCCGGTCACCATGCCAAATGTAGGAATAAATCGGTAAATAGAGCGTCTGCCCAGTTAACAGCTCTACATTTTCAGCAGCGGCCTCCGGGCCTTGAAAAAGCACCGCCACCAGCAAGCAACGCAGCAATGGATTACCTGATTTTGTAAGATTCATTTCTCTTGTCCAAAGCAGATTATGACGCTGGACCGCCCAGCGGTATAAAGTGTAGGTGAGCACTCCCTGCATCTTTCAGGAGGTGGGTTTCATGCTACCAGTTTTCCTCATGGGGTGGCGTCATTAGTAGAAACGCCGTGTAGAGTCTGCCTCAAAAGATCGTGTTATGCTTGGATCGAAAGCTGGGTTTCAGCACACTTCGTAAGCCCGCGCTGAAATCTGTGGGCAAAATATGACATACATCCAAACGCCTCCAGGCATAGCCCGGAAAAAGATCTCAATATTGCGGCAGAAGGAGAAAAAGAAATGACTCATTTCAAGCACTTGCTGGCCGCCACCGATCTTTCCGCCCCGGCACGGCATGCTGCTAACCGTGCCGCCATGGTTGCCAAGGAAACAGCAGCGACCCTTGACCTGATACATGTGGCCAGCATGACCCCACTGGAGAAGCTCAAGCGACTGGTGACGGATATCCCCGTGGGGCTGGAACAACGTGTGATTGATGACGCGCGCGAGGAAATGCGCGAATTGGCTGCGTTACTGCTCAAGCATCATGGCATTTCCAGCGGGGTACATATCACCTCCGGCCCCATGCTGGAAGAATTATCAAGCCACGCTGATGGACTGGGCGCCGATCTGGTTGTGCTTGGTGCCCGCGGCGCCAGTTTCATGCGCCACGTCCTGCTCGGCTCAACCGCAGAGAGAATGCTTAGCCGAGCCAGCCGCCCGATGCTGGTGGTCAAACAGGCCGCGCATGAGCGCTACCGAATCCTGCTCGTACCCGTGGATTTTTCCTCCTCATCCCTGCGTGCCGTCAGGAATGCACGCGCCATCGCGCCAGACGCGGAAATCGTTCTGCTGCATGCCTTTGATGTGCCGTTCGAGGGGCAACTGCGCCATGCGGGGGTCGATGAAGAGATCATTCGCCACTACCGGATTTCCGCCCGTCAGGAAGCGCAACAGAAATTATGGTCACTATGCGATGAAGCAGGTTTGCCACACGAAACGACAAGGATGTTGGTGCTGCATGGCGACCCCCTGCAACAAATCATCGAACAGGAGCAGGAGCAGGATTGCGACCTGATTGTCATGGGCAAGCACGGAGAAAGCATACTTGAGGAATGGCTGCTCGGGAGCGTCACCCGCCATGTGCTGACTGAATCACAGTGCGACGTGTTGCTCTCGGTTTAGCGGTTTAAGACCTGCCCGGAGGTCTCATAAATTGAAGCGCACCCCCTGGTCATTGAGCTTTCCTCCCCCGCCAGAACATGACTAACCATCATTTCATTCTCCTGCTGTTGCTGCTGGGCCTTTCCGTCGCCGTGGTGATGGTGTTCCAGAAATTACGCATCCCTTCCAGTCTGGGTTATCTGCTGGTGGGCTTGCTACTTGGCCCTCACACCGCCGGGCCGGTAATCGAGGTGCACGAGATTCGCGTGCTGGCGGAATTCGGCATTGTCTTTCTGCTTTTCACCATTGGACTGAATTTTTCCCTGCCGCAAATCCACGCCTTGCGGCATCTGGTACTGGGGTTGGGAACCGGTCAGGTATTACTGACCACCGCGGTCATCGGCTTCGGTGCCTGGTTGCTGGGATTGCCGCTGGCGGCGTCCTTTGTTGTCGGTGCAGTATTTGCCCAGTCATCCACTACCATCATCAGCAAGCAACTTGCCGAGCAAGGCGAGGAACGCAGCCGACACGGGCGGCTGGGTACAGCCATGTCGGTATTTCAGGATGTCACCGCCGTCCCTTTCGTGGTGGTGATTCCCGTGCTGGGGGTGGCCGCCGCCCCGGAACTGGCAGGTTCGCTGGCGTGGGCGCTGGCCAAGGCAGTGGCGGCGTTCGCACTGGTGTTTTTTGCCGGACGCAGGATACTGCGCCCATTGTTTCACGCAGTGGCGGCACGCCGCTCGGCAGAACTGTTCACGCTCAATGTGCTTTTCATTTCCCTGGCCGCCGCCTGGGTAACCAGCAGCATGGGGCTGTCGATGGCGTTTGGCGCCTTCCTGGTGGGCATGATGCTGGGAGAAACCGAGTTTCGTCACCAGGTGGAGTCCACCATTCGACCCTTCCGCGACGCCCTGCTCGGCCTGTTTTTCGTCAGTATCGGCATGTTGTTTGACCCCCTCGCGCTTCCCGAGGTATGGTATTGGGCCTTGCTCGGCACCCTCGCGTTACTGGTGGTAAAAGTCATTCTGGTGGCCTATCTCGTCATACGGGCGGGGATCGATACGGTTAGCGCCTGGCGCACCGGTCTGTTGTTGGCGGTGGGGGGGGAATTCGGTTTTGCCCTGCTTGCCATCGCACTGGACGCCCAGGTAATTGCCCCACAGACAGCGCAAATCGCACTTACTTCCGTGTTGTTTTCCATGATTGCAGCGCCTTTCCTGATCCGGTACAACCATGCGCTGGCGCTACGCCTCAGCTTTTCCGCCGCAGCCAAGGATGAGGGCGAAACCACGCAGGTCAGCGTGACAGCGGGTGAACATTTCAGCGGACACGTCATTATTTGCGGTTATGGGCGTATCGGGCAGAGCCTGGGGCATTTTCTCGAGGAGGAAAAAATCCCCTATGTCGCACTGGATCTCGATGTATCGCGCGTCAAAGAGGCGCGCACCGCGGGTGAGCCAGTCTATTACGGGGATGCATCGGAAAGCGACATGCTCGATGCGGTGGGGATAGGGAGCGCCAGGCTGGTGGTTGTCAGCCACGAGGATGAGGCGTCCGCGCACAAGGTATTGCAATACGTGCGCGCCCTGCGTCCGGATTTGCCGGTGATGGTACGCACTCGCGATGAAACCCATGTGGATGAACTGCGCCAGGCTGGCGCTACGGAAGTGGTAGCCGAGACGCTGGAAGCGGGCATGATGATCGCCTCCCATGCCCTGCTCCTGCTCAACGTACCCCTGCGGCGGGTAGTCCGCCGCATGCAGGGACTGCGCAGCAGTCGCTATCGCCTGTTGCGCGAATTTTTTCGCGGCGAGAGCGAACTTTCGGGCGATCTGGAAACACAGGGCAAGGAGCGCCTCTACCCGGTGTGCCTGCCTGCCGACAGTCCTGCCATCAGCCAGTCGTTGGGTAGCCTGAACCTTGGCAACGTGGTCGTGACCGCGCTGGCACGACAGGGAAAACGCATTCCCTCCCCGCCACCGGATATCACCCTGCATGAGGGTGATGTTCTGGTGTTGTTCGGCACGCCGAATGAGTTGCAACGGGTGGAGGAACAACTGCAGGGGTTAAGGAAAGAAGGGCTATGAACATTCTAGCCGGGATTGTCAGACTCGAACGCCTGTCTTTATGATTCATTGCCTCTGGTTGGAATTTATGAAATTCTCAGAAGGTGAATGCGTGTTCCCGACCCGTTTCGGCCGGTCATGGTTTGCTCGCTGAAAGTCCGCTCAGCAACTAGAAGCGGCCCAACGCCAAGCTCAACCGAGGAGGCGCGTCAGCGTCGACGTCGGCTGAAGCGTAGTGTTATTTCATCTATGTGCTCTAAAAACCATCTGAGACAGATAAATCACACAACCCCTTAAGCATTCCATACAGCCGTGCGATCACTGTGGAAATCGACTTGCTGCGTAATTTTTGCGCATTACTAACTGTAGAAACAAAATTGTTGATTCTCACTTCCAGGCTTTGATTGTCTAGTGAGTGAGCTAGCTTATTTCTAATGGTGTTCAGCTCTTTAATCTGCATCCATAGCCATTTTGGTTCGTCATTATCCAAGCACATGCTTTCAGCTATGGCGATACACTGCGCTGCGGTAAATTGTTGCTTTTCAAGCGCAGCAGGATTCGGAAGCCTAGAATCAATAAACTTTCTAACCAACTTCTCCAACAGCAACTGGCCTTTAAGTATTATCAAGACAGGATCTGCATCCTTGCTTGGTAGATGTTCTGTTAATTCATTAAAGGCATCCCAATCTTCTGTGCTGGCATGTGCTAAATCTTCCCTCAGCGCTAGGAGGAACTCTAGAGTGCTCGGGTCTTCACACTCGGCAATGTTTTTGTCTAAACGTTCAAGTGAGAGCATTTACGCCTCCAAGAATATAACGTTCAAATTGAGGGCTGGCCGATTAAAAAACTTGGCCGAAGCTCCGAAAGTTCAATAATCACAGGCCGCAAAGAGAACGCTTATCGGCCAGTCCCGCTCGAATGCAGGGTTGGGACTAGAACGGCAATTTCTCACCTGTTTCTTTCGGCCTACAGGATGCAACTGCGGAAAAGGAAAGCGACTCGTGTGAAGTAAAACCATCGGACGAATACCCAATTTCAGAAATCGAAACTGAGCACTCCTTCCCCGTGAGGTTGGCAATAACGTTAGCAATGGCCATTTCCAACTCAGAAGCAGGAATATCTTTTACGGAGGGGAGAACAACAGTCAAATCTTTAACATCAAACACTGACTGAATAACTTGCCCCTTGTCCTCCCAGGTACACTCGGCGATGACGGAGTTCTCTCCAGTAAACCCGACCACGGTCATGAGTGGGCCGCGAATTCTATGTAGGACCTTTGAACCAATTTCAATTTCATGGGCCATCAGTTTCACCTTTAATGTGGGACTGCAAAGAGGCGAGCCAATGAGAACTACCACGGGCCAACAGGGGAATGGGATAAGAGCCCCAACCGTATAACAATTGATATTTATGGCGTCAATTATGCTCTTGTAATTGATTGATCCGCAAGGACTTTGATTTCCCGGTGCCGCTATAATAACCCCCAATAATACAGGCTGCCTGGCAGGGGCATTGAATGTCTCTTATCTTGGGTGGTATGGTCATTTGGCGACAAATGATGCCCGGCAGCAACTGGCACGAAGCACTCATTCGCCAACAGTTTACAACATCATTCGATGAACCTGCTGAGGGCATGCCTGCAGCACTTTTCAACACTGAATTGCACAGAAGAGTGGGCTTTCCACTTCAATGATCCTACAAAGCTCAGTTAGCTACAGAGAACACAGAGTTCACAGAGGAAATGGGGTAGGCAGGGATGGGCGGCTTGTTGCCCAACTCGCAAAAACAAGTGCTTAGAGGATTGTTACCAGTCACCCATTTGGTAGGGCGGAAGCAGGCCGCAACCCATTGTTCTCTCTGTGTTCTCTGTGAACTCTGTGGCTTGAACTGCGGTTTCTAGGATGATTTCAACCTCGGATTGTAAATAGCCGAAAGAAGTAAGCTCGACATCGCGATTATAACGACGCTTCCTGATCGGGATTGCTCGGCGCGTTGCTGCGCTTCTCTTCCCCGTTAGCGGGACTTGCAGGGATAGGATGTGGCCCCGCTGAAAGAATTTGAGCCGCCTTTACCGCCTGCTGCACAGCGCGACGGATGGCGCTGGCGGCGCGTAAGCGGGCATCCATGTCTGCCACGGGAAGCCGGTTCTGGGCGCCGGCCTCCAGGAGTTCTGCTTTCAGCTTCTGATAGTCATCTTCCGTCCGCTGCAAACAGGGCGGGATGTCGGCTATCTGCTCCAGGTTTCCTTCGGGATCGGCGAGTGAAATCAGACTTGTCGCCCAGCCGGAAAAGCTGTCACCGGTTGCGAGCAGCGCCGGCAGGGGCGATTCACGTGCGGCTGCCGCGGCCTCCATCGCAAGTTCTGCCACCGCCTCGTAGTAGCGCGCCACGCGGAGAATTTGCGGCAGGCGTTGGGCGCTGTCCTGCGACATGCCGGTGCGGTTAATGCGCGAAATGAAGTCTGCCAGCGCCTGGTTCAGCCGGGCCACAATCCGTTGGTCGGCCGCCAGTCTGTCTGCTGCAGTTCCATCCATGGCCCCGCGCATCATGCGCAGGGCGATGCCGCCCATGCGCCGCACTTCCCGTTCCAGGGCGTCGAGTGCCAGCGCCGGCACCGTTGCGATGTTGTTGTCCAGATAGCGCGGCTGTGCTTCATCTTCTTCGGCGGCGCGGAAATGTTTTTCGAGAAATTCAGTCATGCGACTGGCCACTGGCCAGATCAGCACCACGCCGAGCAAATTGAAAGCGGTGTGGAACAGGGCCAGCTTGGCCGCCGGCGCCGAGGCCAGTTCCAGCGCTTTGCCTGCCGCACCGATGGCGGTTACTAGCCATGGCAGCAGCGCCAGCGCCACGACACCAGTCAGGATATTGAACAGAATATGCGCGGCGGCAGCCCGTTTGGCGTTGGGCGTGGCGCCAATGGAGGCGATCAGTGCGGTAACAGTGGTGCCGACATTGGCGCCGATCACCACGGCAGCGGCGCCCTGGGCTGTGAGCAGTCCGCCCTGGGCGGCGGTCAGCGCGATGGTCAGGGCGGCGCTGGAGGATTGCATCAGCACGGTGAGCGCGATACCGATCAGCACCTGCACCAGCGTGTCCTTGACGCCCTCTCCTTCCGGCAGCTTGAAATCCGCCGACAAACCGGAGAAGGACTCCTTGAGCATGTCGATACCCAGGAACAGCACACCAAAGCCCGCCAGGGCAGTGCCCAGCGCGCCGCGCCGCTTGCCTTCGCCGGAAAGACGCAGCGCCATGCCGATGCCGATCAGCGGCAGCGCCAGCACCTCGATCTTGAACTTCAGCCCGACCAGCGCCACCAGCCAGCCGGTCATGGTGGTGCCGACATTGGCGCCGAACAGCACCCACATGGACTGCCCCAGCGTCAGCAGCCCGGCATTGACGAAGCCGATGGCGGCCACCGTCACGGCGCTGGATGACTGCACCAGGGCGGTCACCAGCACGCCCGAAGCCAAGCCCCGCAAGCGGGTTTTGGTGGAATGGGCGAGGATGCGCTCCAGCGCAGGCCCGGCGGCGAGCTTGAGGCCGTCGGTCATCAGCCCCATGCCGAGCAGGAACAGGCCGATACCGCCCAGCAGGCCGCCCAATACTGTCCAATCGCTCAACTCATCTCCTTAATATCATTCTGCTCGCAGCAGGATGCGGTCTCGCCCGCCGTTCTTGACTTCGTACATTAGCGCGTCGGCCTGCGCCAGCGCCGCCTCGAAATCACGCGGCGCATGGCGGTAACAAGCGACACCGATGCTGAAGGTTACCGGCCAGCCGTGTTCGCGCATCGCCGCCAGCAGTTGCTGGCGCAGGTTTTCGGTGTACGTCGCGGCGGCATCCGCATCCATGTTCGGCAACAGCAGGGCGAACTCGTCACCGCCGAGCCGGCTTGGAATATCGCTTGCGCGTAGATGGCGCAACATGACGGCGGCGACGTTTTTTAACACCCGGTCGCCAGCCTCATGGCCGAAATTGTCGTTGACTTCCTTGAAGTGGTCGAGATCGATGAATGCCACCGTGAATGGTGCGGACAGGCGCTGCGCCTGGGCAAAGGCGTGTCGGCCCTGTTCGTGGAATTCACGCCGGTTGGGCAACTGCGTCAATACATCCTCGCGCGCCAAGCGTGATTCGCGATGCAGCACGTGCCGCAACTGAGCCATCAGCCAGGCGCCACCAAGAAAAAATGCCAGACGCATGGATGTATTGAACAGCAGTGGAACGGCCTGGGACTGTTCGACTCGCAGCATGTGGTCGGCAAAAAACCACAGGCCGACGGAGAAGATTGCGAGCGTGTAACCCGCCCTTGCACCGATTAACCAGGCAACCAGCAGTACGGGAACGTCGAAGAGAACGTGAAATTCGTAGGCTAATCCGGTCATCATATGCAGGTAGGCGATGCCGGCCGCCGAAAGTGTCGCGCAGACAGCAACAACAACGCGCTCCCGCGTGCCGGGTTGCCACAGCAAGGTCTCTTTGATTTTCATGGGGTGCTTTTAGGTGTTGTGATGGCCAGGAGATAACGAAGGTATTGCAACCCGCGTTCCAGCACAAGCAGGATGTCGCGCTGGCGGCAGCCACGGCAAGCAGTATCGGCCATAGCGCGCTCGCCCAGGCGGATATGTCGACGTAAGGCAGCACCCAAGGCAACAGCGCGCCCAGGGTGAGCAGCACGGCGATCAGCTGTTGTAGAACGGAATCGAGCAGCCAGTTTGCCAGCGTTTCTGACACGGGCCGAATCATACGGGCGGCACCGCACAGCAGCGGCGTGCCGGCGCTGGCGAGCAGACCGAGCAGAAAATCGAACACCAGCCAGGTGGCCCACAGCGGCGCGACGGTAAAGAAACCGATCAGCAGGTAACGGCCAACACCGCCGCGCGGTTTGCTGGTACTCAATGAAGGGTCTCCATGGCATCATTATTCTTGAAGGTTTATTGGTTTCCACCGTCACGTCGGCGCCAGAAAACCTTTTCCAGCTCTACCGCCAGCAGCACGAAAATCCCGGCAGCCACTACCCGCAACCAGGTCGCGGCATCGAGGTGATCGGTGCCGAACAGCGCCTGCTTGAACGGCAGGTGCGTCATCGCCAGTTGCAAAGCGATCAAGACCGCAATTGCTTTCAGTGCGATGCGGTTGCCGAACAAGCCCTCTTGCGACAGCACCGAGCCAGTCAGGCGCCGGCAGTTGAGCAGATAGAATATCTGTCCCATCACCAGCGTGTTCACGGCGGCGGTGCGCGCGAACTCAAGTCCCATGCCGCGCCCGAGTTCCCACAGGAACATGCCGAAGGAGGTCGCCACCAGTAGCACGGTGACGAAGCCTATGCGCCACAGCATGAAGCCGTTGACCAGCGGCTCCTTCGGGTCGCGCGGCGGCCGTGCCATCAGGCCCGGCTCGGGCCGCTCGAAGGCGATGGCCAGCGACAGTGTCACGGCGGTGACCATGTTGACCCAGAGGATCTGCACCGGGGTGATCGGCAGGGTCATGCCGAACAGCACCGCGATCAGCACCATCGCTGCCTGACCGATGCTGGTCGGCAGTATGAAGACCACCGCCTTGCGCAGGTTTTCGTACACCGTGCGCCCCTCCTCGACGGCGGCGGCGATGGAGGCGAAGTTGTCGTCGGCCAGCACCATCTCGGCCGCCTCCTTGGCCGCCTCGGTGCCCTTGTGGCCCATCGCCACGCCGACGTCGGCACGCTTCAGCGCCGGCGCGTCGTTTACGCCGTCTCCGGTCATCGCTACCACCTCGCCATTGGCCTGCAGGGCCTCGACCAGACGCAGTTTGTGCTCCGGACTGGCGCGGGCGAAGACATCGACATCGTGCACGGCCTGACGCAGGTCGGCATCGTCCAGTGCCTCGACTTCGGCGCCGGTCATCGCGCGGCCCCCGTTGCCGCCCAATCCCATGGCGTGCGCAATCGCGGCCGCAGTGACGGCATGGTCGCCGGTAATCATCTTCACGCGGATGCCCGCCACATGACAGGCGGCGATGGCGCGGATCGCTTCTTCGCGCGGCGGATCCATGATGCCGGCCAGCGCCAG
>Ga0105091_10000426_pt1 | contig 17561 bp, 15 predicted proteins | sample PPLLak1March2015_FD_87022 | JGI IMG/M metagenome (GOLD analysis project Ga0105091, IMG submission 87022) | Freshwater sediment microbial communities from Prairie Pothole Lake near Jamestown, North Dakota, USA - PPLs Lake P7 Core (1) Depth... | ecosystem: Environmental > Aquatic > Freshwater >... | reverse complement strand
GAAACTACCGAGCTCCAGGGGTTCACTGGGTGGCCCGCTTACTGCGCTCCGGGCTGAAGCCCGTTCGCTCCGTGCGCGGCTCTCTGCATCCGGCGGCGGTCCCGAGATGTGTATAAAGTGCAGGCCTTGCCACCGCACTCCGAAAGAGTAAACGCAGCTACCGCGCTTCAGGGCCGCGGGGGGTCGATACAGCGCAAAAAACGAGCGAGCATGATGGTTCGACGCCTCTGATTCTCTCTCCCCAAAACCGGTTGTCCACAAAAACCAATCGCCTGCCGCAAACGTCCAAAACACAGAAGTGACGCGGGTTTGCGTTGTTTCCTAAACTTTCTTGACTCTCTCCTCGGAGAAACTCAAGGCTCCGCGGAAGAGTGAAGCACGCGCGTCGCTGTGGCCCGTACCCGGGCCACCCAACACAAGCTCGAAGAGATGAACAGTCGGAATTGTAGGTCCCCCGATCGCGCCGGGGACCGGTGAGAACAGTGGTGAAAGAGATTCTGTGTAGCAATCACGCCAGGTGCGCATGGCAGAGCAGGGGCGGCGGGATGATGGAACGGCTGCTGAGCGCTGAGGAGACCGCCAGATATCTTGGCATCAAGAAGGGCACGCTGTACGTCTGGGCAAGATCCGGGAAGATCCCCAGCGTGAAGATAGGAACCCGATTGCTCTTCGACGTTCGTGATCTGGACGAACTGATCGAGAGGCAGAAACGGGCTCCTCTTTCGCACACCACCGACGACGACTGATTCGTCAGCTACGGCTTCTGAAGCTGCTTGAATTGCCGTGGCGAGAGACTCGTGTGCTGCCTGAAAAGACGTTCAAAAGAGCGCACATTTGAGAATCCCGCCAAGTCCGCTACTTGCTTGATCGCCCGATCATTACTCGAGAGCAGAACAATGGACCGTGCCACCCGTACCCAGTGAAGCCACGCCCGGAAAGGCACTCCGACCGTCCTTCTGAAGAACGACGAGAAATAGGTCGGATCCAATCCGGTGACTCTGGCTGCTGTGTCCAGCGTCACACGATGCCGGGGATACCGGTAGACCAGGAGCCTCAGTCGACGCAGCCGGACATCGGCCTTGAAGGGGTCGCACTTCAAGCCATGCAGCTCGAAGGACCACGGAGTGCCGAAGAGTCTTCCCGCCATCTGATCGGATAGTTTCTTTTTGGCACACCACTGGGACCCGCCCAGCTTCAGGGCTGAGCGATACCGGTTTCGGACAACGGTCGTCCTGTAGATCGCTCCGAAAAGATAGAGATAGGCGCCTATCTTGACCGTAAGCGGTGTGCCGATCGGCGGAGGCGGTGAATCAAAGACAAGCAGGATTCCCCCGGCTGATACGTCGAGAACTTCAACCCGCTGCCTTTTGCCATCGAGGTCACCTGTTTCAAAAACCTCCGCTTTAGAGAGGAACCGGAAGCGAACCGAGCGGCGCTTTTCGCTGAAAGCGCTAGTGAGACTTTGCGTCTCCTCCATGTACTCCCCCTTCTGTAACTCCCGATGTAACGCGCTCTACCGTCATATCTTAATGACAAGCATTTGGAAAAAAGCGACAGATTTTTACATGCGCAGTAAACAACCCATGCTACGTGATACTAATGGAACATACCGAGTCGCTCTTGATACCAGAACCCCAAAATGAAAGTACAAGGGAGAAACACCCCAAGTAGTAGGAGGCCCTCTCATGCAACATAGCGAAGCGCATCTTCCTTTGTCAATTCCCGGCAACGAACGGGCGTTCGTGTATTACCCGCCGCTCAAGCGAGTCAAAGAATTTGTAGAAAGCAACTGGTCAGAACCAATTTCCCTGGCGGACGCGGCTGGAGTGGCCGCAATGGAGGCGAGTTACTTTTCGACCTTTTTCCACACGAAAATCGGCATCCCGTTCAGTGACTGGCTTCGACGTATTCGCGTGGCGAAGGCGATCGAAATGATTCAACAGGAGGATCACTCGATTTGTGAAGTGGCCTTCGCGGTCGGCTTCAATGACCTGAGAACGTTCGGCCGAGCGTTCAAGCGGTATACCAATCGCACTCCTATGAACTACAAAAAAGCCTGCCGGCCGTAGGGCAGGCGAATACCAGCTTTCCAGAGAGCCGGCACACGCAAGCGAACCTGGAGTCTGAGCCCGCGGATCAGGCAGATAAACGCGGATCACGCGGATCGATCCGCGTGATCTGCGTTTATCTGCGCGATCCGCGGGCTCAGACTCCAGGTTCGCTTGCGTGCGCCGGTGCTGTGGAGCGTGGTCAGTTCGCAGCGCTACAATTCCCAAGTGCAAAAAACCAGTGCCGGACTGCTCATGTATCGGTCGAATGAGGGGGGTCTCGAAGTCTTCCTGGTACATCCTGGAGGCCCGTATTGGGCAAAGAAGGATTTAGGCTCCTGGTCCATTCCGAAGGGAGAGCCGGAACCGGACGAGGAACCGCTTCAGGCGGCCATACGGGAGTTTGAAGAGGAGACGGGGATCAAGCCTTCCGGCGCATTCGTTGAATTGTCCCCCGTCCATCAGAAGGCGGGCAAGACGGTTCTGGCTTGGGCCTTTGAGGGGGACGCTGACCCCGAGACGATTCGCAGCAACTCATTCCGGATCGAGTGGCCGCCTAACTCCGGCACCTGGAAAGAGTTCCCGGAAGTCGACCGGGCAGAGTGGTTCTCGCTCGCCGAAGCGCGAGCGAGGATCAATCCTGGGCAACTCGACCTCCTACGCCAACTCGACCGGCTGCTGGTTCGATAGCGATTTCTTCGCCCGCCGCCGAAAAAGCGCATCCACGACGTTCCTGACGTACTGCTCGTCGCTCATTCCCGACCAGGCCTCTGCCGGGAAAGGAACGGCCGACCGAAAATGCTCCGCCAGCTCGGAGAAAAGTCGGAGCCGCGCTTCCGGGTCGAAGCGGTCACGACGCCGGATGGCCTCAAGTCCTACCCAGACCTCCCGGGCGCCGATCCGCTGCGCCAACCGGGCGACCAGGTGAGGATAAGCGGCCAGCGAGTTGTACCGGTTCGAACCCACGATATCGATGTCAGGCTCCGGGACCGACATGGTCCGCGTGACGACCGTATTGGCGGCCCAGTCACCCAAACGCTGAGACTTTCGGCTGACGAGGATCGAGATCCCGCCGACCAGGTAGAGAAGAGGCAGCTGATCCACCGCACGAAGCAGGTTGCGCAGCACTATTTGCTGGGGTTGCAGCCTCAATCCCTGAACGTCAATGACTCTGAGATGAAGTAGCTTCTTCCCTATCGTCTGGCCGCGCCAGAACCATTCGAGCGCGATTGAATAACCGATCTGGAGCAGAAAGGCCGCCAGAAGACCCAAGGCATAGCTGACATCCGGACTGACCAGGCTGAGCAGGCGCAAGGGAGCAGCCAGAATGCTGGTTACGGCTGAGACGCAGAAGACATCAATCAACCAGGCCAGCATTCGCGAGCATGGCCCGGCCAGCGGGTAGGCAAAAACCACTGCCTCCGGTGTCTGAATCTCGAGTCGAGGCTCGTGCATAAGTGATGCGACAATCAAAGAAACCGCACCGCGGTTTCGGAGCAAGCGGCCTTTTTGGAGTGCGGCGGCAGAAGGAGTCCGACGCCTTATCAGGACTCCTTCTGCCGCCGCACTCCGAAAAAGCTCTAATCACTGCCCAAAGTCGGCGCGGTCGATCTCTCCGCCTTTCGCCCCACCACAAACAAATAAAACGCCAAGGCGGCCAGCTCCACGCAACCGAAGGCGATTTTTACGGAGTATGGCAACCTCGGCTCGTGATACTGAGAAAAGAACGCCTCTACGAGCCCCGCCCAAACGAGAAGCGCGGCGACGCCGGAGATCAGGATAACCAGGTCGCGCGAAACGTCGCGCAGGCGACCGACCAGGGACTTTCGACGATTGCCGGCCAGCCAGGCGCCCGCCAGCACAAATCCTCCCTGCGCAGCGATTAAGGCGGCAGGAATCTCGATGACTCCGTGTGGCAAAAGCCAGCCGAGCAGGAATACTCCTTCGCCCGCCCGGATATAGTCAGCCGAAACGGCTCCCAGGACGGCCCCGTTGTAAAACAGGAGGATCGCCGTCCCGATCCCACCCGTTATTCCCAGCGAAAGAGTAAAAACCGAAACCTGGATGTTATGGGTCATGAGGAAGGCGGAGAAGCGTGCCCGGTTGCTATCCAGCCGGTCTGATTCGCCCTTTTCTTCCTGGCGGACTCGTTCGTTGGGACTTCCGCGCAGCTGCGGAAAAGGCATGATGACGGCCTTTGCCTCGGCGTCAAAATAAAGTGCGCCCGCCGCGAATACCACCCCGGCCAGGGTGAGGAGCACCGACAAGGCAAAGGCCTGGAGGTGCCGCCGGAAGGCACGCGGGAAAGCGCCAAACGCACTCAGAATCTTCCTCCGGCCTCCGTGAACCCTCTGTCGCGACTCGTAGATCTCCGAGTAAGCCCGGGCGACCAGTAATTCCAGGTATCCGCAGACGGCAGGCTCGTGAGCGGACGTCTGGATCTTGACCAGGTCTGCACACGCCCTCTGATAGAGGTAATGGAACCGGCGGACCTGCTCGAGGCTCAGGCGAGCAGTCGGCTCCCTCTCCATCTGGTCCAACTGCTCTTCCAACTCTGACCAGTACTTCTGTTCTTCAATCAAAAATCGAGGAAGATCGATAATCACAGCAACTGCCTTTGCTTTACGTTCAGATATTGCGAAATCAGGCGACCAGCCAACCATTCAGGTTGGTGAAGCTCCATGGAAACACCCATGCGCGAGAGGGTCCTCTGAAGTTCGTTCACCTTCTGCCATTCCAGATGCCCCGCCAGCGCGGCGTATACATCTTCGGCCGACTCCACCGCCTGCTGGCTGAAAAGCCTGGCGACCGCATAATCCTTGAGCGTATTCACTAACACGAGATGCCGGCGTGCCACTAATTCCATATTACGCACGAAGCTCTCCGTGGTCACTGGATCGTCGAAATCGGTGAGAAAGACCAGCAGCGCGCGACGCCGAAGGCGTCCGCCGATGAAAGACCCGAGCTCCTGGAGATCAGGGCTCGCCGGGCTCGTCTTCAGATCATACAGGGCCTGTCGACAGGCGTTGAAATGCTGCCTGCCGCCGCCCGCGCGCACGAACCTCTCAACACGTTCACCGTAAACAACCAGTCCAAAGAGATCGCCGTAACGCTGTGCAGCAATCCCAAGCAAGAGGCCGGCCGAGATGAAGTATTCGAGGGCGGGCGCCGCTTCCGTCCCAGGGAGCGCAGGCATCCTGCCTGCACTGGGGCCGCAGGCAGGATGCCTGCGCTCCCAGCGGCCGGCCGCGGGCTGAAAGAATCTGCCCGAGAGCCGGGAGTTGTCGAGCACGAGGTAAACCTCCTGGGTCTTTTCGACTTGGAAGGCCTTCGTAATCGGCCGTCCCCGTTTGGCTGTCGCCTTCCAGTGAATTTCACTGTAACTGTCGCCCGGGACATACTCGCGCAGCTTCTCGAATTCCCGGCCCTGGCCGATTTGCCGGAGCAGATGCGTCCCCGCCACTCCCCGCAACATGATGGAAGCCGTCTTTCTCCGCTCGGCTGCCAGGTCGGGGTATACCCTCACCTCGCAAGGTACTGACTTTTCCTCCCGGACTGTCCACAACCTCAGCGGTGAGGGGATTTGAACAAAACACTCAGACAATCGGTGCTTCCCTCTCCTCGTGGGAAGGCACGGCCAGGAGAATGAGGAGGTCGACTGCGGCAGTGCCTGAAGCCTGATCTCGGGCGCGAGTGCCCGTAACCCTGGCGGCCAGGCGAGGCCTATACGGAGATTGAGCGACGTGTCGCAGTTATTGGAGATCTCGATCCCAATTTCCGACCGGCGGGACTTGGTCAGGCGGACAAGCGGCGGCAACTGTATCCCAAGCTTGGAGAGCGGTGACCTCGCCCGAGACGCATCAATCACGATGAGAACAACAAAGCCAAGCAGAACCGCGGCGCAGGCGTACGGGAACCAGCGAATGAGGACTCCGCAGGGCAACAGGACCAGAGCTGACCAGCCGATGAGGCGCCTTTCGGGGGCAATCATTTCGGCACTTCTATCCCCTGAACAATACGATCGATGACTTCTTCAATGCTGACTCCTTCGATTTCGTATTCGGGACGAAGGATCAGGCGGTGGCCCATGACGGGCCGAACCATCGCCTTCACGTCGTCCGGCGTAACGAAGTCGCGACCTTGCAGGACCGCGTAGGCGCGGCTCGCCTGGAGCAGAGACTGAGTGGCACGCGGCCCAGCCCCGACCAGCACGCTCTCATGGTGCCGGCTCGCCCGGACTACATCCACAATGTAGGTCAGCAGCTGGTCGCGCACTGTCACGGTCTGAAGAGCGTCGCGCACCATCTTCAGCTCCGCATTCGGGAGCACCCGATGAACGCACCCCGCGGCCAGGCTCTCCTCGGGCGCTTCGGACCCGAGCATCCGCCGGGCCAGCTCGACCTCGTCGTCACGACCCGGAGGCTCCATCCGGATTTTCAGCATGAACCGGTCCTTCTGTGCTTCAGGCAGAGGATAGGTCCCTTCATGCTCTATCGGGTTTTGAGTGGCGAAGACGGTGAAGTTGGACGGCAAAGCGTGCTCCTCACGGTCAATGGTCACCGACCTCTCCTGCATTGCCTGCAGGAGCGCCGACTGCGTCTTCGCAGGCGCCCGATTGATCTCATCGGCGAGCAGAAACGAGGTGAAAATGGGTCCCTTGACAAGCAGGAACTCGTTCCTCTGCAGGTTGAACACGTTCGTACCTGTGATATCGGTCGGCATGAGATCGGGCGTGAACTGAATGCGGCCGAACTCGCAATCGAGAACCTTGGCCAGTGTGCGCACGAGAAGGGTCTTCGCGATTCCCGGCACTCCCTCGATAAGAGCATGATGACGGGTGGCGATAACGATCAGGGCCTGGTCGATCGCCTCGTCCTGGCCAATGATGATCTTCGCCACTTCCTGGCGTGCTCTCTGCAGCATTTCCCTTACCTGGTCGAGACTCCCAATCATGCCGTGCTCCTGTCTTTCAACGCTTCAGCGGCGGTTTTGTGACGTGCTTTTGTCGTCGGGCGGCGAGCCGCATCGAAACCCCGCGATCCTGAAGCGTGTAGTTGCCTTACGATCTGCGTATATATCGCTGCTACGTCACCTTTTTCGCCCGCCAGTTTCTCAATTCGGTCTGAGACTTCCCGGCTCGGCCGTTCCGTCTTCTTCCACTCATCCACGCACACCTGCAGGACCTCGGATGCCGGCAGAGAGCGGGAGACCAAAGCCAGCAAGCTTGACCCCCGGCTTACGGTCCTTGCGCTTTCCGGCGCTTCCGCCGCAGCCCGGATAGGAACAAGCGGCACGCTGTTTCGCCAGACAAACAACACTGTGATAATCAGCAAAGCCGCTACCACCCCGTCCAGGTTGTACCTTCGCATCAACCAGGCAACGCCGGGATCCTCGGCGACACCAAGATGCCTTTCGTAGAACAAAACTGCTCGACGCCCGTTGATCAGCCAGCTCAGGAACTCAGGGTGGCGATCCTCCCACATGGCCCGGTTCGTCAACAGGAACGAATCGGCGATGAGGACGATTTCACCTTTCCCGTATGGTCGGCGGAGGATTACAGGACGGCCATCCCAGGAGTAGAGCGTCTTCCAGCCCGGATCGCGAGGCTCCAGATAACATGGTGCTCGCCAGGGCAACCGGTTGGGGAGCGGTTCGCCCTTTTCCTCGAGCACCATGAACGATTGCTTAACCGTCCGTTCCCGGAGGTTCGTGAGTTGCTGCCCTGCCTTAAAACTGACCGTGACACGCAGCAGTCTCTCACCGATCGGCTGGACGGGCTTTTTCTCCTCTTTCCCCTTTGGTGCTTTCCCCTTTTGTCCTTTCGTTTTCTTGAGCAAGGCCAACACGGCGGCCGACGAGGGATCAAGAGCCATGACCAGTCGGGTGCCGCGATCCGCGGCGCGGAGAAGCTCCCGCAATTCATCCTCGTCGGCGAAGTACCAATTCACGCCGGAAAAGCCGGCGACAATCATGGTCGTGTCAGTCGAGGCGGAGCCGCTGCCGGCGGGACCATAATGGCGCGAAACGTGGAGGTCTGGGAAGCGCTCGAGAGCCTCGTAGAGCACCTCCGTGCCGTCGAGCTCCGACCGGTGGGATGAGAAAGGCGGATAGACGTCTCCTATCTCGAAAGCAAGAAACAGGAGCCAGAGCCCGGCGCCCGCGAAGACGACAAACATCGCGGCGGCAAGAGCTTTGAGGATGTTAGGGCTGTCTGGCTTTAGTTCCATCGCTTCTGTGGACGACGTGGACGACATGGACGAAGTGGACGTCCACCTCGTCCATGTCGTCCACGTCGTCCATCGAAAATCACGTTTTCATCACCGCCAGCAACCGATGCATTTCTTCGAAATCGTCGCGGCCTGGCTCGTGACGGCCGTACCATACCTTCTCGAACACCCCGACCATCGATTGAAAACTCGTGATCGGTGTATCGCTACCGCGATGCCGCCGTTTCAGCTCGAGCAGATAATCGCGATTGGACTTAAATCGAGTCGGGATCACCAACTCCCGCTTTCCCAATATGACTATAGCGGCCAGGTAGATGGCCCGCACGGCCAGGCGCGTTTGGCCGCTTTCCATCATCTCTCGTGCGAGATCGAGCCACTTCTCTTCCGGCAGTTCCTCCGGACTCACGTCGGCGCGCCGCAAATCGACCGGATCGCTGGCCCGGGTCACCAACGCTCCAGCTGGGCGCGAGCGGCGTTCGAGCAGCGCCCGTGTTGCAAGAACGATGAGCCCGAGCAGGCAGACGACGAGGAGTCCGATCGCCACATCCCTGATATTCACCGACCCTCCGCCGGACCTCGGACGGCTCGGGGTGGCTGCGGGCCGCAGCCAGCGAAGCAACCGGGATATCCAATCGGCCAGCTTCTCAAGCGAACGTTGCACGGCCCGTGTGAAGTCCCTCCAGATGCTCGGTTCCTGGCCCTTTCTCGCGCTCGTCGGCGCCTGCCAAAGGTGTTTCCGGCTCTGAAGAACGGTCTCGATCGAAGCATCGAGCTGGGCCGCGGAAACCGAGGAAGTGACGGCAGGCGTGGCGGTGGAGTGCCGAGGGCCCTGTTGCACCGGGTTGGCGGCCACGCCGTGGGCGCTAAGGCTAAGGATGAGACAGAGAAGGACAAGCGCGGCAACCTTACTGCTGCGCAACTCGCTCAAGAGATCCGCGCCAGTGCTCAGCGAGGCGCCGTAGAAACAGCGAAGAACGTAAATTACCCGCGCGAGCGGCAAGACGGCCAGGTACGTGAGCACGACCGCCGCCAGGAACATCTTGAAGTCAAAGAGGCGCACCCCGAGACGCGTAAACGCCGACTCCCACCCGGTAAGAACCTTTACGAGATAAGGGAAGAAGACCAGGCAAGCAGCGAAGTTTGCGAAAGCGAACAGGCTGATCAACCCGAGAAGGAGCATGATCGCGTGATTTTGCCCGGGCCAGAGCCGGGCCTGCCGCCAGGAGTCCTTCAGCGGTCCGATAGCCGAGCTGCCCCGTGCAAAGCCTGGAAGGATTAAAAGGACGAGGTTTTGGTGCAGGGCATAGGTCCACGCCAAGGGGAAGACCAACAGGGCAGAGAAGGCCAGGCCGATCACGGAGACGACGGAGTAGCGGAGGTGATCGCGCAAGACGCGAAGGACCGAGGGAAGACGCCAGGTTGCAACGCTGGTTCCGGCACGGAGGTGCCAAACCTGAGCCGCAAACACGGTCTGCCAAAGCTTGAACCAGATATAGAGAACGGCGAGCAGCGCGGAATATCCAACGAGTTGCTCGGAAACCGCCGGGTTGTGGGCAAGGTTCATCAAGTAAAGCAAGAAGACGAGAACGTACGGCAAGGCTCCGAGGTACAGGCAAGCCCATGACAGGAACGGAAGCCGGCGCAACAACAGAACTGCCTCTTCCAGCAGATCAACAGCCTTCTTCCCTTCGGTTTGGCGAGTTGGCCTCATGAGACGGCCCGCACGAACGACAGCACGATTCTGCCAAGCGTGTAAAATGCGATCCAAAGAAGAAGCCAGCCTCCGAGCGGCGCCAGAAGCCGGGATATGCGCCTGAGCCCCCTGCTAACCCGGGGCGAGTGATCGGTCCTCTTGCGGAGGCATATTCCGCAGAAGATCAGTCCTTCGTGCTCCGAAACACACTCCCGACAGTAAGACAGCCGGCATGCGGAGCACCGCGCCGATGCCTCTCTCCCCGGATGGTTCGTGCACGCTTCAGCTGATAAAGTCGGCATAGCTGCAGTCTACTTTAGGATATGGAGTGCGGCGACCTGGCGCCGCTTTAGAATCTTGGATCTCGATGCTTCATGGGTTCCCAAAAAATTCCTAAAGCGGCGCCAGGTCGCCGCCCCATATCCTAAAGGGACTCCTCCGTTTTCACCCCGCCTTGCTCGTGCCGGCCCGCCCTTCCCAAAACAATCACCAACAGCCCGACTACTCCAACGAACATCGAAAAACAGGCGTCGACAATTACGACCCAGAACCAGAATCGCGAGCCTTGTGGCGAAATCTGAAGCATCTCCTGCACATAATTCAACTCAAGGCCCGGAACCCGGGGCCGCGCGGCGCCCGCCCGATAGACTCCATAACCGTACCACAAAAGGAAAATTAACCCGTTGGCGCTGAAAAGCGCCCAGCCGATCCACTTGAACCAGGCTGCAAGATCACCCGTGCTCCTGCGGCTTCTGACCGCGCAAGTGATTCCGAGGGCGAGCAGCCCGACGGTGAAAAGGACCTGAACAGCGCGTAAAGGGTAAGAGTCCCAGACCAGCAGGCCGAACAGAAAAGCCGCGTTCAGCAGGGAGAGAAATGAAACCACTGGATAGAGACGGCTGGAGCCGGCTGCGAGCTTCTGCTCAGAAGCCGCAGCGCCCAGTACCGGCGAGACCGCGCTGGCCAATTGCCTCTGATCTTGCGGTTCCATCCCCACAACCCCACCCTGGCTCGTCTGCGCTCGCTGAGCCAGATATTCGAGGACTTTGCGCGCGCGCCTGGTTCGCGTCAGCGCGCCGAGCCGCGTGTTCTGGACTGGAGTCATGACGTGGCAGGCGCAAGTCGGACCCAAGGCCAGGTGCGTCAGCCATCCCAGGGCAAAACCGGAAGGAACGGCGACAGTCAGCCAATCCAGTACTCCGCCGGCAGAATGTCCGGACGCAAATGTCCAAATGGCGATCGCGGCAGCAGCGACCGTGAAGAGACCGAAGAGCAGGTGAAGCCAAAGGCCACGCCTGGTCCTGCGGAGAGTAAACGCTTTGACGTCCTGGAAATAGAAGCGCTTGTGCGTTTCCGAGAAGGCAACCACCTCAATCTGGACGAAATGATCTGCGCCTTCCCACAAAGAAGAGGAGCCGACCAGAGTTGTCCTTGCCCGTGACAGCCGGCGGTAATTCTGGCCTTCTCCGAAAAGCGTCGTGATCATGTTCGTCTCGAGTTAGACGCCCATCCTGCCTCGATAGTCAGGCGGGACGAAGACAAGATACATCCAGAAGATGAAAAACAGAATTTGGGCCACGCCGAGGATTACGCTGACCAGCATCGTGTTCCTCACCGAGGCCCGCTCGCTCCCCGGGTCATTCCAGTGCCGTATGACAATAAAAAGGGAGACAGGCACTGTGATCAGCGAAGGACCACAGCAGAACAGCGCGGGCAGAAGAGTCAGGGCCAGGGCAATCCGGTCATAGCGTGTCAAGCGGTCCGGCAGGCGTGAGAGTGTCCCCTCCGCTCTCTTCTTCTCGAAACAGGCCGGGCACCAATGCCGGTCACGGACCTCGATGTCGCACAACTCGCAACAAAACCTTCCGCAGCCTTCGCACTCCACGACGGCTTGCCGCCCGGGGTGATTGAAGCAGGCGGCCTGGCCGGGAGCAGCCGGCCGGGCTGACGAGCCAGGGGACTGCGGACGAAACAGTGCCGGCAGGAGCCAACACTCCAACTCGGCCGCACATTTCGGACAGAGGGTCTGCTGATGGGGAACGTCGCCGGGAAGCTCCAACAGGGACAGGCAACTGGTGCAGTAAAGAGGAGCTCCGGCCATCTAGACGATTATCACCCAGGTATTGCACATTCGATCATGGAGGGCGCGGCGTTCCGGGTCAAATGCGACCATCAGGTAACCGATACCTAGTGTCATGCCGCTGACCAGCTCGGCTGCATATCTGCCAAACGCGCGCTTATACCCGGGGCGTCCGGAAGGACTGCTGATCTGCAGCCCGCAGGCCATCTTCCCGACCGTAGCGCCGTAACGGCCGACCATCCAGGTGTAGTACAACCCTGCAGAAGCAAACTGAATGGCGAACAGACTACCGTAAAGGGCCAGGACCAAAGGCAGGACACCAGGATCCTCCGGGTTCATCAACTGGCCTGCCTTGCGGAAAAAGGCCAGCATGATCGCTACGGACACCACCGAGTTGAGGATCCAGAGGATGAATGAATCAATTATCTTGGCTCCTGCCCTGATCCAGAAGCCTGCACGGTTTCCATCGAAGGCGGATAAGCCCGCAAACCGCGGCGGCAGGCCTTCTTTCAACCTTTGCAGATAAGCCGGCTTGCACTCGGCGCAGACCCGGTGGGACTGAAAATCGAGGAGATTCTCGGTCGAGAAAAGCCGGCCGCAGCAGGAACAGGTCTGAAAACTGCCCAAACCCGAATCGGGAAGGTCGGCGGGAAGAGCGCCATAGGGCACCCAGGTGGACAAACCCTCGGTCCAAACCGGGGTCTGCTGGGTTACGATGCCGGTCTGGACCATCTCCTCAAACTTCGCCTGGCTGATCGGGCCCGCTTGAGTCCCGGCGGCAAGAAAGTACCATTCCCTGGCCGTACCGCTGTTCGTCACGCCAAGAGCCTGATGGATTTTGGGGTCAAATGCAAGCGAAAGGCAGGGTGCGGAGGGGGAGGGGCAGAGGGACAGAGGGAATCTCAGCGGCGGTTGAGTGGCGCGTTTCTTGCGCTGTATCGAAACCCCGCGGCCCTGAAGCGCGGTAGTTGCGTGGACTCTATTGTGGCCGGACTCTCCAGAGTCCGGCCACAATAGGGCGGCACGCAACCACCGCGCTTCAGGCCCGCGGGGTTTCGATACAGCGCAAGAAACGCGCCACTCAACCGCCGCTGAGCTGCGTTCCGCTCCCTCTGCCCCTTTGCCCCTGCTTTACTTCTCCTCAAGCCACTTCAGATTAAAGGCGTAGTGGTTGATGCTCGAGATTAAATGGATAACTCCGTTCTTGCCTTGGCAAACGGACATGTATCCGCGCGGCTCGCCGCTCGCGCGATTCATTTTGAACGGCCGGCCGTCGCTCGTTCTCAACTCGCGCTCCGGACCGCCGTCAGTGATCACTTTGACCTTCGGCCAGGTCTTTCCTTCGTCATAGGACAAGGCGCCAAACAGTCCCTGGAAGCCCAGCTTGCCTGCCGGAGGCGCAAACGAAGCTAGAAACAGGGGCCCTTCGTTCAGGCGAAGGAGAACCAACCGTTGGCCCCCGCCGATCGGCGGGAAGACACTCGGCTCGTACTTCCACGTGCGTCCCATGTCGGTCGAGACGCTCTTCGGCATCATTCCTTGAATCGTGTCGCCCCGGCCGAAGGCCAGGAGGCTGCCATCTCGCAATTGCGTTACACCGGCGTGAATGCCCGCAATTGTCCCGCCTGGGTCGACCCAGGTTTTTCCGCCGTCGCGGCTGATAAGCAGGGCTGTCCCGCCGCCTCCTTCCGGGGTGGCATCACAGGGCAAAACCAGGTAACCCTCTCTTGTTCTGAAGACGGATTCGACAGGCTGATGACGCGGACCGCGCTCGGGCGCGATGAGACGCGCGCGGGTCCAGGTGAAGCCGTTGTCGGTGGAGGTCCGCATGATGACTGCCAGCGGGCCCCACGTGGCGGCGGAGGACAGGCCCAGGAACTGGTAGATGGTCCGGTCGCCGTCGAACCAGAGAGCCGGCGCGTGATCGTTGCGGTCGGGCGCATCCCAAAAAAGGGAGGCAGGTTCCCACTCATCCTGCCCGTACGGAAGCCGGCTCGCGGCCACCGTCATTTCCCTGCCCCGCTCGGTAACGGTCGAGTACCAGATGGTGAAGAGATCTCCATTAGCGCATTCCACGATCCCCGGGTCATGGTTGTGCTCGGAGAAAAGCGGGCCGGCGGAGTTGGGCGGGATCTTGACGTACTCGCGAGGTCCGTAGAAGTAAGGCTTCCGCAAATCCGGCGATTGGCGAGTGGGGGCGGGCTTTCGGGGACCGGCCGCCAGAGCCTGCGGGCGAACCTCCGGCAGCGGGACCGCTTCAGGCACCGCGCCCATGGCCACACGGAATCCTATCAAATGGCTCTTGTCGTCAGGGAGGGCTCCCATCCGATTGGCCGACCGCTGGTAAAAAGCCACCGTGCTATGGCTTCCTCCGCGGGTCAACTTGAAGTCCCCGTCGCTCCTGCCGACCGGATCCCGCTGATCGCCGGACTGGTAGGGCCCGTACCAGTCTGAGCACCACTCCTCGACATTCCCGTGCATATCAAACAGGCCCCAGGGATTGGCAGGCGTCTGCCCGACCAGCAGCCGGACGACCTCCTGGCTGCCCCGGCTGGAATGCGGCTCGGGATACCAGCTGTTGTCGGGGTTTTTGAGGAACGCGGCAGGCAGGGTCTGACCCGTCGAAAACGGAGTCGTTGTGCCCGCCCGGCAGGCGTACTCCCATTCCGCCTCGGTCGGAAGGCGGTACGGCTGGCCTTCCTTTTGACTGAGCCAGTCACAAAACGCCTTCGCCTGGTGCCACGTCACGAAGACGACCGCTTCCTTGTCGTCAATTGAGAAACCGCTTTTGCCGCGGACGTAGGCATGAAGGGGATCGAACTTCTCATACTGCTCGTTCGTCACCTCGAAAACACCCAGATAGAACGGCTTGGTGATTGTGACCTGGTGGGCCGGCTGCTCGTCGTAGTCGCCTTTTTCAGGCACCCAGATGGCCCGACGGCTTCCGAACTCGGTCACCTTGACGATCTGATCGCTCAGCTGATCGCCTTCGAATCCCATCTGGAAGGAGCCCGGCTCGACGCGAACGAATTGCATGCCGATGGAGTTGGTGAAGGTCTTCGCATCGGGGAACTGGGGTGAGTGGAGTAAGACGGCGGAGAGGCTGAGAGCGAGAACCGGAAGAGATTTCATAGAGACTCCGTTAGATCCCGCGGATAACGCGGATGATCCGCGCTATCCGCGCTTATCCGTGCTATCCGTGGGATTATTGCGACCAGCCTGGCAACGAGACGTTGGCCTGATAGTTCGAGTAATTGTAAAGGGGGTTTCGGCGCGGCTTATACAGCCGGCCGCTTTTCGGGTTATCCGACTGGGTATAAACCCAGATCTCGTGCGGATCCCAGACCACGACCTCGTCGCGGCAGTCGCCGGTCACGTCCAGGACCGCGTTGCACATATCCGGATGCCCGTCTGCGGGAAACAGAACCACCGGGCGGCCGCGGCCGTCGAACATCCCGCCTTCCTCGACGTTTGCCGAGTGGACGAAATACTCTTCTCCACTTCCGGTCCAATTGATCGGAAGACACATGCTGCCGTACTGGTTCGGTTCGATCTCCTGATAGAGATTGCCGTCCGAATCGAAGAAATGGAGGATCCCCTGGTTACCCCAGAAATTGATCGAGACGATCTCGAGGCCCGGCAAGTCCGACCGTAAATTGGCCATGGTCGGATTCTGAACGTGACCGAGCAGCTGATGCTTGATAATGCGGCCCTGCAGATCGACGAGCAGGCAGCCGTGGTCGCTCGCTGCCCAGAAAATGACCGGAGTTCCCTTCCCCTCACCCTTGAGATCAACGATCGCAACTCCATCGGCATGGTCCTCCACCTTGTCCTGGAGGTTCCAGAGCTGGCGTCCATCGTTATCGTAGAGTGAGTATCCAATCGCAAGCTCGTCCTTTCCGTCACGATCGATGTCCGCCGCATAGGGATAGTGGCCCGTCGTGCACTCGCCCTCCCACATCGTCTCCAGCCGGTCGTTGAGAGCCCAGAAGTGCCAGTACCTGTCTTTGATGACCAGGTCCCGGGCCTGGCCGGTGCCGCGCAGATCGCAGAAGAAAAGACAGTCGCCGAGGATGCGCGCGAATTTGTTGGCCGGAGGCTTGCTCGCCGGCGTCGGCGCTTTGTACTTCGTCTTGCCGGTCGCTCCCTCGGCCACGATGATTTCCTGGTTCATGCAGTAGACGACTTCGTTGCGGCCGTCGCCGTCAAGATCATGGATTTGAAAGGCTACATCGTTTGTCAGGCCGGTTTTCCACCTGTCCGGGCTGCCAATCTGCCACAGCTTTCTGCCATCGAATGTCATCGCCGTCAGGCAGCTGAGCTCGCTGTACTGGTCCGTCGGGCCGTGATGGACCATTTGCCCGATCACCACGTCGATCTGCCCGTCACCGTCCAGATCCCCGAAGCGCAGGTTACGCCCCACTCCGAAGTCTGCAGTTCTGATCTTCTTCCAGAGAACGGGCATGGGATTGGCCTGGCGGAGCGAGGCAAGATCTGTCTGGAGCCGTGCCTTTTCTTTGACAAACCGCTCTTCTTCAGCTTCAGTGGCGCTCACCTTGACACTGTAGAAGCGCGTAGGGACATCGGATGTCAGGGCGATCCGGCCCGCCGGGAAGGTGTCATCATCCGCCTCCAGGCGAACCTGGCCGTTCAAGTCAGCTGCGATGTGTTTTCCAGTCACCGAGACCCGCGCTTTCACCCTTGCGTTTGGCGGGAACTGGAAAGCCGCGCGAGCCAGGACTTTCTCAAAGGGCTGGTGGAAATCCGTTTCGTTCTGCACCAGTTTCAGAACGGCGGCGCCTTCATGGACGCCGAAGAAGTAGTAGCAGCGATCATCCTTGTAGCGGAAAATTACGCCGCTCTGGTCTTCGGTGGACTCAGGCTTGAGCTCGGCTTCAAGCGTATAGTTACGCCAGAGAGGATCGCCGGCCACGAGGATCGGATGGAAGTGATCGGTCTTCCCGTTGCGGAAGCTCTGATAGATGAGCTTCTTGCCGCCCTCTTCAATCACCCTCCACGCTCTCTGCGACTCCGCGTCGGAGAGAAAGCAGGAGACGGCCCAGTCGCCCTTGGGCGCCACTTCCGGCAGGTAGTGATACTCCGTGTGGGCGCCGACCACGCTGGAGAGCAGGCCGGCCCTGAGGTTGGAAAAGCGGTCCTCGAAGAGGATCTGCGGTTCTTTCTCCGCCCGGCCGCCGATCTGCAGCGCAAACAGGAACAAGACCAACCATCGCAATCGCATGTCGCTCCGCCCTCCTCCGGGGGATTCTAGCTTTTTTTGGAGTGCGGCGGGAGAGGGAGTCCGATGCTTTATCAGGACTTCTGGCGACGCCGCTTTGGTATCTGCACGAATTCCGCCCCGGGATCCGGTCACGCAGCGTTGGTTGCAAAGACCAAAGCGGTGTCGCCTTCGAGGCCTGATAAGGCATCGGCCTCTCCCGTTGCCACCGCACTCCAAAAAAGCGGTCGGTTGCCAGCCCGACGTCGGGTGCCTCCAAGATACGTATAAAGAT
>Ga0105091_10000424_pt1 | contig 17579 bp, 11 predicted proteins | sample PPLLak1March2015_FD_87022 | JGI IMG/M metagenome (GOLD analysis project Ga0105091, IMG submission 87022) | Freshwater sediment microbial communities from Prairie Pothole Lake near Jamestown, North Dakota, USA - PPLs Lake P7 Core (1) Depth... | ecosystem: Environmental > Aquatic > Freshwater >... | reverse complement strand
GGAAAGGTCGCAGAGAACAGCAGTGTCTGGCGCTCTGCCGGGCAGCGTGTCGCCACATAAGCGATGTCGTCGAAGAAACCCATGTCCAGCATGCGATCGGCTTCGTCGAGCACCAGGGTATTGAGTGCCTCCAGATTCAGGCTGCCGCGCGTCAGGTGATCGATGATGCGGCCCGGCGTGCCGACGACGATGTGTGCGCCGTGCTCGAGACTGTTGATTTGCGGGCGCATGGGTGTTCCGCCGCACAGGGCAACGATCTTGATGTTGTCCGCGAAGCGTGCCAGGCGGCGGATTTCCTGCGTGACCTGATCAGCCAGCTCTCGCGTCGGGCACAGCACCATGGCTTGCACAGCAAAGCGACGCGGGTTCAGCCGGGTGAGCAGGGCCAGCGCGAACGCAGCCGTCTTGCCGCTGCCGGTCTTCGCTTGCGCGATCAGGTCGTGCCCGGCGAGCGCAAGCGGTAGGCTGGCTGCCTGGATGGGCGTCATGGTGAGGTATTCGAGCTGCTGCAAGGTCGCCAGTACGCCGGGCGATAGTGGCAGTTCGTTGAAAGAACGCCCGGTAGCGTTTGCTGCGGGCGGGGAGGAGGGGGGATTAATATCGGTCATGCGCAATTATCCCCGCCTGCGGCATGGCGTGCTGGAAAAAATTCGATGGCTCCTGACTTCTTCTGGAACAGCCAGCCCGAAAACCGGGGGCTTTTTTATGCTGGTATCCCTTACAATAGAACCAGCATGAACACCATAGACCTAACTGTCTTTATCATTGACGACGACGAGGCTGCGCGTGATTCCCTGGCGCTGTTGCTAAGCCTGAATGGCTTTGCAACCCTGACTTTCGATTCGGCCGAGCATTTTCTCGCCGCCTGTCAGCCCGAATGGGCGGGCTGCCTGATCCTCGATATCCATATGCAAGGCATGGGTGGTCTTGAGCTGCAGGAAATACTCAATGCCAGAAATTCTCTCCTGCCAATCATTTTTATCTCGGCACATGGGGATGTGGCCACGGCGCGTTGGGCGCTGAAAGCCGGCGCGGTGGACTTCCTGGAAAAACCGATTGACGACCAGTTACTGATTGCCAATGTTTGCATTGCCCTTGATCGCAACGTTCAGCAGCGAAGTGTTGCAGCACGCAGTGCCGAACGCGAGCAAAAAATGGCTCGTTTGACCGTACGCGAACGGGAAGTGATGCAGCTTGTTGCCGCAGGCAAGCACGCCCGTGAAATCGCTGCCGATCTGAATATCAGCCCGCGCACGGTCGAGGTTTACAAAGCACGTATGATGGAAAAACTGCAGGTGCGCAACATTCCCGAACTGATTCGGATTGTTCTGGATGCAGAAAATGCTTTTGCTAAGGTTTAGGTGTGCACTGCTGTCTAAGCTCTCCATAAAGAACCGACTTCACCGCCGGTGTGATGACCTCGCTGCGCTCCAGTTCTTCCAGCAACAAGGCCTGCGACTGCAAGAGTTCCTGTTCCAGCATCTGCAATTGTCGTTGATCGAGGGCAGGAAATTGTTTCAGCAGAATCGTTGTCTTTTCCAGTGCCTGGCTTTTATGTTCATGATATTCATTCAGGATGTTTGAAAATACGGCATCCGCTTCAAATACCCTGAGTCCCTCGTGTGTCGCCAGGCGTGACAGCACGGTGATCACCTCCTGCGAGCTGATGGCCATGGCGCGGTAGTAAAGATACTTTTCCACGGGATCTGTCAGCTTGTCCGTGGATATGCCAAGCAATTGCCGCAGGCGCAGCCAGCGGCGTCTCCCGCGCAGGGTCTTGAAATTCGGGGTAACGGGCGAGCCTTGTTCAAGCAAACCCAATTGTTGTTCGAGCTTGCCCAGTACTCTGCGGTAAGCGGGTTCGGAGAGCTCCGCGCTGGCATACAGCTCTTGCAGCGCACGCTTCTCGATCCCGATGGCATGAATGCGCAAGACACGCGCGAACATCGCCTCGAAATTACGGGCACGCTTTGAAAGCTCGCTGTAAGCCTCCTGGTAAAGACGGGTATATTTTGTCTGCAGACCCTGCAGGACATCGCTGTCGACATGCGCTTGACCATGCACCGACAATAGCCGCAACAGGGTCTGCGCATAGACATACATCTTGCCCTCGATGTATTCCACCGGCTCCAGACCGCGTAATGCGTTGATACGGAAGTGACGGATTGCGGCATTGATGGTGGTCGCCTTGATGAACAGCGTGAAATAGATGCACCCGATCGTGAGCGCCAGAATGAACTCCTTGATGGAGTAAGCCTGTTTCCACTCCGGGTGGCTCAAGGTATCCGGAATGATGAGCACCATGGTGACCGCGAGGGCGCCACGCAGACTGCCCCACGCCATCAGGTGCTGCCAGGCAAGCGGGATGCGCTGCTCCAGGCGCAGCGCATTCATCGCGCCTAAGACGGGGTACACCGAAAGAGCGCGTGCCACCACCACCACCATGATGATTACCACCAGGGCGGGCAGGATATCCAGCACCCTGACCGACAGGGTATTGAAGAGCAGACCCAGCAGGATGAAGACCAGCGAGTTGGCGACAAAGGCCGCATAGCCCCAAAAATGGTCCATAAATGCCTGGACTCTGGAGAGGATCTTGAAGCGGCCATAGCTGCCGATAACCAGTGAGGCAACCACGGTGGCGAGGATGGCGGAAACATGGATCGGTTTGCCCATCAGGGAGAACGAATGGGAAATGAACTCGGCCAGCAGAAAGGTGGTGTGCGCGGCCAGCAGGGTAAGGGTAATCTGCAGGTGCTCGTGGCGCGCGAACTGGAGCAGCTTGGAAAATATCCCGCCCATCACGAAGCCAAACACCGTGCCGCCAAGCAGCATGGAAATAAAAATGAAAAGACCCTGCAGCAGGGAGGAGGCGCCCTGAAAGCCCGCGCTTACCGACTCAAGCACAATCAGGAAAAGAGCCAGCGAGGTCGCATCGTTGAACAGGCTTTCCCCCTCGAAAATAAGCGCCAGGCGCCGTGGCACGCCGAAATCCTTGAACAGAGCCAGGATGGCAACCGGGTCGGTCGCGGAGATCAGCGCGCCGAACAGCAGCAGGACGATGAAGGGCACCTCCAGGCCAATCACCCACAAGCCCCAGTAGCCAGCGAAGGCAATAAAAAATGCCGAAACGAGCAGGCCGACGATGGCGAGGGCGGAAATGGCGCCGATATTCTCGCTGATCCTGCGGATGTTCATGTTGAAGGCGGATTCGAAAATCAGGATGGGCAGAAAAATGAAAAACAGGATTTCCGGCGTCAGATGGAAACTAGTGATATAGGAAAAAGCCGGCACCTTGCTCAGGGGGATGAGCAGGAGGCCGACCACCACCAGAAGCACGGAATAGGGCACGCGCATTTTCGGCGCGGCCAGATGGGTCAAGATGGACAGAAACAGCAGGGTGACGAGGGACAGGATGATCTGGACGGTCGAACTCATCTTTAGCGTGTCCTGAATTTTGTAATGGCGTTTCGGCTGGATTGCGGTCGGCTACAAAACATTCTACGCTGACGCCACCGCGCCTCAATAGCACTTCCGTTGGGGAGTGCTGTACAAATATGTCTCGGGCTTACCCCAGCTTGTCGTCCGCCAGATGGTAATGGGGGTCTTCCCCCACATTGATTTCCACCATGTCCTTGGCTTTTTCCAGCACCTCCAGGCAATCCGGGCTGAGGTGGCGCAGGTGCAGGCGCTTGCCTTCCTTGCGGTAGCGTTCCGCCAGCGCATCGATGGCTTCTGCGGCCGAATGGTCCATTACTTTGGCATGACGGAAATCGATGACCACCTCATCACCGTCTTCAGCAGGGGTGAACAGTGACTGGAAGTTGGCGGTAGAGGCGAAGAACAGGCTACCGTGCAGGTTGTAGGTTTTCCAGCCGCGCTGGCTTTGTCCTACACGCACCTCGATGTGTTTGGCGTGCTGCCAGGCGAATACCAGGGCAGAGATGATCACCCCGGTGACCACAGCAATGGCCAGATCGGTGAACACGGTAATCACGGTTACCGCGACCACGACGAAAGCGTCGCTGCGCGGCACCTTGCGCATGGCGGTGAGGCTGCCCCACTCGAAAGTTTTTTCCGAGACCATGAACATCAGGCCGATCAGCGCGGCGAGCGGGATCATCTCGATCCACTGTGAAGCAAACAGGATGAACGACAGCAAAAACAGCGCGGCGGCGATGCCGGCCAGGCGCAGGGTAGCGCCATTGTTCACGTTGATCATGCTCTGGCCGATCATGGCGCAGCCGCCCATGCCGCCGAAAAAGCCGGTGACGATGTTGGCTGTACCCTGGGCCACGCATTCCCGGTTGGGCTTGCCGCGCGTGTCGGTCATTTCGTCGATCAGGTTGAGCGTCAGCAGGGATTCGATCAGGCCGATGGCGGCGAGAATCAGGCTGTAGGGGAAGATGATCTTCAGGGTTTCCCAGGTCAGCGGCACCTGCGGCAAGTGGAACTGCGGCAAACCACCCTCGATGGAAGCCATGTCACCGACGGTCTTGGTGTCGATGCCGGCGAAGATCACCAGCATGGAAACCACGACGATGCCGGCCAGGGTGGAGGGGATGGCTTTGGTGAAACGCGGCAGCAGGTAGATGATGGCCAAGGTCAGTGCGATCAGGCCCAGCATGGTGTAGAGCGGGGTGCCCGTCATCCAGGTCAGGGCGCCATCCGGCCCCGGTATTTTGAAATGCCCCAATTGCGCCAGAAAGATCACGATGGCGAGGCCGTTGACGAAACCCAGCATGACCGGGAACGGCACCATGCGGATGAACTTGCCCAGCTTCAGCAGACCGAAGGCGATTTGTAGCAAGCCCATCAGTACCACGGTGGCAAACAGGTATTCCACGCCATGCTGAATTACCAGCGCCACCATCACCACCGCCAGCGCGCCCGCTGCACCGGAGATCATGCCCGGACGTCCGCCAAATGCGGCGGTGATGAGGCCCATGATAAAAGCCGCATATAGCCCGGTAAGCGGGTGGACGTGAGCAACGAAAGCGAAGGCGATGGCCTCGGGCACCAGCGCCAGTGCGACCGTCAGTCCGCTCAGGGTGCAGAGTTTGAGGCGCGCGGGGGTGTAATTCGAGCAATGGCTCTTTGGGTTCATGGTCAGCATCCAAGGGAAAAACGGCCCCCACGCATTTGCGAGGGAACATCGAGGAATCAGATAAGCTTTGGAGGGCATCCAAAGATATCGAGATCAAAAAAGGGGAACGAAGCAGGGACTTGCTACATGGGTATCTGAAAACAAACTTGGCCAGGGGGGAAAGACTCATTTTACACCCCTCGGCTTATTGATTAAACCGCCAAGGATAGGGCCAAGTATAAATACGTACGTAAAAATACGGATTCCGCCCCGTCCCTGCACCCACTAACATAGTTCTAGCCTCTTCTGTGTGATCGCGCCCGTTACAGTGTGTGGTTTCAGAATGCACATCCGCACCAGACTGCGTGAAAAAAATGGACAATACCGGGACCATTCAAACCGAAAAAACCAGGGAAATCTGGCTCGCCAGCCTGCCACCGGGGCAGATGGAAAGTGCGCTTGCGGTCATGGAATTGCTGCCGGATTTGACGTTGAGCCGGCACCCATCCGGGCTTTGCGTTATTGTCACCTACAGCGTTCTTGATCATTCCCTTGAGGAGCTGGAAAACCTTTTGATTGCCACAGAACATCGCCTGGGGGTGAGCTTGCTGATCAAAATCAGGCGTGCCATCGCCTATTATGGCGAAGCCTGCCTGCGTAGCAACCTGAACGTGCCGAGCCGGGACCAGCATTTGCGCGATATTTATTCCAGCGCGCATAACCGTTCAACCAGTATGCAGAGAGCAGGAAAAATTTATTACCAGTAGGGCACAGCGCCCTTTCTAGGAGCGCAATAATGACGATCAAATCCCTGCCCATCATTAGGTCGGTAGTTACTGTCACGCCGCAAGCCAGTGTTGCCGAAGCACTGCATATCATGCTCGCCAACCGGGTCAACCATGTTCCGGTATGTGATGGCGAGCGCTATCTCGGCTTGGTCAGTGTCAACGATATCCTGCAGAGGCTTCTGCCAGCGGGCGTGCAGATGCCTCATGGCGTCCCCGACCTCAAATTTGCCGGTGACGCATCGCGCCTGCTGGGATCCCATTTTCGCCATCTGAGCGAGCAGGCTGTGGCAGAAATAATCCATCCCGCGCAGCCACTGGATAATAGTTGCCCCCTGCTGGAGGCAGCGCTGTTGCTGAGCAAGAGCTCGACCCCAATGCCGGTGCTGGATTCCAGCGGAAAGCTGCTGGGCATGCTGAGCCAGCGTGGTTTGCTGGAATACCTGTCCAAAGAGGCGGGGAAATAGCATGCATGGTGTAACGCCATCGGCTAGCCAGGTGATTTTTGGCTTGAGCCCGCTGCTCATTTCCGTCGCGGTGTTTCTGTTCACCTACGCAATCATCATCACCGAGAAGATCAACCGATCCATCGTGGCACTGTTGGGCGCGAGCCTGATGATTTTCACCGGAGTGCTGCAGCAGAGCGAAGCCCTTGCCGGCATCGATTTCAACACCCTGGGCCTGCTCACCGGCATGATGATGTTGGTTGCGATCACACAGAAAAGCGGTGTGTTCCAGTATGTCGCCATTGTCGCGGCCAAGAAGGTCAAGGCTGAGCCCTGGGGCTTGCTGGTGATGTTGTCGGTCGTCACCGCCGTGTTCTCGGCCCTGCTGGACAACGTCACCACGGTGCTGCTGATTGCCCCGGTAGCCTTGCTGATCACCGACGCACTGCGGATCACGCCCTACCCCTATCTTTTCTCCATTATTTTTGCCTCCAATATCGGCGGCACCGCCACGCTGATCGGCGACCCGCCCAACATCATGATCGGCTCGGCGGTGAAGCTGACGTTCAACGATTTTCTTTTTAACCTGGCACCCATCGCGGCGGTGGTTTTCGCGCTCACCATGATTCCCATCTATTTCATCTGGGGGCGGAAGTTGCATGCGGCGCCCGAGGACCGCGAACAGGTAATGGCCTTTGACGAACGAGAAGCCATTACCGATGTGCCACTGCTGAAAAAATCCCTCGCAGTGCTGTTCGTGGTCATCGTGGGATTCGTGTTTGCCCATTCCATTCATCAGGAGCCCGGCACTATCGCCATGTTTGGCGGCGCCTTGCTGCTGTTGCTCAACGCCTTCGGCAAGAATCCCGAAGAGCAGGCCCATGAAACACACAAGGTTTTCAGTGAAGTGGAATGGATCACCATCTTCTTCTTCGTGGGCCTGTTCGTGGTCGTGGCCGGGATTGAAAAGGCAGGCGTCATGGATTTGATGGCACACCAGTTGATCGAATTGACCGGCGGTGACTTTGCCACTACCGCTTTCACCATCCTCTGGGTTTCGGCCTTGGCCTCGGCGCTGGTGGACAACATACCCTTTGTCGCCACCATGATCCCGGTGATCCAGAATCTGGCGCCGGTCTTTGGCGCTGAGAACCTCGCCCCGCTGTGGTGGTCCCTCGCACTTGGCGCCTGCCTGGGCGGCAACGGCAGCCTGGTCGGCGCCAGCGCCAATTTGGTGGTGGCAGGCTTCGCCGAGCGCGCCGGTCAGCCAATACGTTTCCTGCCATTCATGCTCATGGCCTTTCCGTTGATGCTGGCCAGTATCGCCGTAGCCAGTCTGTACCTATACCTGCGCTACCTTTAGCGCATATTGACGCTACCGGCCTTCAGTGTGGGCCGGATGGTCCTTTTCGCGCTTGAGCCAGCGCCATACGCTGCCGCTGGCACGTTCCTCGCCGGAATAGAGATAATCGAACACGTTGTGGTTTTTCGCGATCCATTCCATTTGCTGGCCTGCGCCGAAGCGGCCACAAAACAGGATGCGGTCGCCCCGCTCCAGTATTTCGTCGTTTTCCGGTAGCAGGATCTCGGCCTCGCCTCGCTTGATCAGTAGCGCAATGCACGGCAGGCATTTGTCGCGATTGCGCGGGTCGCGGCAAAGGTCGCCGATGTGGGCCTGCTTGCCCTCCGCGATGCCGGCATACAGTGCTGGGGAATCTGCCGGTGTGATTTCCAGCGCCCAGGTCTGCGGTACCTCGTCACCGGAGACGCCGCCGATGCGGCTTACCAGCAGGTTTGCCCAGGCGTTGGAATTGTTCCGGGCCGCCAGAAGAAAGTCGGCCAGTAGTGGCGTGGTGGTCAGGGCAAAAATCTTGTTGGCGATGACGGTGCCGCGCTTCATGACGAGATCGAGCCGGGCCGCCTCGAAAATGATGTTGTTCTGGTGCTGGTTCTGGCGCGCGACCATGAACAGGCCGGGGTTGAGTTCGCGCGCGGTCATGATGATGGACAGGTTGTTTGAATCGTTGTCGGTGCCGGCTACGATGCCCACCGCGCCCTTGATGCCGGCTTCGAGCAAGGTGACTGCCTCGGCGCCAGAACCGTTGATGGTGCCGGGCGGTGCGTTGGTGGCGGCGGGCATGGCTTCGATCACGGTGACCTGGATACCCTCTGCAATCAACCGCTCATGCACCGCCTTGCCGAAACGCCCATACCCGCACAGGATCCAGCGTCCGTGCGGCGGGAACAGGGGCTCGCGCAGCGGTTCGTGGGGCACGGCGGTCATCCACTCATATAGCAGGAACATACCGGGGGAATGCAGTGCAAGGGCGAGACGGCCAGCAAAGGTATCAAAGGGGTTGAATACCTGGTCAGTACCGAACGAAAGCATATTGGCCTCGACCGAACGCGACTCTGCACGGGCGATGGCGGGAAGGCTGGGGCAAAGAAGTTTGGTGGTGATCGCGACATTGAGGTTGGCGGTGTCGACATTGGTCAGCGCGATCACGCCGGCACAGTTGGGGCGTTTCAGGCCTGCCATCACCAGATTTTCGGGTTCGGCTGCCGTGGCGCAAAGCCCGGGCACAGGCATTGCCAGATCCTCCAGTTCCAGTGAGGTGATGCGGCCTTGATCGATTTCGATCACCACCGAGCGGTAGCCTTCCTCGGACAGGGCGCGCACCAGCGTGCTGCCGGTGTCGCCATAGCCGCACACTAGATAGAACGGCTCGGTGATCAGCCTGACCGCGCGGCGAAAGGCGCGCTCCCGCAGGATCAACTGGTAGGTAGGATCCTGCAGCAGCGACAGCGCGGCGCCGATGCCATACAGCCAGGCAAACACGGTGCTGTAGATGCAGAGGGTGGCCCACAGCCGCTGCGCATCGGTGAACGGATAAGGAATTTCGCCGAAGCCGATGGTGGTGCCCATGAAGCTGACAAAATAGAAGGCATGGAAAAAACCCATGCGCCATGGGTTGCCCTGGTCGTCCATGCCGGGGATCAGGACAAAACCCAGAATGGCAACGGCGTACACGCACAACAGCACGATCAGCGGGACATGGATGCGCCGCAGCAGGATATACACCAGATTGTGCATGGCGGGGCCTTACCGGCCGGTCAGCGACGTACCGCGATGGTTTCTGCCACCAGCAGCACCACTGAGGTGACATTGGCGAGCAGCGCGCCGCCGGACAGGGAAACGATGATCGTCATGATGTAAGGCGTCAGCCCAGTATGCGTGACATGTTCCGCCACCGCCCACACCACTGCCGCCGTAATCAGTTGCAGGTCGGCCACCAGGCTGGTGGCGAGCAGCACTGCACCGAGATGGGTGCGGTCGCCGAATTTCAGGATGGTGGCGATCAGGCTGACGACGATGGCGGCAAACAGCTCGTAAACGCTGTGATGGACCGGGTTGTCGATAGTGCCCAGAAAGAAACCGAAGTTCAGGGTCAGTGCAAGGACGATAAAAAACGCGAAGACCACTTTTTCCAGATTCATTTTTATCCCCCGGTAAATTTTTGTGAAGCGTATTTTAGCCCAGATGGTTCATTATTCTAAACCTTGGGCGATGTGGTAATGCGGTTGAAAAAGACTTGAGGAATAATCCTAAAAACCTCAGTTCGATTACCACGGAATTCACATGACGCCCCTTTCTGATCTGATATCTTCCTCGCCAAACAAGGAGGTACCGCCGTGAAAAAAATCACCAAAGCCGTATTCCCGGTAGCCGGTATGGGCAGCCGTTTCCTTCCCGCCACCAAGGCCAGCCCCAAGGAGATGATGCCGGTGGTGGACAAGCCACTGATCCAGTATGCCGTGGAAGAGGCGGTTGCGGCTGGTATCAGGGACATGGTGTTCATCACCGGGCGCCACAAACGTGCGATTGAGGATCACTTCGACACAGCTTACGAGGTGGAGTCCGAACTCGCTGCGCGAGGCAAAATCGAACTGCTGCGTGCGGTGCAGGATGTCATCCCGAAACACGTGAACTGCATCTTCATTCGCCAGTCCGAGGCGCTCGGACTGGGCCATGCCGTGCTGTGCGCACAGCCTGTGGTGCAGGACGAGCCTTTCGCGGTGATTCTTGCCGATGACCTGATCGATGGCGAGCCATCCGCCATCAAGCAGATGGTGGATGTGTACGAGCGCCATCAGTGTTCCGTGCTGGGCGTACAGGACGTACCCCGCGAGCAAACGGGCCAGTACGGTATCGTCAGTGCAACTTATCTGGAGCCGGGCGTGGAGCAGGTGAACGGTCTCGTTGAGAAACCTCGCCCGGAGGACGCCCCTACCACCCTGGCCGTGGTTGGCCGATATATACTGACGGCGCGCATCTTCCATTATTTGGCACGAGCTCAGGCGGGCGCGGGAGGCGAAATCCAGTTGACGGACGGCATTGCCGCACTGATGCAGGAAGAAAAGCTGCTGGCCTATCGCTTTTCCGGTACCCGTTACGATTGCGGGTCAAAGCTGGGATACCTCAAGGCACAAGTCGCCTTTGGCTTGAAACATGAAGACCTGCGCGATGAGTTTGCCGCCTATCTGGCAACGGTCAAATAAACGGCACGCTCAAGCGCAAGGATGCGAAAGTGCAGTTTGGCGCGCAGCACCACACCAGGATAAAGCGCAGTTGATATCCGCTTTCGAGACAGATGAAAACCAGCCATGACCCGTGAACACCTTTTCTTGCGCGAACTGCGCAAACTCTTTGATCTGCACGGAGACATGGACGAACCGGCCGAAATCGACGCAAGCATCCGCCAGGGCGTCAAAACCCGTGGGACCAACCTGTGGATTCTGATGTTCGCTATCTTGGTGGCTTCCATCGGCCTCAACGTCAACTCCACTGCCGTCATCATTGGCGCCATGCTCATTTCCCCCTTGATGGGCCCCATCATGGGCATGGGATATGGCGCGGGGATACATGATTTCCAGTTGATCCGGCAGTCGGTTCGCAGCCTGGGGACATTCGTTTTCATCAGCCTGCTTACTTCCACACTCTATTTCCTACTGACACCACTGACTCAGGCGCAGTCGGAATTGCTGGCCCGCACTGCACCCAACCTTTGGGATGTGTTGATTGCCCTGTTTGGCGGCATGGCCGGAGTTATCGCCGTGACCCGCAAGGAAAAAGGTAATGTCATTCCCGGTGTTGCCATCGCAACTGCCCTGATGCCGCCGCTATGCACCGCCGGCTACGGTATTGCCACAGGCCAGCCGATGTTCTTTCTCGGCGCGTTTTACCTGTTTACCATCAATACTGTCTACATTGCGCTGTCGGCGCTGTTTTTTACCAAGTTGCTGCGCTTGCCACGGCACAGCTTTCCCTCGCTGGACAGCCAGAAACAGGCACGGCTGATTATCACCGCAGCCATCGTGATCACTATAGTGCCCAGTATTTATCTGGCCTTCCAACTGGTGCGGCACGAGGTGTTCAAAACCGAGGCAAACCGTTATCTGGAAGCGATCCGGAATAGCGAGAAAGATCTCTTCATCATGGAAAAAAACATCAATCCTGCGAGTCGGGAAATAACGCTGACGCTCGCCGGAAACGCGCTAAGCGAGGAAGCGCTGGAGCGCCTCAATGCTATGCTTGGACACCACCGGCTGGACTCTGCGAAACTGGTCGTGCGCACCCTGCAGCAGAAAAATGAGGTAGTGGATTTAAGCCTGATAAAAACCGAAATGCAGCAGGACCTTTACCGCAATAGCTTGCATCTGCTGGAAACCAAGAACGCCAGAATTCAGCAACTGGAAGACACCCTCCGCAAGGAAAATGAAGAACAGCAGCAACAGCTTGAACGGCTGAGTGAATATGATCAGGCCTGTGTCGAGTTACGCGCGCAATACCCGGAATTTGAAAATGTGCTGATTACGCACGGCAAGAAAATGCAGCTCGGCAAGGAAACCGCCACCCCTGCAACGGCGGACGTTGACACTCTGGTTGTTTATCTGGAAACACGAAAAGCCATCTCCCGTACCACCGAAAACCGCATTCGCAACTGGCTTAAGGCGCGCTTCAAGCTGGAGGATGTGTATGTCTTCAGCAAGCAGGTTTAATTCGTGCGCCGCGTTATCTCTGGTCCTTGCCGTTCTCTTGACCATGAGTGGGGACCCCGTCCAGGCGCAGCAGGATACTGAAAGCAGCAGAGTCCCCGTTGTGGCCCTCGATGCTCCTGAGGACGTGCGAGATTTGCTGAAAACTCATTTCGACCTGCCCGATGCTGCCCTGAGTGACGAAACCGCACGCGCCTCATTCCTGCGCCGGGCACAAAGGGAAATCGGCGAACTACTGGCGGCCGAGGGCTACTTCACGCCATCAATGATGCTGCACTCCGGCGCGCATGATGGGACGCAAACACTGAAAATCGACCCCGGGCCGCGCACTCTGGTGAGCGCGGTCAACATCGAATTCCGTGGCGACATTGCCGGGCAACAAGCCCAGATCGAGCGCTTGCGCGCCGCCTGGCGCCTGCCCGTGGGCAAGCCCTTCCGTTCCCCGAATTGGGAGGAAGCCAAGGCCACCCTGCTGGCCAGAGTGTCGCGCCGGGATTATGCCGCGGCGCGCGTGGAGGAAAGCCGGGCCGAAGTGGACCCCGCCAGTGCCAGCGCCCGGTTGTCGCTGCTGCTGGATTCCGGGCCGGCCTTCCGCTTCGGCGAGCTGGTCATCAGTGGCCTCAAGCGCTACGACGAAAAGCTGGTAACGCGCCACGCGCCATTCCGGGCCGGCGATCTTTACCACCAGGACAAGTTGCTCGAATTTCAGGCGCAATTGCAGAACTTGCCGCAGTTCAATTCCGTTATTGTCAGCATCGAACCCGATGTGGCCCTGCATCAAGCGGTGCCGGTCGAGGTCATGCTTGGCGAGGCCAAGTCGCGCCACCTTTCATTCGGTGCCGGTTACAGTTCCAACAATGGCGCTCGTGGCGAGATGACCTACCGCGACTACAACCTGCTTGACCACGCCTGGAATCTCGGCAGCGGGCTGCGCTTGGAGCAAAGCCGCCAGAGGCTGTTCGCCACCATCGACACGCTGCCCGATGCGCGGGGTTATCGCCTTGCCTGGGGCGTGGATAGTGAAACAACCGACATTCAGGGGCTGGAAACCACGAACCATGCGTTGAGCGTGGCGCGCGGCCGTACCCAGGGCCAGATCGAGACATGGCTGGGAATCAACTGGCAGCGCGAACAGCGCAGACCAGAAGGCGGCGAGCAGGAAAGCCTCCAAGCCCTGGCGCCGGACTGGCACTGGATTCGCCGCACGGTGAACAACCCGCTCAACCCGCGCCGCGGCGACGTGACCGAAGTGCGCCTCGGCGGGGCCAGCAAGCGCCTGCTGTCGGATCAGGATTTTCTCCGTACGCTGGTGCGCTACCAGGTGTGGTGGCCGGTGGGCCAGCGCGACACCCTGTCGCTGCGCGGCGAGGGCGGCTACACCGTGGCCCCGTCGCGTTTCGGCATTCCCCAGGAATATCTGTTCCGCGCCGGCGGGTCGCAGTCCGTGCGCGGCTACGCCCACCAGAGCCTGGGCGTGCAGGAAGGCGCTGCCGTGGTGGGCGGACGGACCATGGCAACGGGCAGCATAGAATACACCCACTGGTTCAGCCGCGACTGGGGCACGGCGCTGTTTGTCGATGGCGGTGACGCGGCCGATAGCTGGCGCGATATGCGCTGGTTCACTGGCTATGGTGCCGGCGCACGCTGGCGCAGCCCGGTTGGCCCGCTGGCGCTGGACCTGGCCTGGGGCCACGAGACTGAAAAGTTGCGCCTGCATTTTTCGCTGGCGGTGGCCTTCTGATGAACCGCCCGCTGGGTGCAAATACGTCGCCGAGCAGGTGGCGCAAGTGGCTGCTCACCCTGTTGTTTGCCGCCATCGCCCTGCTGGCGGGAATGGGCTGGTTGCTGGCCACTTCATCGGGGCTTCAGTGGTTTGCCGCCATGGCATCCCGCAGCAGCGGCGCCACCCTTGAGCTGCAGGATACCAGCGGTACGCTGCTGGGGCCGCTGGGGGCAGGCAGCCTGAGCTACAGGAAGGGAGACCTGCGTATCAACGTGACCGGTCTTCAGCTCGACTGGCATCCCGCCGCGCTGCTGGCGGGACGGCTGGATATCGCCACACTCGCGGCACAGGATGTCGAGGTGCTGGCGCCGCCATCCAGCGAGCCGTCAGCCGTGCCGAATGACCTGCGCCTGCCGCTGCCCCTTTCCATCGGCAGGATGGAACTTGGCTCGTTATCGATTATCCGCCAGGCAGGAGGTGCGCCGGATTTCGCCGCCACCAGACTGTCGGCACGGCTGGAAAGCGATGGCCGCCTGCACCGCCTGCACGCGCTGCGCGCCAGCCTGGAATATGGCGAGCTGAGCGCATCCGCCGGGATTGATGGCGTGCGCCCCTTTACCCTGCAAGCACGTGCCGAGCTTGCAGGGCGCGGCACACGGCCAGCGCGCATTGCCGCCAGCGCCAGCGGCGCGCTGGAAAATATCGCCCTCCAGGCGCAGGGTGATGGCGCAGGGCTCAGCGGGCAAGGCGAGGCATTGTTGCGGCCGTTCATCAGTTTTCCGCTGGCGGCGCTGAAGCTCTCGCTGAGCGGCTTCGATCCAAGCGGTTTCTCGCCCGCTGCGCCTCAAGCCAGCCTCGCGCTGCAAGCGAATTTGCAGCACAACGCCGCCGGCAGCCTGGAGGGCGAGGTGTCAGCGAAAAACGCCTCTCCCGCTCCGCTCGATCGCGGTGGTCTGCCCCTGCTTGAAGCCAGCGCCCGGGCGACAATATCGGGCGAAAGCGCGCGCCTCGATGCGCTGAAGCTGGACCTGTCCGGTGGAGCGCGCGTTTCCGGACATCTTTCATGGCAATGGAAACCGGCTGCGGGAGAAGCGGATCTGGCCATCAGCCAGCTTGACCCGGCGGCGCTGGATACCCGGCTGCGCCCCGCCCGCCTCGACGGCAAGGCAACCCTGAGCGGCGACAGCCAGGCCCAGCAGGGCGTGATCGCCCTCGCTGGTGGAAAGCTGCGTCTGGATGCCCGCCTGAAATACAGCGGCGCCACCCTCGCCCTGGACAGCCTGCGCCTGGCCCACGGGCAGGCGGCACTAACCGGCCAGGGTCATTTGGCAAGCGGAGGCGGACGGCCTTATGCGTTCAAGGGCGAACTGGCACACTTCGATCTTTCCGCGTTCCTGCAGGCGCCACGATCGGACCTCAACGCCCGGCTCGAAATCGCTGGCGAGCTGGCTCCGCAAGCCAATGGCAAACTGCAATTCACTCTCGGCAACAGCCAGCTGGCGGGCCAGCCCGTGAGTGGTGGTGGCCAGCTCGGCTTCAAGGGTATGAATCACTTCAGCGGCGCAGCCAGCCTGCGTCTGGGCGACAACCACCTCAGCGCACGGGGGGCTTACGGCGTGCCAGGAGAACAGCTGGAACTGACCCTTGCCGCACCGGCGCTGGCGCAGCTTGGCTCCGGATTTGGCGGTGCGCTCAATGCCCACGCCACGCTGGGGGGCAGCCCGGAAAAGCCGGAAATCACTTTCGCAATAAAAGGTGCTCATCTCGCCCTGCCCGGCGCGCATCATCTGGCCAGTCTCGAAGCCGGCGGCAGCCTGCACGGTGAAGCGGTGAACTTTAAGGGGGAAGCAAGCGGCTATCGGGGGAGTGCGGAAGTGCTGATGCAAAACCTGACGCTGGCCATCGAAGGGCACCGTTCGCAGCATGAGGTGAGCGCAAGGGCGCACCTTGGCACGGGCGCGGTTGTCGATTTACAGGCTTCCGGCGGGCTCGTTGCCTCGCCGGGGGGCGGGCGCAATCTGCAGTGGCAAGGCGTGCTGGCGAAACTTGCTGGCAGCGGCCAGGTACTCTTCCACTTGCGCGCCCCCGCCCCGCTCTTTCTTGGCAGCGAGCGCGTTTCGCTTGGTGCGGCCGAATTTGCCGTGGCGGGCGGCCAGGCACGGCTCGCCAGCGTCGAGTGGTTGCCCTCGGGCTGGAGCAGCCGGGGCAGTTTCGCCCATATCGGATTGCACACTGGCGGTAGCGCCCGGGACGCTGGGAATACCCTGCGCCTGGCCGGGGATTGGGATTTTTCCGCCGCGTCAAATCTGGCCGGCAGCCTGCGGATCTGGCATGAAAGCGGAGACTGGGCGTTGCCGGGAGACCCGCCGCTGGCCCTGGGGGTGCAGAATTTGCAGCTGGATGCCCGGGCCAGCGACAACCGCCTGAGCGTGGAACTCACGGCACGCGGCACCCGCCTCGGCGACTGGCGCGCCAGCATGGCCCTGCCGCTGGCGCGAGGCGCTTCGGCCTGGAGCATGCCGCCCGAAACACCGCTCAGTGGAAAAATTCAAATCGATGTGGCCGATCTCTCCTGGCTCGGCCCGGCACTGGGCAGCAACTTCAAAAGCAGCGGCCATCTGGCCCTGGCGGCGGATGTCGCCGGTACACTCGGAAAGCCGCTGCTGAGTGGCCAGCTAAGCGGCGGAGACCTGGCCGTGGCCATGCTGGACCAGGGGATACGGCTGGAGCAGGGGCGCCTGGCGGCGCGCCTCGAGCAGAGCCGGCTGCACGTCGATCAGCTCAGCTTTGTCGCGCCCCATGAAGCGCCGCCGCGAGATCGTTTGCTGGCCGGGCTGAGGCTGGCAAACGAGCCGGGCGGCATCACGCTGGCCGGCGTGATCGACCCCCTCGGCAAACGCGGCAATCTGGAGTTGAAGGCCAGCCGCCTGCCGCTGGCGCGAACCACGGAGCGCTGGATTCTCGTCTCCGGTCAGGGCAACATCAGCTATGAGCACGACACGCTTAGCCTGGGCGGCAAAATCACCGCCGATGCGGGACTGATTTCACAGCCCGCGGCAGGCCGGCCGCAACTGTCCGCCGATGTGGTGGTCCTCGGGCGCCAGGCCGCTGCGACCAAGGGGTTGCGCATCACCGTCGACGCCATCCTGGATCTGGGTGAACAGCTCTATTTGCGTGCCTCCGGCCTGGAGGCACGCCTGGCCGGGCAGGTCCATCTGCGCGGAACCCCGGGCCAGCCGCTGCGCGCCACGGGCACCATCGCTCCCCGCGATGCCACTTTTCAGGCGTATGGCCAGAAACTGACAGTGGAGCGCGGCATCGTCAACTTCCAGGGATCGCTCGACAATCCGGGCCTGAATATTCTGGCCTTGCGCAACAACCTGCCGGTGGAAGCCGGGGTGGCAGTGACCGGCACAGTGCGCCGTCCGCTGGTGCGCCTGGTCTCCACGCCCAACCTGCCTGACCCGGAAAAGCTTTCCTGG
>Ga0105091_10000423_pt1 | contig 17619 bp, 43 predicted proteins | sample PPLLak1March2015_FD_87022 | JGI IMG/M metagenome (GOLD analysis project Ga0105091, IMG submission 87022) | Freshwater sediment microbial communities from Prairie Pothole Lake near Jamestown, North Dakota, USA - PPLs Lake P7 Core (1) Depth... | ecosystem: Environmental > Aquatic > Freshwater >... | reverse complement strand
TTCTCGACGCACGCCTTGGCCTGTATGGCGAAGGACTTGGCGTCGGCGACATAGGGATCGACCTCGCCGGGGACGGTCGGCGGGCGGTTTTCGAGATTGTTGATCGCCGTCTGCAGGCGGTTGCGGATGGTCGACAGGGGGACGAGGGCCATGTCAGTCTCCTTGCATGGTGGCGGCCAGCGCCAGCACGGTCTCGGGAACGGTCTCTTCCGGGATGACGGCGAAGTCGAGCGGATCCCACAGCGCCCACTGGTCGGTCGTTCCCCATGTCAGGCGGATCTCGCCGGGCTTCTCGACGACGCACCGGAACCAGCTGTCGCCAGCCTTGAACGGCTCCCCGGTGATCATGGTGTCGTCGACCGTATCGACCATGCGTCAGTATCCTGTGATCGGGTTGCGGCCACTCTCTAGCGGCTCATCTGGCTCGAACTCTTCGGCCTGCAGCGGCCACGCAATCGGCATGTCCTCGTCGAGGAACCGTGCGAGGGCATCAAGCATATCATCATGGATGGCAACCGGAAAGGCGAGGTACTCTTCCTCGATGAAGGTCTTCGTCAGGTCGACCTCCTTGCCCTCGTAGTTGGTCTTGACCAGCTTCGGGTGGAGGTAGATCCGGCCCTTCTCGAACCACGGGATCAGCCGCCGGATCCGGTCGTTCTTGGGCTGGGTGCCGCCCAGCTCGGTGATGTCGAAGCGGTAGTTCTGATGCTCCATCTCGTAGCGGATATGCTCGATGTCGCCCTGCATGCCGTAATGCTCGTAGCCGACCGCCATCGGCTTCCACTTGCGGTGCCAGCTGATCAGCGTCTCGGCCCGCTCGGTCAGGTTCAACCGGTCGCGCAGCATGTCGTGGACGTAGACGCAGCGATCGGGGCCGAGGCCGATGCACCACATGGCGGTGTAGTCGGAGAGCTTCTTCTTGGTCGAGGCCGGGTCGACGAGGATGACCGTGTTGTGGCCCCGGGTCGGCGCCGCGGCGTAGCGCAGCCACTCCTTCTTGAAGCCCTGCACCTGATCCGCGACCGGGTTCTGCAGCATCTGGCACCCGAAGACGTACGGACCCATGTCGGCGCGCTTCTCGGCCAGCTTCTCGCGTGTCAGGAAGCGAGGCTCTCCGTCGACCGTCCCCTCGATCGTGGCGGCGTAGATCCTTGGGCGGGCGGTGCCGCTGTCGAGGACCAGCCGGTAGCTGTCATTGAAGTGGTAGCGCGTGCCGATCATCCGGCGCTTGCCGTTGCGGGTGCCGAGGTTGTAGCTCAAGCGCAGGCTCTCGGTGGTCTTCTCAATCATCTCGGGGGTCGACACGCTCTCCTTGGTGACGACGTCATCGTAGACGAGGATCTGGAAATGCTTAGCCGTTGGTTGCCCGTCGACGACCCCCCATGCTTCGACGGTGCTTTCCTTGGGGTTCGACGTCCGTCGGACGATGATGCCCTCGTCCTCGCTCCACTTTGGGCTGTGCTTCACGGGGTCAGCGAAGAGGACGTCGGGAAACCAGCCTTTGAGGGTGTCGTTGGTCTCGAACTCGCGCTTGATCTGCTTGAGGAAGGCCTTGGCGATCGGCCTCGTATGGCTGAAGATCCCGATCGTGATGTCTGGATCGTTCAGTATATTCTGAATGGTCAGGCCGAAGGTGATGATCGTCGATTTGTAATGCTCTCGCGCCCACAGATCCAAGTATCCATCGGGGTCATCCTGAACCTCGGCGCACCGCTCACGGACCCAGTCATTGTCGCAGTCTTTCCTCTTCAGACCGTGAACCAAGAGCCAGTGGAGGTCCGTTCGACATAGGTGGCGGCAACGCTTCCGCTCCAGCTCCAGACCGACCATCACCACATCCTGCTCGGGCGGCAAGCTCGATGAAGAGGCGGTAAAGCTCGTCATATTCCAGATCCTCGAGGCCGCCGGGCGAGTGGATGACCTCCTTCGGAATGACGGAGGCGATAACCTTCAGGTACGCGACCTTGTCGTTTTCGAACACCTCTTCGATCGCGACGTCGCCATTGTCGACCCAGTGCGCGTGCAGCCGCTCGATGAAGTCCTCGCCGAGCTTGTTGCGCGAGCCGCGGGCGCGTCCCTTGGGGTTGCCCGACTGGCCCGGCACCCACGGGATCAGGTTCGAGTGTTTTTGCTGTGCAGGTTCAGTGGGCGCGGTCGCCATCGGCTTAGCGGAAGATCTTGCAGACCTGCGGGTTGATCAGATCCTTGCAGAAGAACCACAGGTTGCTCGGCTTCTCGGCGGCGGCGGCACCGGCAAGGAACGAGGCGGCGAGGGCGAATGCGACCAGTCTTTTCATGCTCATTCTCCAAGGCTAACGGGGCGCTCAACATCCGACACCGAGGCAGACGGAGCGCCCCGACCGAGCATCCTGACACGCGCTTAAGGCCTTGGGAGGGTTAAGGCTCGCGCAGGTCGGCAGGCCTCTTATCGCGCCGTCGAGGCACAAGTTCAACCCGGCCAGATGCTCCAGATCAGGTAGGCGATGACGCAGAGGATGGCGCCCAGTGCGGCGATCGCGGCCCACAGCAGCGGATGGACGTCGGTCTCGGGCGTGCGGTAGGTCATCGATGCTCTCCACAGACGATCACGCCGGGCGGGCGCTCGCCCCGGTTGAGGGCGTCGGCGATCGCGGCCATGCGCTCGTACAGTTCGCGCTTCTCGGGCGTCAATGTGGGCAAGTGGATCGCCGCCTCGCGCTCGTCGAGGTTGAGGAACTCGGCCAGTTCGATGTCGGTCATGGCTTATGTTCCATGTGAAACATCCTGCAGCAGTGCGGCGACCTCGGCGAGCTTGTCGGGTACGGGGCAGTCGATCAGGTCGTACAGCAGCAGGGTGACGCGAACGAGGCTGACCTGCGCGGTCTTGATCTGGTCGGACATGACGGTCATCTGGTCAATGATCTCTATGAGCTTGTCGCCGTCGACCGGCATGATGCGATCGTCATTCATGCGGCGCTCGCGAAGGACAACTCCAGCTGGCCCATGCCGAGGGCCTCGCGGTAGGTGTGCAGCAGGGCGTCGGCCTCGTCCCTCGTGTGCTTCTCCATCCGGCGGAGCGCGACGATCTTTCGCATCGTCTTGGTGTCGTAGCCGTTGGACTTGGCCTCGGCGTAGACGTCCCTGACGTCGTCGGCGATGCCGCGCTTCTCTTCCTCGAGGCGCTCGATGCGTTCGATGAACAGGCGCAGCTGGTCGGATGATACGTTGCCTTCGCTCATTCGTCGTCTCCCCCTGCTTCGGCCTTGCGGACCTTGTCGATCGCCTCGCGCAGCGGCAGGCCGAAGATCCGGCCCAGTTCGTCGATTGCCGCATCAGCCGTCTCGGCGATCACGGCGAGCCTAGCGCCAAGCGCGGCGACGGCCTGCTTCTCTTCGTCAATTGTCATGTTTCCCTCCCAAGGAAAAGAGGGAGGCCAAGCGCGAGCGAGACCTCCCTCCCCATTGTCCCTGCCCCACGACTGCTTTGGGGGCGGTCTGATCCAAGCCGAGACCCGGAAAAGAGCAGGGACGCAGGCGGTTAGTGTCTTACTGGACGAACAGCCAGACGCCGATCAGCTGGTTCGAGGCTGAAGAGCTGCCCGCGCCGACGGCGAAGTTGCTGTTCTGCGAACCGGCGAGGCCGAAGCTGCCGCTGGTTCCCTGCTGGGTCGTCTCGCTCTGGTGGATCGAGGACGAAAGCTGGTCGTTGCCGTCCATGACGCTGACGGCTTCGCCGCCGCTGGCCGCGCCAGCACTGGACTGTTGGCCGGTGAAGCCGAACAGCAGCGAGCCGCTCGAACCCTGCGAGGCGGCGATCGCGCCCGAGGTGGACGAGGTGCTACCCGAGCCGAGTGCCACGCCGAGGTCGATGGCCGCAGCCGGGGTTGCCAGCATCGTGGCGCCGAGCAGGCCAGCAAGTGCAATGAGTTTCTTCACGATCGTTCTCCCTAACATTCGCCGGTCGGGTGTCTCGATAGGGTCGACCGGCGTCCCCCCTATTCGAATGTGTTGGGTGCGGCAGCTGTTGTGGACGACCACCGCACCCGGTTTGCCACCTACCTCGGGGGTTTTGAGGCAGCGACCTGTTCAGCCTGCACCGCGTTCGATGCGAGCGCCCTCGACGCTGCTTCCGGGGTGATCTTGCCGTTGCGGGCGATGCGCGGATTGGGTGTCTCGCCCGGCTTGGGCGTCGCCATGTGGCTGGATCCGGCAGGCCCGAGCAGCAGGGCTTGGCTGCATGCATCGGCGGTTGACTTCTCGACGTCAGGCCCGCCGCTGTCGCTGGTGCAGATCGACCAGATCATCATGCTCATGAGTTTGCCGGAGAGTTCCAGCTGGCCCATGTTGGCGGCGTTGACCGCGGCCATGCCGAACTTCTCGGCCCGCCTCAGAGACTGGCAGCTCTTGTCGAACTTGGTCCCGGCGCCGCCGACGCTGATGCCCAGTGGAGCAGCAGACACACCGCCGCTAACAGAACCACCGCAATAATCGGACGAGAACGACGATGACGAGGTAAGCGGCACTGCATTGTTCGTTCGCACTTCGGTGGTCTTGCGGTTCTTTGTGTTCCAAGTCTGGTTGAAAGTCACGCCCTGCGAATTGGCCTGCGCGCTGTCGAGCTGCTGGTTCTGGTCCTGCGCCTGTTGCTGGCCCTGCTCCTGACCTTGGTCCTGACCCTGATCCATCGACTGGCCTTGGCTCTGGTCGGAGTTGGATCCCGAGACGCTCTCGCTGTTCGACCCGGAGATCGCGCCGCTCGAGCTATTGCTGGTGTTGGTGTTGGTCGAGACGCCGATATTGCCATTCTGGATGTTGGCGTTCTGGTTGTCGCTCGAGGCGCCGGACACGCTTCCCGAGTTGGCGTTGGCGTCGGAGCCGGAGACGCTGGTCAGGTCGTTGGCATTGACCGCGACCTGTGCGTGAAGCGGCATCGCGCTGGTCAGAAGCAGCGCGGCAAATAGCGTTAATTTCATGTTTACCCCCCATTGATTGAAGCAGGACAATTATGCCGATGCCAGATTTTGTCAACGGCCTTTTTTCGGTTGCGGAACGATACGTTAATGGCCCCTCCGATCGGCGATGTCGGCGATGGCGGCAGTGAGGCTGATCCCGTTCTCACCGGCCCCGTGGAGCGCGTCGGCGATGCGCTTCAGGCTGATCGCCTTCGACAGTTCGATCTCGCATTCGAACACCCGCGGGATCTTGCCGTTGGGCCAGTTGGGATCCGGCTCGAGATCCTTGTCGCGGGCGGCCTGCTCGATCAGGTCTCTCGGGTTGGTCATTCAAATTCTCCGAATATCAGGCAGAGCAGCCCAATCAGGGCGGCGATCGCGAAATTCCCCTCGGCCATGTTGATGAAGCCGATCACCAAGATGATCCACCAGATGTTCATGGTGTCACCTCGTACAGTCGTCCGCCGACCCGCTCGAGGAAGCCGTGCTTGAGGCCGAGGCTGACGAGGTCGGGACGGAGCGCGGCCAGTTCGCTTTCGGTCAGCGGGTCGTTGCGGCGGGTCTTGGCGGTGCGGGTGCGGGGCAGTTCCTCGCCGGTCATGACATGGTAGCGCGAGCCGTCCATGCGGTAGCGGGCGAAGGCTCCGACCCGCTCAAGTTCGCGGTTCAGTTCGTCGGTCTCGGCTGCGGTCATCGGTTCACCGCGCCGGTCCATCACGGGACGCTTCCGCAATGGCTCGCTGTCGCGGTGCCAGTCGCTGTCGCTGATCCGCTGGTTGCGGGCGCGCTTGGCCGACACCGCCTCGCTGATCTCGTGGATGATCTGCTGGTGGCGGACGACCTTGGCGATCACCTGTGGGGCGACAAACGCGACCTCTTCGGCGTTGATGCCGAGGCTGTCGAGCGCCTTCAGGGCCGCCTGCAGAAATACGGTCTGCTGGTCGATGCTCATCGAGGTCGGCGCGACGATCGCCAGCATCTCGGCGAGGGTGACGGCGATCGGGCTAGTGGGTAGTCCTTGCGAGGACACGTTCGAGGGCGATCCTCGTGGGGCTGGCAGCTTCGGCGTCTCGTCCATTGGTATTTTCCTCCCTTGGTTCGTAAATTCCCGCCCAGCCGCAGGCCGCGGCGTTCTCGATCAGATCCGGTGGCGAGATCCCGGTCTTGTCTGAGATGCGTGTCAGGTCGTCGTTGAAGCGTTTCCACGCGGTCGGCGTGTTGCTGCAGTGCTTGCGCTTCCGGTTGGTGAGCAGATCGTCCCAGACCTGTTGCTCGATCCCATCGGGCTTTTTCCAAGGCTTCGGATCGACCGATCGCAGTGAGGTAGATTTATCTACCGAACTCTTAACTGGTTCCCTAACAGGTTCCGTGTGTCTGGGGGACACCCTTTCAGTGTCTGGGAGACACCCTTTAACAGTGTCTGTGGGACACCCTTTAAGGGTACCTCTGGAGACACCCTTTCCGGCCTTCTTCGGCTTCGGCTGGTCGCCGAGGTCGAGCGTCATCTGCTTTCCGATCGGCAGCTTCCAGACCCGGATCTGCTGCGTCTGCCCGCGGCGCCCGGCGTCGATGATCAGGCCGTCTGCCTCGAACTGGTCGAGCGCCCGTATGACCGTGCTGCGGCTTGCCTTGGCTCGCTCGCACAGCGCCGCGTAGGACGGCCACGCCTTGCCCTCCTTGTCGTTGTAGAAGTCAGCCAGTGCGATCAGAACCATGCGGTAGTGAATGTTGTCGATCGGCTGATCGAGCGCCCATAAAATGGCGGGACAACTCATAGGGCGTCTCCGATCGTGACCACAACCTTGCCCCATTTCACCGGATCGACGGCGAAGCGATACTCTGGGCGAAAGCCAAGATCGTCGACCCCGAGCGCGTCGGCTACACCGTCGCGGCCAGCCTTGAAGGCGGCGATCATGCCGTCATCATCTCTGCCCCTTTTGTCGGGCTGATGGAAGGTCACTTTGAGCAATTTTCCGTGTGCTTTCGCGGCCTTGGTCAGGATCCAGCACTCGCGCCGGTAGGCGGCGGCCATGCCGGTCGCCTTTCGCCAGTTGCCACGGCGGTTGCGCTGGTTGGGGAACAGCACCCGCGGCGGCCATGTCAGCTCGACCTCGACGGTCTCATTCAGGGGGAGTTGGGACTGCTCCACGAAGCGCCTCCATCTTGCGCGCCCAGCGGGCATTGTTGGGCGTCAGGAACAGCATCAGCTCGGCCTCGAGGACGCCGTCAGGGCGGACGCGCCAGTGGTAAACGTGGCCCGCCGGGATGGGCAGCATGAGGGCGGCCATCAGGCGTCCAGCATGTCCATCTTGGCGGCTTTCCACAGCGCGAACGGGATCGCGCCGTCGGTCTTCTCGTCGAGCAGCCGGGCGGCCTTCTTGCCGGGGAAGCGCCTGCCGTCGACCCACTGCCAGACGATGGTCTGGCTGAGACCTACGGAGCGTGCAAAGCCAGCCTGAGACTGGCCCGTGCGGCGGATGTGGGCGTCCAGCGCCCTGATGTATGCGTTGTCCATTTGACCGCCACTACAGCAAAACCGATTAAGGGTGCAAGCGAAAATAATGTCTTTTTTGCTGTTGACACTATTTGTCCGGTCGAGTAGGACATTTTCATACCCAGTGAAGGAACGACGAAGTGACCAGCTACTCCGATCTCAACAAGGCCTACGAAGCTCTCCCCGGCACCATCTACAGCAACCCGCTGAAGAACGAGATCTTCCACCTTCACGCTGGCGCTGGCGAGAACGCTGACGACACCATCGGCGACGGCGAGTGCGCCGACGGCGAGTGGGAAGCGATCGCCATCAGCACCTTTGAGATCTCGCTGTGCGAGCGTTCGACCAGCGACGAAGCCCGCGCATGGGCCACTGCTCAAGGCGTCAAATTCTAAGGGCCAATGGCCCATCCCAAGGAGAATGAAAATGACCTACCTCACCGAAGCCCCCGCCCCGACCGCCGACCAGCTGGCCAAGATCGAGCAGCTGCAGAAGCAGGCGTCCGACGCCCTGCGCCGCAAGGAAGAGAGCTGGGAGCGCAGCGATACCGACGGCTTCCTGTCGCAGTGGGCGAACGGCATGACCGCGCAGCTGAACGACGCCAAGGTCGCGATCCTGAAGAACGGTGGCTACGCCCGGTTCCGCGTCCTGTGCGACGGTGACGGCAACGTCGTCTCGACCAAGGAGTATTGGTTCACCAACCCGTACAGCTTCGTCCGCGAGGGCAAGTGGCGCCTGCCGGACAGCATCGCCGACGGCCTCGGTCGCAAGTGGATCCCGGTCGGCGACAAGAGCCGCATCCAGAAGCGCCTCGGCCTGCACGAAGAGAGCCGCTGGTTCCCGGCCTATGCCGAGATCACTGGCGGCGGCAAGGGCCTCTCCGGCGCCGCTTCCTGCTACGTCGGAGTGTTCCAGAAGACCGAGCAGAAGGTGGCCGCCTGATCGATTGCAAAATAGTTGTTGACGCCCGGTCAAGATGTCCTTATGGAGTGTCTTACCGGGCCAGTCGGCCCACCACGAGGAACACCGAAATGTCCACCGCCAAAGTCACCGCCAAGATCGCCAAGCTGGGTCACCCAGAGGTCGAACTCGTCCGCGGCCACGGCTACCACTACTACGTCTTCGACGGCGGCGTCCGCGGTGCCTACGAGACCCACTCGATCATGACCCCGAACTTCCGCGATCGCTCGTTCGACAGCTGGGTCGATGGCGGCGTGATCTTCGCCGAGCGCGTCAAGGCTGGCACGTTCGACCGCACCAACACCCACGACCTTTAGGAGCCGCGGCATGACCCCGTTTTTCAAAGTCTTCCACTTCCCCGAGTACATGCGCCGCCGCACGGTAGCGATCTTCTTCGACCATGCCGCCGCGGTCGCCTTCGTCAGCGAGCATGGGCGGGAGTACGGTCCCAACGGCTGCTACATCAATGCCTTCTATCCGAAAAGGAAACCCGCGTGACCTACAAGTACAAGACCAAGATCGGCCTCACCCTGCTCGGTCTCGCCTTCGACAAGCATGTGCCGGTCGAGATCGAATATACCGTCAGCAAGGGCAGCGAGGCGACCCGGGAGCAGCCCGCCGAGGGGCCGACCCTCGAACTGGTCAAGATCACCCTGACCGACAGCAAGGGCGTCCGCTACCGGGCCCACGACTGGCTGTGGGAACTATTCGAAGGCGACGACGAACTGCAGGGCGAACTGTTCTCCGAAGCCGACGCCTCCGACGACGATGCGCGCCAGCATCGGGACGCCCTGCGCGGGGAGCATTTCGCGTGACCAAGCACGACAAGATCGACCTCGCCTGCAAGGCGATCATCATCATCCTCGGCCTCGTGGCCCTCTATCTGACGGTGACCCTATGACCCGCAAGAAACTGTCCCTCACCTTCGGTCGCGAGCCGATCGTCAAGCCGCACGAGCGCGAGCGCGCCCAGCGGATGACCGCGGCCAAGCACAAGGAGGATGACCTCGACCGTGCCGGCAAGCTGCTGGCCAAGTTGAAGGCCGACGAGCCTGCCATGCGCGATCGGCTCGACGCCGCCTTCGCCGACATGGCCGACGCCCGCAAGGATCTCAGGAAGGCGCTGGGCAATGACTAGGTGGCCCGAGACCGTTCGCCTGATGAAGGAGCATGCCGCAATGAGCGCGCAACCTTATGCGGGACTGCTGGAGCGGTTGGAGGAAGAAGCTTTAGCTCTCCAGCAGCAGGCTTGGGCCGACCGTTCGGGCGGACAATCAACGACGATGAGCGCGACACTCGCAACCGAAGCAGCCGGAGCAATCTCATCCCTGCTTAATGCGCTGGAGGAACTGGAGGCCGCTTCGTCGCGGGTATTCGACGGCCTCAATGCGCGGATCGACGCGGCGGAAGGCGACAGCGTTCCTGTGTTCGCTGGCATCGCCGCATTGAGTGACGCCCTGCACACAGCACGCGCCGCCCTGAATAGCGATGCTTCTACCCAAACAGTGGGAGGGGAGTGATGGCTGACTATACTCATGCGAGCGATTGTGCGCTCCACAACGAACCAGCCTCACCCAACGGCCCTTGCGACTGCATCAGCTTGCAGGACATGGCCCACGCTCTCGATAGCGTCCTTTGGATGGCCGAGGAATGGTTCGAGCATAACGGCAGCAGCCAAGTGTGTGCCGAGGGCTACCGGGCAGCAATCGAGCACGCTCGCGCAATGAGCCGCGCAGCAACCGGAGGCCAGCAATGAGCGCGCAACCTTATGCGGGACTGCTGGAGCGGTTGGGGGGCGGGCGCGATAGGCTTCGCTACCTCCTGAACTGGTCGGAAAGCAATACGCGCGTCAGCACGGTTATGAAAACCTTCACGATGCCCGACAGGCAGACCGCGAAGGACGCGCTGGAACAACTCTACAAGGACATACCCGAAGCAGCCGAAGCAATCTCATCCCTGCTTAATGCGCTGGAGAAAATCAGCGAGCGATGCCCGCCGTTCGACGGTGATCCCTACGCCACGCCCAGCGACTTCGGCAACTCGGAAGATTACGCGAAGCATGTTGAACAAATGATCAGTTCTTACACTGGCGACATCGCCCGCGCAGCACTGAATAGCGATGCTTCTACCCAAGTGGGAGGGGAGTGATGGCCGACATCTACAAGGGCTGGACGATCAGCCACGAGTACCCGCCGATCCCGATCCGCACCCACGACTGGGTCGCGACCGGGCCGAACTACGATGCCTCCTACGAGGGCGAGGAAGATGGCTTCGTCAGCAATGGCGAGATGGTTCACGCCGCCACCCGGGAAGCCCTGATCACCGAGATCGACAACTACATCGAGGAACACGCAGCATGAGCGAAGAGACGCTATTCGAGGCACTGGGCTGGGAAGAGCCGCAGGCCAAGCCGCTGGAGCCGTTCACGCCGATGGTGCTGGACGGGACGCCCAGCCTGCCGCCGCCGGGGATCTATTTCGGCATGCCGGAAGAGGAATATCACGCGCTCCCGGCGCTGTCGTCGCACGGCATCCGCGATGTCGCCAGCAGCCCGATGCTGTACTGGTCGCGCATCCCGTTCCTGTCCGAAATCGCCCGCAAGCGGAAGGCAGAGCGGGACGAGAAGGAGCGGCTGCACCACACGATTGGGAAGGCGTATCATTGCAGAATTATGGAAGGCGTCGACGCCTTCAACCAGCGGTTCGCCGTGTGGCTGTCAGAGGAAGACTGCAAGGGCGCGCTCGAAAGCACCGAGCAGATCAAGGCGGCGATCACTGCCGCTGGTCACAAGCCATACACTCAGGTCTTCGACCGCATGCCCGACAGCACTGACGAGTACAAACGGTCGGCCAAGAAAGCCGACTGGATCCGGCAGTTGCTCGACATCGATCCCGATGCGCGGATCCTCGACAAGCTGAACGAGCAGCATGCCGCCCGGCATCGCGGCAAGAGCTTCATCACCGACGAGGCCTATGAGCAGATCGAGATCGCGGCGAAGATGATCGAGGCCGACCCCGAGGTTCGTCACGCCTTCACCGGCGGCCATGCCGAGGTCGTGCTGATCTGGTTCTGCCCGGTGACCGGGGTGCCGATGAAGGCGCGCTGCGACTACCTCAAGCTGAAGGCCGTGGTCGACCTCAAGACGGTCGCCAACCAGCAGGGCCGATCGATCGAGCGGGCCATCGCCCACGAGGTCGCCAACTACCGCTACGTCATCCAGCCATCGGTCTATGTCGAGGGCGTCGAGGTCGTCCGCAAGCTGGTGCGCGAGGGTACGGCACAGGTGACCGTCTGGAACCGCGACGGGCAGGACGCCGCCGCCGTCATGGCGTGGGCCGCAGAATGGGCGCGCAGCGAAGAGTGCGAATGGTTATGGGTGTTCCAGCAGAAGGGTGACGCTCCGATCACCCGCGGCGTCTGGTACCCGCTGCGCGGCTCCACGCGGTCGGTGACCGACGAGATCGTCCGCAAGATGAAGCGCAAGTTCCTCTTTTTCAGCGAGCATTTCGGCGTCGATCCGTGGCTTGACGTCGCACCAATCTACGACATGGCAGACGAGGATCTGCCGCCGTGGGCAACCGAGATTTAACCAAGGGAGGAATGAACATGAAACTGCATCTGCACATCAGTGACGCACTGGGCGCCGCGCTGCTCGAGGAAGAGCTGAAGAACATGCCGAGCGGCTTTGCCGATCGCGTCCGCGCCAACCCGCTGCGCGCCAGCGAGATGATCAAGCTGGCGATCGAGCGGCGCATCGCCGAGGCCGAGACCGATCTGGGCGTGCCGAAGGCCGAAGAGGCTCAGGGCGAGCTGCCCGAGGGAGACGAGGCATGAGCGACGAACCGGAAATCGACGGAGAAATCGACGGACAATCGACGGAGCCGGAACAGACCGACACGATCGAGAAGATCGCCCGCCTGCCAGCGCCGCTGCTGGCACAGGACGGGGTCATGGCGATCATGCCCCGCTCGATCGAGGAAGCGCAACGCTACGCCACCGGCCTGTGCCTGTCCGGCATCGTTCCTGACGCCTTCAGGCAGGGCGGCAAGCGCGACAACCCGCCCGACCAGAACCTCGTCCTGATGGGGATCCTGAAGGCGCTCGAGATCGGCGTGCCGCCCCAGACCGGCCTGTCCGGACTGCTGCCGCTCAACGGTCGCTTCGCGGTGTGGGGAGATCTCGCCACGGCGCTGGTGCATCGCACCGGGCAGGTGCTGAAGCAGCAGGCGATCGAGGTCGGCGCCGTCAACCACGATCCCGGCAAGCCGATCGGCGAGTGGCCCGACGCCTACGGGATCCGGTTCATGATCTGGCGGATCGACGAGGAAGATCCGTACGTCGGCGAGTTCACCGTGCGCGATGCGCGGCGGGCAGGCCTGTGGAACAATGCGAGGAAGCAGCCGTGGATCCTGTACCCCAAGCGCATGCTCTACAACCGGGCGCGGGCGTTCGCCCTGCGTGATGGCTTCGCGGACGGGCTGCACGGGCTGACGATCGCCGAAGAGGTGATGGACTACATGCCAGAGCCGCCGTCGGAGCGCGGCGGATCCAACCGCACCAAGCTGCTGGTCGACGACCGGCCTGAAGAGACGGAGGCGACCGATGAAGACGTTCAAACTGACGCTTGAGGTCGATCCCGGCTGCAAGGTTGCGGAGGCCTGCACCGTGGCGCAGCGCATCGCCAACGTGGCGGTCACGCCGGTCGAGTTCCAGTTCAACTCGGTTCTCTGCGTGGCTGTGCCGGGGGGTGATGCCGAACTGCTGGCCGAGCGTCAGCAGGAGGCCTCGCGGGCAGTCCCTCGCGTGACAAGCTCGGACGAAGACTGATGCAGTACGAGAACGGGCAGGACCGCAAAAACGAGGAAGCGGTCATCAGGGAAATCGCTCGCCGATATGGCTGCGAATACCACAAACTGCCCGTTCGCTACATCGTCGATTACGGCCTGTTTCGGGGACGGGATCTTGCCTATTTTGCCGAGGTGAAATGCCGCAAGATCCCGCGCTCCACGTTCCCCGAACTGATCCTGTCGCTGCACAAGGTCGGCGCCCTGCTCGACCTGCAATCGACACACGGCGTGCCGTCGCTGCTGGTTGCCTGCTGGACTGACAGCATGGGCGTCACGCGGGTGCCTTTCTCGGGCATGAGGATCGGCTGGGGCGGGCGCACCGATCGGGCCGATGATCAGGACACCGAGCCGGTGGTGTACATTCCGGTCGACCATTTTTCGAAGATGCAAAAACCATTGGAGCTAGACGATGACGGAGCCACAGAAAATGCGCGAGAGCGCGAAGCAGATCGCAGCTCGGATCCTGAAGGGCGAGAAGCCTGACCCGTCGCTGATCAGCAACATCAACGCCCTGCGCGAGAAGGAGGCGAAGCATGGTCAGTCCACCTAAGTTGGGCGGCGGTATCACGCCCGCGCAATGGCTGCGCCAGATCGCGCAGATGGATCGCGAACGGCAGGCGCCGATGCGGGCGCGGGAAGCCGAGGCGATCGCCGACTGGATTGAGGAATTGGAGGCCAAGCGATGAACAGGATCGTCGAGGGGCGCAACCAGCCGCCGCCCAAAGCCGCCGAACACGACCCCAACTGGGAGCAGAAGGCGATCGTCAGGCTGCACTCCGAGAAGCCGCCGTGCGACCATTACTCGATCCGGCGCGACGGGCAGATCGTCTGCCAGAAATGCGAGGCGGTCTGGAACCTCGGCATCAACGGGCCGGTGTGGGCGGAGAAGGACGCATGACCGAGCCATCTCAGGATAAGCTTATGCCCCGCGACCCAACACCAGAAATGCTGGTGGCCGGACGCAAGCAAACCTTCGCCGACATGACGGGCGAGCACGGTGGGCCGCATACCACGAGAACTTGGCAAGCAATGTTCGACGCCGCTCCTAACCTCGCAATGGAAGCAGCCCGCCCTCCCACTGATGTATCAACCGATGGGCTGGTGGACTTGTCGCCTGCAAACCTCGACGCGCTGCAAAGCTATCTTGCCGACGAAAACGAGCATGAAGCTTACGATGTGGTTCGCGCACTCCGCGCCCAAAACGAAGCACTACAACGCAGTAACGCTGAGAAGGATGAGCGCGAACTGAAGTTGCTGCGCGACATTGAACGGTTGGTTGTGCAGCGCGCTGAGAAGGATGAGGCGCTGCGCTTTTACGCCGAGCAATGGGAACAGGACGTTGACGGGGAACTAACCGCAAATGGATGGGTCGGTTCAATCGGCGACATTGTGATGACCGAGGCCCTTCGCAACGACTGCGGCGACATCGCCCGCAAAGCCCTCTCCCATAGTAACGACGGAGGCACCGATGCCGTTCACCAATGAGGAAAAGCTGCAGGCCGTGAAGCGCGAACTCAGCTACCGCCGCCGGGTCTACGAGAACCGCGTGCGCGACAAGAAAATGACGCTGGAACACGCCACCATCCAGATCGCGCTGTTCGAGGAAATCGAGGCCGACTACGCCAAGCTGGCCGAGGGCGAGAGGCTGCTGTAACATGTCGCTGGCCGACGCCATGACCGACCTGATCGGCGAGGTCCGCAAGGGCGCCCAGCTTGACGCTGCCGCGGCGGAAATCGCGCCCGATTACGGGTTCCATCCGAGCTTACTCGTTCGCAAGTTCAACGAGGCCTACCCGAGCGGCCTGCCGAAGGTCGCCACGCCCGCGGAAATGGAGCAACTGGAAAAGGAGATCCAGAAACAGAATTGGCGCGACCTTTGCGCCATGATCGACGTTATGGCGAAGAAGAGGGAAGAGGCGCGGATCAGGAAGCACCTTCGCACCCTGTGTGTATCGACTAAGCCGTGAAGGCGGATTAGGGTGTGCGCCTTCTCAAACAAGGGAGCGTAATATGGCCGCTGTAACCATCAATCTCGACGCCGATGTCGAAGCCCGCGTAAGCCGCTATGCCGATGGCATTGGTGTGCCGCTGGAAGACCTGTGCGAGCGCGCAATCATCTTCGCGCTGACGACCGTCTACCCCGACAATGAACTGCCCGATGGCCCGTTCGACCCCGAGGTCGACAACGAACTGCCGGAAGGTGAAATCCCGACCGAGCCGGATCAGAGCCTGCCGGAAGAGGGCGCTGGCACGAAGCCGGGAAGCCCAGCAGAGCGGCCCGACTTCAACCCGAACCCGAACCCGGATGTCGATGTCGACAAGGATGCGCCACGGCCAGATGCGGGCCTGCCGCCAGCGCCGGAACCGAAGTACTAACCAGCTTGGTCGGTCACGCGCCTATTCCAGATTGCTGGGCGCGTGGCCGATCAGCCGCTGTAGACCGGCGAGGCTGGCACCATGAAGGTGTAGATCAGGAAGCCGACGATCACGACCCACACCACCAAGCACCCGATGAGCCAGCGATCGCTCATGTGTTTTTCGCGGCGAGGAAATAGAGACTGCCGGTGGAGGCGGGGCCGCCTCCGACCGGGCGGATCGTGGCGGAGATCGAAATCTCGTTCTCGCCAGTGGTCGACCGGGTCGTCGAGACGCCGCGGTTTGACGCCAGATTGAGCCATGTGTTGAACGGCCCGCCACTTGGAATGCTGCCTTGGATAACGGAATAGCTGAAGTAGATTTCGTAGTCAGACGCCACGCCCGACAGCAGCCAGTTGTAGTTTGCTGGCTTTATGTCCCCGGTGTAGGCGCACAGCCCGCTCGACCCGTAGGTGGCAACGAGTACGGCGTTGTCGGTGCCTGCGGCATATTCGTTGAGGTAGCCGTCCAAGACCTGAACGTCGGTGGTGGGTGGGGGGGTGACGATCGCCGCCGCGGCCATCCTGCGCGAATACATGCCGGGAAGCATCAGCCGAAGTTCTTTGCCAGCGAGGCGACGATGAAGCCTGACGATCGCACCTGATATTGCAGCACATCAACCGAGTTGGCCGCCGTCGACAGCACCGGGTCGACGCCTCCTTCGAACTTCCACGCCGTGCCATAGGCGAGGGTGCGCGAGCCGGTGCCGTCCTGCACGATGTAGATCAGCCCGCTCTGGCCATCCTTGGTGTTGGTCGGGTTGGACAGGGTGTAATTGCCGCCCATCGCGAGGCTGAAGTTGAAGCCGAGATCCATGTTGACCGCGACATTGGTTCCCGGCGTCAGGACGACGGTGGCGGCGGCACTCCACGCGATATCCGATGTCAGGACCGTGTCGGCGTCGGCTTGGCGGTAGTTGGCGACCGTGGCCTCGGCCAGCGCAGCCGCCGTTCCGAGGCCGCCGAGCATGGTCTTGACCTGTGCCACCGTCAGCGCGATCGGCGTGGCCGCCGATCCGGTGTTATTGCCGATGATCGAGTTGGCGGCGAGGTTCGCCTGCTTGGCGAGCGTGATCTTGGCCGCGCCGACCGTCAGGACAGTGCCGGTGCCGGAGACGGTGATGTCGCCATAAACACCGTCGCCAAGCGCCCCAGACGTCCCGGGAGCGCCTTGGGGTATGCCGAGGCTAATTCGATACACCCCGGCGCCCATCGGCGCTGCAGACGCGCTGGCGGGCGTTCCGGGGGCAAGGGTGGTGGTCGGCACCACCGGGTCGATGACGATCGCGCTGGGGCCGCGCGGGCCGGTGGCGCCCATGTCGGACGGGACGTAGGGGTCATAGTCGTGATCGGCCAGCGGATCGTCGATGCCGACCACGGCGTCGGCGACATAGACGCGGCAGCGATAGTCGACCGACGGGTCGAGGTAGGATCTCGGGAATTTGCCGAGGCCGTCGGCGACCAGCGGGTTGGGCTGTTCCTCGGACAGTAATTCGTCGACGAACACCGGATAGGGCGTGTTGGTTTCGCTCAAGGTGAACCACGCCTGCGCGCCCGGCGCGAAGCGACCGTTGCTGTCGTAGGCGGGCCGGAACGGCATGACGAACATGTCGGGCATTAGCGTGTATCCTCCGCCTTCAGCTTGGTGTCGTCCTGCTTGACGCCGATCACCCCGGCCAGCTGCTGCTTCAATGGCTCGAGTTCGTCGCGCAGGGCAGGCTCGCGGGCCATGATAACGCCCAGTCGGCGGACCATCTCCGAGGCCTGTATCTCGGTGTTGGCTTGGCCGAGATCCGCCAGCCACAGGCTGACCCGTGGGTTCATCATGGTGCGTGCGCTAATGTTGCGGATCCCGGCATTAACATAGGCCGCGGCAAGCGCGCCGCCAGCGATCGCCGCGGTGCCTCCGGCGCCAGCGACCAGAGATCCGCCCCCGGTGCCGAGCAGCAGGGCGGCCAGCGGCTTGCCCCAGCCC